>VOFK01001460.1_pt1 | contig 30153 bp, 37 predicted proteins | sample 5384121 | NCBI WGS metagenome assembly VOFK01 (sample SAMN12384730, study PRJNA508395) | human gut metagenome | isolation source: healthy gut J | host: Homo sapiens | reverse complement strand
GAAGCAGCTCATGGCTAATTAGATGTAATAAAAGCGGAGAAAGGAAAAGCACAATCCAGACGGAACCGGCGGTGTAGTCAAGAAATATTGTGGAAACGCAAGATTTCTGCTATAATGGGTATAAAACACTTGACGATGGAAAGAAAGGCGGGAAGCCTATGCACATTAGTTATCAGCCACTATGGAACACACTGAAAGAGCGTGGCATGAGGAAAGAGGATTTGCGGCTTGCCGCCGGTCTTACCACAAATATGATTGCCAACATGGGCAAGGGAAAGAATATCAGCATGGAAACGCTGGTTCGCATTTGTGAAGCCTTGAATTGTGGTATTATGAATGTGATTAAATTAGAACAGGACAATATCTAAAGCGATATAATTTTATATTTGATTCGATTTGCACAAAAAATTAAATTTTAATGGTGTATATTTTCTATTGTACCCAATGTAAATAAGTGCTATCATAAAATAAAACAAGTACATTTGAAACATTTTATGATTTGAGAGTGTGCTTGCAGGTTAGTAGCATATTGCCAATAACTGAATACAAAAAATGTAGGTTCTGGTCATTTTAGAAAGGAGCATTGTTTATGAAAAAATTTAGTAAAAGATTGTTTACCTCGTTGGTAGCGTTTTGTATGCTTTTTTCTGTGAGTGCGGTTCCTGCTTTTGCAGCGGAAACAACAACGGAAATAACGGATACTCAACAGCCGGTAGTCATTGGAGAATATGACGGATACTTAACCGATGTTATGATTTCCGATGGTGTCACCAAAAGAGCAGTCGCTAATGTTCGTATTAACTCTTATGCAACTTATGATGAGGATGATGGGATTCAAGTTCATGTGAAGTTGTATGTACCGTGGTATGAATCTCCAAAACCGGAGTTCACTGGTATGACTGGTACAGTTAATGTGCTTATGAACAAAAAATAAACCCACCAATACGGCATTTGCAGAATTAGCCGACGGTGAAGAAACAATCGAAACTGATGTGGATACTGGAAGAACAGGTAATAGCGGAGATAAGGGAACGGTTTCTGTTTCTGGTGTTGCTACCGCTAATAATGCCTTGGCAGGCGGTGGAGCTTTCGCTATTTCTTACCCTGTGACACTTCCCTAATTAAATGCAAAACAGTTGTGAATTAAGGTTGGTAATAGGTAAAATGAAACGGTTATTGGCAATATGCGTATGTTTTTTTATGTGTGTAGGCTTATGTTCGTGTGATTCTTCCCAAACTCGGTCGGTATCATCATATAACTGGTCTTTAGAATTTATTACTGATTTAGATGGTAATATGTTATTCTCAGGTTCAGTGCATGATGACATACCAGTATTGGATTTGACATTGAGTTTTGAAGAAAAAAAAGTTTATCTTAACAGATAACACTCATAAACAAGAATGGACAGGTACATATTCGCTTGAAAAGATTGACAATTCTTCTTCGAAACTCGGATTAACTTTTGAAAATTTAGAGGAGCCTGTTACAGGCGTATATGGAACAAGAGTTTATTCTGATGATTCAGAAAGCGCAACAATTACATTACAAACTGATGAAAATATCCTGTCTTTTGTTGGAGAAGATTCATAAATAAAAACAGCCGCTGTAGGAACAAAATCCTACAACGGCTGTTTTTATTTCCACGGCCTGCGCCGGAAGTTCATACCAGACTGTTTTATCAGCGGGGATTTCTTGAACAGCTTTTTCAAAAGGCTTCGTTCCTCTTGTGAGAGCCGCTTGTATTTGAGCCGGAACGCCTTGCAGAATATCTCCGTGAATTGCTGAACCCTGTCCCCCGGAGATTGCATGGCCTTTTGTACTTCCCGTATAAGTTCATCGGCAGGCGTGGTATCCGGCGCACTTTCGCTGTCATTTTCGTGCGCCTTGCGTATATCATGGAGAATGACGTCCCATGTTTTGTGCGTCACATGGCAGAAAAAATCTTCTTCCTCTATCTGACAGGCTTCCAACACTTTGATTGCCCGGTCTGCCGCAGCTTCGGGGTGTTCTTCCAGTACCATAGCCCGTAAAGCAGCCAGTGAGCTGTTTGTGTCATGGAAGTGCATGGTTGCTATCCCGTCCACATAGATTTCTGCGTCTGCCAGCAATTCCTTAAATTTTTCATGGGAGATAATCTCACACAGCAGCCGGTTATTGAAGCGTTCACTTTTCAGCAGTTCCACGACTTCATCACTCAAATGTAATTCTTCTATCGGGGTGTTTTCATATCTCCGATTATTGGTAAGGCCGAGCAGATAGTCAACCGACACCTGATAGAAGTCTGCCAGCTTCAACAGGCTGCCGTGGTTAATTTCCTTGTATTCGTCGTTGTCGTTTTCATAACTGCCGAGGGCTGATTTTGAAATGCCGGTTTCCTGTGCCAGTTCTTCCAGATTCAAGCCCCGTTCCACCCGTAAATCTTTCAGGCGTTCCTGTACGGAAATGCGGGTTTTCATAAACACATCGCTCCTTCCTGCGGCTGGCTGCCGCTGTTATTCCTTATTATACCATATACCGTTCCGAAATCGTGGAATTTTTCGATTTTGGGGCGGTTTTCCTATTTTATGGACATACGGGAAAGGGTTCAAAAATGAGCTATGATTAAGTCAGTTCATCGATGGATTATTTCCAATCGAATGACCGGCCTGATGGGATATGCTCCCCGGCGATGTAGCGCAACGACCTGCGGCAAGGAAATGGAGGAACCTTGACCGCAGCGAGCGTACCAACGGGAACGAAACGCCGCTGTGAGATTCAGGGGCAGGAACGACAGCAGGACAACCCGGCAGAACTGATACCAAAACGCTACCCAAACACGACAAATCGGCGGGGTGTAGTCTGCCCCGTCCGTAATACTATGGGGCATTTCAAAAGCGGCTCTATGGCCGTATTTTCCTTAAAATCGCCCCGAAACATGACACCAAAAACCTTTATCCGCCTGTTCCCGTTGTTACGGCTGAAATGGGCGGATTTTCTATGATAGGAGGCACTATGCCGAGAATGAGCAAGAAACGGAAGTTGGAGCTTTCCTTCTTCCTCAATGACCGGGGGCGTGTGGCCTACAACGACCTGTGCCGGAAGTGCCAGCATAAGTGCAAGCAGAGTTTCCGGGCTGTCGTGATAGACTGCCCCCATTACCTGTCAAAACGAGCCAAGCCGAAAGGAGAAAATCAGTTAAATGGAATTTGATTTTATGAGCGCAGACACGGTTCTGCCGCCTTGTATGCCGCTACCCGCCGCAATGCTTCGGCTGCCGATCAGCAGCACAGCAAAAGTCATGTATGCCCGTCTGCTGAACACCACCCCCCTTACGGCAGGGATAGAGGATAGCAACGGCATTTTGTTTGTCCGTTTTTCCTATCATGGAATTAGCGGCAGCCCTCTCCCGCAGCCCCGTCACTGTGAAGGCGCGCCCTCGAAAGAAATTCCGGTGAAACGAACGATTTTTCTACCTCCCCCGCGGCATTCTTTGTGGCCTCCGCCGTTGAAGTACTTGCGGGCGAAGAGGTTGACGTCGACATCTCCGCGCGAACGTAAACTCACGCGGATGAACTTGCGGTGGGCCAGGAACATGGCCGACATCTTCATCTTCTTGATCGTCAGCGCGTAGTTCACGAAAACCCTCGCTGTCGCCCTGCTGGAACTGGAAACGGCGCATTTCGTTCTCCATCAGCGACATATAGGCCACCGTCCCGTCCTGGATGATCTCCATCTTGCGGTTGATGACATAGCCGAACAATCGTGCGCGGCCTTCGGTATAGGCGTTATAGACGTTGTTGTGTATCTCGGGAATGCTAATGCCCTTCTCGACCAGCACCGCCACGGCGCGGAACAGCTCCGGCGTAAGGAACGAGTAGGCGAAGTTGCCCGTGTCGGTCATGATGCCCACGTAGAGCGCCTCAGCCATCTGCCGCGTAATGGCGTCGGTGCCGAACATCGCCTCGACGATGCTGTACACCAGAAAGCACGTGCTCGACGAATCGGGATACGAGAACGAGAGGTCGAAATGCCCGTCGGGCGAAAGGTGATGGTCGATCAGCACGCGGCGGGCCGTGGTGTTGGCCGCGATGGTGTCGCTGAGGATTTCGAGCCGCGAAACGGCGTTGAAATCGAGGCAGAAAATCAGGTCGGCCTCCGCGATGGCGCGCACGGCATCGCCCGCGGTGTCGTTCTTGAAGACCACGACCTGGCCGATACCCGGCATCCAGTCGAGGAAATAGGGATATTTGTTCGGCACGATGCAGGTCACCGTATGTCCCATACCCCGCAGCACCTCGGCCCAGGCGAGCGAAGAACCCACGGCATCGCCGTCGGGATTGGTATGGGCGACAATCACGATCTTACGGTTTGCCGGGGCGAGAAGTTCCCTGAGGGATTCGATACGCTCTTTCGATAGCTCCATTTCAGCCTTGCTTCACATTGGTGATACTGGGCAAAGGTAGCAAAAAAGAGGGAGATAACAAACCGCGCCCGCCGATGCATACTGAATTTGCACGTTTGCATACACCCCGCAGCCGGGAATTTCGTTAATTTTGTCCCGGCTAACCTAAAACCGTACGTATGAAAAAACTTATCCACCTGCTGCTGGCAGGCCTGCTCCTGGTAACGACCGCCGCGACGGCCGCGGCACCCTATGCCAACAACCGCGCCCCGCTGCGCGAAAAGCCCTTCGTAAAACTTCCGCTGGGCGCCATCCGCGCCGAAGGATGGCTCCGCGACCAGTTGCAGCGCCAGGCCGACGGGCTGACGGGGCACCTCGATTCGGTCTACCCCGAGGTGATGGGCCCGCGCAACGGCTGGCTGGGCGGCGACGGCGACGTCTGGGAACGCGGCCCCTACTGGATCGACGGGCTGCTGCCGCTGGCCTATATCCTCGGCGACGAACGGCTGATCGAAAAGACCCACCCCTGGGTCGAGTGGGCGCCGGCAGCCGGCAGCCCGACGGCTATTTCGGCCCGGCGGAAGACCGCCCGTTCGAAAGCCCGGCCATACAGCGCGACAACGCCCGCGACTGGTGGCCCAAGATGGTCATGCTCAAGGTGCTGCAATACTACTTTCGGCGACGGGCGACGCGTCATCGAACTGATGAGCGCCTATTTCCGTTACCAGCTGCGCGAGCTTCCGAAGACCCCGCTGGGGCACTGGACTTTTTGGGGCGAACAGCGCGGCGGCGACAACCTGGGCATCGTCTACTGGCTTTACAACATCACGGGCGACGAATTCCTGCTGGAGCTGGGCGACCTGATCCACCGGCAGACGCTCGACTGGACGGGCATTCTCGCCGGCGGGGAGGTGATCCCGACGCCCTTCTCGCACTGCGAACCCTCGCGCAGGGGATCAAGGGAGCCGGTGGTTACTACCAGCGCAGCAACGACCCGGCGCAAGTGGCGGCCGTGAAGAAAGGCTTCGCGGGACATACGGCCGCTACATCGGCCTGTACCGACGGTTGACGAGGGGCGACGAGGCGCCGCCCCCCGACGCAGGGTTCGGAGCTTTGCACGGCCGTGGAGATGATGTACTCGCTGGAGAGATGGCCGAAATCACGGGCGACGCAAAGCGTTCGCCGACCATCTGAGCGCGTGGCGTTCAACGCCCTGCCCACGCAGGCCACGGACGCCTATGACGCCCGCCAGTACTACCAGCAGGTCAACCAGGTGATGATTACCGACCACCGCCGCAATTTCGAGCAGAGCCACGACGGCACGGACATCCTCTACGGCCTGCTGACGGGCTATGCCTGCTACGTCGAACATGCACCAGGGATGGCCCAAGTTCACGCAAAAACCTGTGGTATGCCACCCACGACGGCGGGCTGGCCGCGATGGTCTATTCGCCCCTGCAACGTCACGGCCGAAGTGGCCGGCGGCGTACGGTGACGATCGCCGAGCGGACGCAATACCCCTTCGACGAGCAGATACGCTTCGAGATAAGGATCGACGGCCGCAAGGTGAAAACAGCCGAATTCCCGCCCGCCTGCGCATCCCCGGCTGGTGCAAAGGGGCGACCGTGGCGGTGAACGGCCAGGCCGTGGCGTCGCCCGGGAAAGGTTCCGTGGCGGAAGTGCGGCGCACGTGGCGCACGGGCGACGTGGTGACGCCCGCCTGCCGATGGAGGTCGCCGTCAGCCGCTGGTACGAACGCTCGGCCGTCGTCGAGCGCGGGCCGCTGGTCTACTCGCTGCGCATCGGCGAACAATGGTCGAAAGTCCGCAACCCGGGCAAACAGATTTACGGCCCGTGGTATTACGAGGTGCGGCCTACGACCCCGTGGAACTACACGCTCTTCGAGGAGGACATCCGCCCCGAACGCATTGCGGAGGCATTCAGGTCGAGCGGCGCGACATCGGCGACGCCTATCCGTGGACGCTGGAAAACGCCCCGGTGGAGATCAGCGCGCGGGCGCAGGCTCGACGAATGGGTGCTCTACCAGGAGAGCGCCGGCCCCCAGCCGTACAGCACCAACGAGACCGCCAATCCCGCCGAAGAAGAGATCACGCTGATCCCCTACGGCTGCACGACGCTGCGCATCACCGAGTTCCCCGACGACGCGACCTGCGCAAGAACTGGTAGTGCGCCCGAAAGGCAGGGCGGGGAAAAGATAGTGTCGGAAACGGGTGTCCGGGAAAGCGGATGCCGCGGGAGGGATCCGATGCCGGGGAAAGCACCGTGACGGGAACCCGCAACCCGGAAGAAGGGGAGGTTGACGGAAGAAAGGGAACCGCCCGGAAAGCATGGCGCCGGGAGGGACAGCACAACGTTTCCGGGGGGAAGTCCGGCAACGAGAAACGGCGCACGAGGGGATATGACCGTCGGGCGCCGTCCTTTTTTCGGGGAGGGGCAGCCCGTTTTCCGGGGGCCGGAGCCCCTTTCCGGGACGGCGATTGGCACGGTTCGGGAATTTTGCGTAGATTTGCAAATCTAAATCACACGTTATGGCTTCTTGTCTCCAGGTGGAAAACCCTCACAAATCGTACGGCGAGCAGGTGCTCTTCGAAAATATCTCGTTCACGATCGAGGAGGGCCGGCGCGTGGCCCTCGTGGCGAAGAACGGCACGGGGAAAACCACGCTGCTGAACATCATCGCGGGAAGGAAAGCCACGACGCGGGAAGCGTCGCGACCTAAGCGATCGCCTACCTGGAACAAAGCCCCGCATACCCGGCAGAATGACCGTACTGGAAGCCTGCTTCCACTCGGAGAGCCCCGCCCTGAAGGCCATCGCGGAGTATGAGCGGGCGATCGGCGATGCGTCGGGCGAAGGGTTGCAGGAGGCAATGGCGCGGATGGATGCCCTCGAAGCGTGGGATTACGAGCAGCGCGCCACAGCGGATCCTTTCACGGCTCAGGATCCGCGACTTCGGGCAAAAAAGTGGAGACCCTCTCGGGCGGGCAGCTCAAGCGCGTGGCGCTGGCCAACGTGCTGATCAGCGAATCCGACCTGCTGATCCTCGACGAGCCGACCAACCACCTCGACACCGACATGACCGAGTGGCTCGAAGAGTACCTCGCGGCGCAGCAGCGCCGCACTGCTGATGGTGACCCACGACCGGTATTTCCTCGACAGCGTGTGCAGCGACATCCTCGAAATGGAAAACCGCCGGATCTACCACTATGCCGGCAACTACTCCTATTACCTGGAAAAGAAACAGGAGCGCGAAACGGCCGACGCGGCACAGCGGGCGAGCGAGATGAACCTCTACCGCCGCGAGCTGGAGTGGATGCGCCGCCAGCCGCAGGCGCGGGCGACCAAGACTTGCGCGGTCGCGCATCGACGCGTTCCGCGATCTCGAATCGCGGCTCAAACGACGCCGCCGCAGCGGCGAGGTGCGGCTCGACGTCGGGGCGTCGCGGATCGGCACCAAGATATTCGAGGCCCGCGACGTGAGCAAGCGCTTCGGCGACGTGGTGATCCTCGACAAGTTCAACTACAACTTCACCCGCTACGAAAAGCTGGGGATCGTGGGCGACAACGGTTTCGGCAAGTCGACGTTCCTCAAATTGCTGACGGGCATCGAAACGACCCGACAGCGGAGTGATCGACATAGGCGAAACCGTTCCAGCTTCGGCTATTACAGCCAGCAGGGGCTAGAGTTCGACGACTCGATGAGGGTGATCGACGTGGTGACGGCGATCGCCGAGCAGGTCGAACTGGGCGACGGGCGGCGGATGAGCGCCTCGCAGCTGCTGCAGCATTTCCTCTTCACACCGGAAACGCAATACAATTACGTGGCACGCCTGAGCGGCGGCGAGCGGCGGAGGTTATACCTCTGCACGGTGCTGATGCAGAGCCCCAATTCCTGGTGCTGGACGAGCCGACGAACGACCTGGACATCGTAACGCTGGGTATTCTGGAAGAGTACCTGCAAGCGTTCAAAGGCTGCGTGATCGTGGTGTCGCACGACCGTTATTTTCGTGGACAAGGTCGCCGACCACCTGCTGGTTTTCTGCGGCGGGGGCGAGATCAGGATTTTGCGGGAACCTACTCTGGCCTGGAAGCGCGAATACGAAGCGGCACGCCGCGCCGAAGCCGCACAGGCCCGCCCCAAACCGCAGGCGGCGAAAACACAGGCGGCGGAGGCTGTGCCGCGCAAGCTCGTTCAACGAAAAGAGGGAGCTGGAAGCGCTCGAAACGGAAATCCCGGCGCTCGAGGCCGAGAAAGCGGCACCTCGAGGCGTCGCCTCGTCGGGGACGCTCCTGGTGGAGGAGCTCACGGCGCAGTCACAGCGCATAGCGGAGCTGATCGCGTCGATCGACGAAAAGACGATGCGCTGGCTGGAGCTGAGCGAGCGGTGAGGGCAGGCATCCCGCCCGGCGGAACGGCCTGCAGCAGGGCAGGCGGGCGTCCAAGATCCAAAAACCCGCGCTTGCGGAGCGCGGGCATGAATCCGTACAAATCCGATTACCTTTTTATATTCAGCAGCGTGAGGTTTTTCCAGCACGGTCTGCTGCGCCACACGCTGGATGTATTCGGCCTGTTCGGCCGGGAAACCCAGCGTGCAGTCGGTCTGGTAGGGCTTGCCGTAGATCGTGGTGAAAATCACGTTGGCGGCCAGGTAGCTGCCCAGCGGCCCGGGTGGAAACAATCCTGCGCATAGAGCACGTAATCGGGCCTTTCGGCACGCACCCGGCGCCACGCCATGCCCACCGGTGCGCACCATGCGTCGTTGTCGTAAGCCATTTCGAGGTAGCTGGTAATCAGCCGCTCCTGCATGGTGCCGTAGCTGTTGGCGGGCGGGTACTCCGGAATCGGGAAGCGGTTGCCGTTCTTATGCCCCCACGTCATGTAGAAGATCACGCGGGCATCGGGCGACGCGACGTGCACCAGGCTGTCGAGCGTACGCGCCGCAGGGTAGACTTCCCGTGCGACCTGCCGGGTCGGCATGGCCGGTGCGGAACTCTGCTCCTGGAGGATGACGTAGTCCCAGCCGCCCGCGGCGATGGCGTCGAGCAGTTTCTGGTTTTCAGGTGGGCCGGAAAGGCGCTCGCCGCCCTGAGGAAGCGCGTACAGGAGACCTTCACCTTCTGCGTCGCGGCGATCTGCTGCACGATGGCCGGCATGTCGTTGTAATAGGTATAGCTGTTGCCGACCCAGAGTACCCGCAGCGAATCGGTGTCACGCGCCTGCGTGAAAAAGCGGGCACGAACAGCAACAACAGGAATTTCAGGACGATCTTGGTCATAGGTCTGAGGTTTGGATTGGGTTGATCTGTTTTTTGTGTTCAGATGTCCCCGATCGGCCGGATCATGCCCTGCGCGGGAGGCGGGTCGTACCGGGCGGGGCCGTCGACCGGAGAACGAACCGTCCCGGCAAAGCCTCCCCGGGCAAATGCCCCAAAACGTCGGGGGGGCACCTACCCTTTCGTCCGGTGGTCGGCGGCGTATTTGCGGCACCAGGCGGCGATGCCGCATTCGCCGCACTTGGGGCTGCGCGCCATGCAGAGACGTAACGCCCGTGGAGGATCAGCCAGTGGTGGGCCAGAGGCAGCAGATGGCCGGGATGTTCTTTTCGAGGGTCAGCTCCGTCTGCAACGGAGTTTTCGAATTGGTTGTCAGCCCGATGCGCTCCGAGACGCGGAAAACGTGCGTGTCGACCGGCATCACCTCCTTCTGCCACAGCACAGCCCCCAGCACGTTGGCCGTCTTGCGGCCCACGCCCGGCAGGCGCTGCATCTGCTGCAGGTCGCTCGGCACCTCGCCCCCGAACTCTTCGCACAGCATACGTGCCATGCCCGCGAGGTTGCGGGCCTTGTTGTTCGGGTAGGAGATGCTCCGGATATAGGGGTAAATCTCCTCGGCCGTGGCCTTCGCCATTTCGAACGGCGTGGGGAAGCGCTCGAACAGGGCGGGCGTAGTCATGTTGACCCGCTTGTCGGTACACTGCGCCGAAAGGATCACGGCCACGAGCAACTGGTAGGGATCCGTATAGTGCAATTCGCTCTCGGCCACGGGCATGTGCTCCGAGAACCAGGCGATAACGCCGTCGTAACGCTCTTTGGTAGTCATAGTCGTTGTTTTTTACGTCGGAACAAAAATCTTCTTCACGAGGAGCCCGCAGCCTTCGGGGGCAGAACAGCAGGCGCGGACAGGCAGCCACGTCGCGGCGCCACCGGGCGAGGTATTCGCCGACGGAACCGTTCCAGGAGAGTACCCACAACGCGACCGAACTGCGCCGCCGGAGAATGCGGAAGCGGTTGCGGCCCGCAGCGTAGCGGGCGTCGAACCAGAGGCTTATGTCCATCAGGGAGTCGCAGAAGGCGATCCGGCGGGGATATTCCGTGCTATGGCTCACGCTCTGCGGCAGGCGGCGGTGCACCGCCGTGATGGCCGGGAGGTAGCGCACACGGCTGCAGGCAGCGAACCAGAGCCACATCGGGGCGTCGTCGGTAAGCCATTCGGGGTGCTCGTCGGGACGTACCTCGGCATAGTAGCGGGCGATGAGGTCGCGGCGCGCCAGCGTGGCGCAGTTGGCGATGGTGAGCCGGCAAAGCAGGCGGTCGAAGTCGGTAAAGTGCTCCTCGTGGTCGGGTTCGGTGAGGCCGGTGTTCTGGTAATAGTTGCTGGCGCGCGTATAGCACATCCCGCACGAGGGGTCGGATTCCAGCAGGTCGGCCTGCATCTGCAACTTCCGGGGGTCGCACCACCAGTCGTCGCCGTCGAGGTAGGCCACGTATTTCCCGCGGCAGGCCTCGAACGTCCGGCGGTAGTTGGCACGCCAGCCCACGTTACGTTCGCCCGTGACGAAGCGCACGCGGCCGGGGTATTTCGCCGCGTATTCGCGGCAGATAGCGGCCGTGGAGTCCGCACTGCAATCGTCGCCCAGCACCAGTTCGACGTCAAATGAGGTCTCCTGCGCCAAGATGCTTTCGACAGCCTGGCGGAGGTAAGCTTCGTGGTTGTAGGTGGTCATGCAGACCGATACGAGCGGGGTTTCCATAGCCGGATCAGAGTTTGGTCAGTTTGGCGAATTTGGCCAGCAGGGTCTTTTCGCCCGCGTTGTCGAAGGCCACCACCAGTTTGTGGTCGGTGGCGAGGGTCTCGATGCGCTGCACGATGCCCACGCCGAACTTGGGGTGCTCGACGCGCTGCCCCACGGTATAATCGCCGCTGACGGGCATCGCCTCGCCCAGGGGCACGCCGCCGTCGGCCGCCTGCCGCACACCGATGCGGCGCATGCCGTCGATCGAGGGGCGCGGAACCTGGACGAGCGCCGGGTCGGGACGCCCCTGCGGGCGGGCGTCGCGGGGTGCCGCAGCCCGGGCGAAACGCCTTGCGGGGCCGGATTCGCCGTCGGAGGGGCGGCCGCCGAAATTGCCGCGGCCGGGGTTGCTGCCCGGCCGGCCGCCGCCATTGTTCCCGCCCGCAGCCTGCTGTTTCTGCTGGAAGCGGTAGTCGAAGCGGCGGCGCAGTTCGTCGATGGCCGAAGGCGCTGCCCCGTCGGGCGAGCGGTGCGGACGGGCGTCGTCGGTGTCGGAACCGAAGTCGGCCCTGACATATTTTTCGGGTCGATCTCGCGCAGGAAACAGCTCGGACGCGAAAACTCCATATTGCCCCACTTGAAACGCATCTCGGCGTAGGAGATCGTCGCCGAAACCTTGGCGCGGGTCAGGGCCACGTAGAACAGGCGCCGCTCCTCCTCGATGCCGTCGGGCGACTCGGCGGCCCGCTGCGAAGGGAAGAGGTTTTCTTCCAGCCCGACGATATACACGTATTTGTATTCCAGCCCCTTGGCCGAGTGGACCGTCATCAGCGTCACCTTGTTCCGCTGTCGGGGTCGTCCTTGTCCATGTCGGTCATCAGCATCATGTTCTGCAACCACTCCTCGATGGTCGCCTCTTCGTCCTGCGGACGCTCCCCGTTGCGGATTTCGGCGTCGCACCGCTCCTTGAACTCCTGCATCGAGTTCAGCAACTCCTCGATATTGTCCAATGCCGAGGTCGCCTCGGGGTATTCTCGGCACGGTAGGCCGCGAGGATGCCCGACCGCGAGTGGCGATCTCTAGTCCGAAATCGTACAGCCCCTTGTCGTTGCGCGCCAGCGACAGCGAGCGGATCATCGCCACGAAGTCCGCCACCTTGCGGGCGATGGTGCGCTGCACGGGATCCGTGACGGGTTCGGCGACCAGCGCGTCGACCGCCTCCCACATCGAGACGCCCCGCCCGGCGGCCAGCTGCGCGATGCGCTGCACGGTCGTGTCGCCGATGCCGCGCGTCGGGTAGTTGACGATGCGTTTGAACGCCTCGTCGTCGCGCGGGATTGATCACCAGCCGGATATAGGCCAGCATGTCGCGGATCTCCTTGTGGTCGTAGAACGAACTGCCCTTGTAGATGCGGTAGGGAATGCCCCGGCGGCGGAGGTTGTCCTCCAGCACGGCCGACTGGCTGTTGGTGCGGTAGAGGATCACAGCTTCGGACCAGTCGTCGCCCGCCGCGCGGACCTTGTCGCGCAGATCGGATAACCACTATTTCGGCCTCCTCGCGGTCGGTATAGGCCTTCCGGGATGCGGATCGGCTCGCCCACGTCGCCCTCCGAGAAACAGTGCTTCTCCATGCGCTTCGAGTTGCGGACGATCACCGAGTTGGCCGCATCGACGATCGTGCGCGTCGAACGGTAGTTCTGCTCCAGCTTGAAGACCATCGCCGAGGGATAATCCTTCTGGAACGAGAGGATGTTCTCGATCTTGGCCCCGCGGAACGAGTAGATCGACTGCGCGTCGTCGCCCACGACGCAGACCCGGGAGTGGAGCTGCGAAAGGCGGCGGATGATGACGTGTACTGGGCGTAGTTGGTGTCCTGGTACTCGTCCACCAGGATATAGCGGAACAGCTCCTGGTAGCGGGCCAGCACATCCGGGGCGTCGCTCAGCAGGATGTTGGTCTGCAAGAGCAGATCGTCGAAGTCCATCGCGCCGTTGCGCTTGCAGCGCTGGCAGTAGATATTGTAGACATTGCCGAATTCGGGGATCTGCGCCTGCCGGTCTTCGGCGGCATAGACCGAGTTGGCGAGGTAGGCGCCGGGCGTGACGAGGCAGTTCTTGGCATAGGAGATACGCGACGAGAGCACGTTGGGCTTGTATTTCTCGTCGGCGAGGTTCAGCTCCCGGACGATGGTCTTGATGAGGTTCTTGGAGTCCGAGGGTCGTAGATCGTAAACGACTCGGGAACCCGATCTTTTCGGCGTTCTCCCGCAGGATGCGCGAAAAGACCGAGTGGAACGTACCCATGCGGATATAGCGGCTGCGGTTGTCGGGCAGCATCTGCGCGATGCGTTCGCGCATCGACTCGGCGGCCTTGTTGGTAAAGGTGAGCGCCAGGATGTTGAAGGGCGCCACGCCCTGCTCGATCATATAGGCGATGCGCGCGGTCAGCACGCGCGTCTTGCCCGAACCGGCGCCGGCGATAATGAGCGACGGGCTGTCGTTTGACCACGGCAGCGAGCTGTGCGTCAGGCCTTGAATCACGATGGCTGCAAAGTACTGAAGCGCGCCTTCTCCGAAAGGCCGCATGAGCCCGAATTGAATAAGTTGGCGCAAATGAAAAAAGGCATATCTTTGCATGGACCCAGCGGACTGGAATGCCTGCAAAAATTCCATGCCCAGGCAAACAGTTAATAAAACCGGGAAATGAGCAGTGCCGAAACCAAATTCAGCCCGGTCTTTTCAAAAGAAAAAAAAAATCCCGGAAAAAATAATATCTTTGCATTACTTTCGTACAATACGGCAACGTTTGCGCCGGGCGGATTTGCCAGGCTGCGACAAAAGATGCCGGGCGCAGGGATGAAGCATGATGAAATTCAACAAAACAATGAGCGAAGTCATCAACATCAAAGAACTCAACGAGCGGATCGAACGCGAAAGGGTATTCGTGGATACGCTCCGTACGGAAATGGGCAAGGTCATCGTGGGGGCAGAGCCATCTGGTCGACACGCTGCTGATCGGGCTGCTGTCGAACGGACACATCCTGCTCGAAGGCGTGCCCGGACTGGCCAAGACACTGGCCATCACCACGCTCGCAAAGGCCGTCGACGCCGGCTTTTCGCGCATACAGTTCACCCCCGACCTACTGCCGGCCGACCTGATCGGCACGCTGATCTACTCGCAGAAGAACGAGGAGTTCGTCGTACGAAAGGCTCCGGTATTCGCCAACTTCGTACTGGCGGACGAGATCAACCGCTCCCCGGCCAAGGTGCAGTCGGCGCTGCTGGAAGCCATGCAGGAGCGGCAGGTGACCATCGGCGACCAGACCTACCCCCTGCCGCAGCCGTTCCTGGTGCTGGCCACGCCGAGAACCCCCTGGAGCAGGAGGGACCTACCCGCTGCCCGAGGCGCAGGTCGACCGATTCATGCTCAAGGCCAAAATCCTATCCCCAGAAGCAGGAGGAGCGCGACATCGTGCGCATGAACCTCTGGGCACTGGCATGCCTCAGGTCAACAAGGTTCTCTCGCCCGAGGACATCATCAAGGCCCGCAAGGTCGTGGAGGACGTCTACATGGACGAGAAGATCGAGAAATACATCATCGACATCATCTTCGCCACGCGCGAGCCGGCGGAATACAACCTGCAGAAACTGCAGAATCTGATCGCATACGGCGGTTCGCCCCGTGCGTCGATCTCGCTGGCCAAGGCCGCCCGGGCTTACGCCTTCATCCGCCGCCGCGGCTATGTCATCCCCGAGGACGTGCGCGCCGTCTGCCACGACGTGCTGCGCCACCGCATAGGCCTGACGTACGAGGCCGAGGCCGAAAACATCACCTCGGAAGAGATCATCACCGACATTCTCAACAACGTAATCGTACCCTAACGATGCAGGAAACCGAGAACGATATTCTCAAACGCGTCCGCAAGATCGAGATCAAGACCCGCGGTCTTTCCAACGAGATCTTCGCCGGAAAGTACCATACGGCTTTCCGCGGGCGGGGCATGTCGTTTTCCGAAGTGCAGGGAGTACCGTGCGGGCGACGACGTGCGGGACATCGACTGGAACGTCACGGCCCGCTCGCGCAAACCCCACATCAAGGTCTACGAGGAGGAGCGCGAACTGACGATGATGCTGCTGGTGGACGTGTCCGCCTCGCGCATGTTCGGATCGACGGACCGCCTGAAGAAGAACATCATCACCGAAATCGCCGCCGTGCTGGCTTTTTCCGCCGCGCAGAACAACGACAAGGTGGGCTGCATCTTCTTCTCGGACAAGGTCGAGAAGTTCATCCCCCCGAAGAAGGGGCGCAGCCACATCCTGATGATCATCCGCGAGCTGGTGGGATTCCGGCCCGAATCGGTGGGGCACGAAACTCTCGGAGCCGGTGCGGTTCCTGACCAACGTCAACAAGAAACGCTGCACGACCTTCATCCTCTCGGACTTCATGGACTCGACCGGCGACAAGTCGGCGCTGGACGACGCGCTGAAGATCGCCGGCGGCAAGCACGACCTGGTGGGCATACGCGTCTACGACCCGCGCGAGAGGGAGTTGCCGGACGTGGGAATCGTCGAGATGAAAGACGCCGAAAGCGGACGTAAGGTCTGGGTCGACACCTCGTCGCGCGCCGTGAGGGAGCATTACGCCGAAAAATGGCGGCAGCGCAGCGCACAGATCGAATCGACGCTCAAGCACAACCGCATCGACACGGCGATGGTCTCGACCGAGGGCGACTATGTGTCGGAACTGATAAAACTGTTCAAACAGCGATGAAACGACTTTTTGCAATAGCGCTGCTCCTCGCGGGCGCAACGGCGCGGGCCCAGTCCGACGTGCCGCAGGTCACGGCGCACATCCAGCCCGACAGCGTCATGATCGGCGACCGTTTCGACCTGACGGTCGAGGTCGAGAAAGACCTGGTGCAGGTGGTGCAGTTCCCCGAATTCGAAGACAAGCCGGGAAGCGCCATCGAACTGGTCAAGGACCACCCGATCGACACGCTCGAACGCGACGGCCGCCACCTCAGGCTGCGCAAGCGCTACACGCTGGCGGCGTTCGAGGAGGGTAAGTGGAACCTCGGACTGCCGGCCGTGCTGTATGCCGACAAGAACATCGTCGATACGCTCCGGGCGCGCGACTCGCTCTATCTGGAGGTAGCCACTTTCCAGATCGACTCGACATCGCAGTCGATCTACGACGTGAAACCCCAGTGGAACCTGCCGTTCCGGTTCGGGGAGGTCAGCGGCTACGCCCAATGGGGCGCGCTCGCACTCGTATTGCTGCTGGCGGCGGCCTATGCGCTGAAGCGCTACCTGGAGAGCCGCGGCAAACGCCTCGGCGACCTGTTCAGGTCCGTCCCGCCCCAGCCGCCGCACGTCGTGGCGATCAAGCGCTGGAGGCGCTGCACAACCAGAAGCTATGGCAGAACAACAGGCACAAGCAATATTATTCGGCACTGACGGACATCCTGCGCACCTACATCGCGGCACGGTGGGGCTTCGGCGCCATGGAGATGACCTCGGACGAGATCATCGAGACGATGCGCGCGGAGGAACTGCCCGACAAGGCCCGGATGGATCTGACGGCGATCCTGCGCGACGCCGACCTGGTGAAGTTCGCCAAGGCGACGCCCGAGGCGGAGCAGAACGAGGCCGACTACCTGAAAGCCTACTATTTCGTCGAGGAGACCAAGGTCGCCGAGGCGGAGGAGGAGACGGAAGAGCAGGAGCCGGCGAAAAACTAAAATGCGTGACAGATGTATAAACTCATATACACAGCGGTATTCCTCCTGGCCGCGCTCGGGGCTTCGGCACAGAACATGCCCGAACGCAGCGAGGTGCGGCGCGGCAACCGGCAATACAACAAGGGCAACTACGAGAAGAGCATCGAACGTTACGAGCGGGCGCTGGAGGCCGCACCGGAGTCGTTCGAGGCGACTTACAACCTCGGCAACGCACTCTACAAGGCCGAACGGTTCGACAAGGCCGAGCAGACCATGCGCAAAGCTGCGGCCGACTCGCTGCGTGCGGACGGGGAGCGTGCCGAAGCGTTCTACAACCTCGGCAACGCCCAGTTCAAGCAGCAGAAATACAAGGAGGCGCTCGAAAGCTACAAACAGTCGCTGCGGCTGAACCCTGCCGACCAGCAGGCCAAGTACAACTACGCCTACACCAAGCGCCTGATAGACGACAACGAGGACGGCGGCGGTGGCGGCGACGACGACAAGAACCAGGACAAAGACCAGAACCAGGATCAGCAGCAACAGGGCAACGGACAGGACAAACAGGACGGCGACCAGCAGCAGGACGACAAGGGCCAAAAGGGCGATGACCAGGAGCAGCAGGGCGACCGGCAGCAGGATCCTTCGCAGCCGGACAAGGAGGGCGAAGGCGACCAGGAGGGGCAGCAGCAGCCCGTTCCGGCGGGTATCTCCCCGCAGGAGCAGGAACAGATGCTCGATGCCATCCAGGCCCAGGAAGACCGCACGCAGGACAAGCTGAAGGGAGAAACAGGGCGTCGTCGTCCGGGGAACGAAAAACTGGTAAAACACAAGGACTATGCATTTCGCATCACCATACTATCTGTGGCTGCTGACGGCACTCGTACCGATGGCCGGCTACTACGTCTGGCGGACGTTGCAAGGCGGGCGGCGATACAGATCTCGTCGGTCGACGGTGTCGTGCGCGCCCCCGAAGACCATACGTTATTACCTGCGGCACCTGCCGTTCGCGCTGCGTGCGGCGGCTTTCGCGCTGCTCGTGCGTGGCGCTGGCGCGCCCGCAGGACGTCGAACGGAACGTCCGCACCAACACCGAGGGCATCGACATCATGCTGGCCATCGACGTCTCCGGCTTCGATGCTGGCACGCGACTTCAAGCCCGACCGCATCACGGCGGCCAAGCGAGGCGGCCGGATCGTTCATCGCCGACCGCTACGGCGACCGGATCGGGCTGGTGGCATTCGCCGGCGAAGCCTTCACGCAGAGCCCGCTGACCACCGACCAGAGCACGCTGCAGACCCTGCTGGCCCGCATCCGCAGCGGACTGATCGAGGACGGCACGGCGATCGGCAACGGCTTGGCGACGGCGATCAACCGCCTGCGCGAGAGCGATGCCAAGTCGAAAGTCATCATCCTGCTGACCGACGGCGTGAACAACCACGGCCAGATCGCGCCGATGACCGCCGCCGAGATTGCCAAGGCGCAGGGCATCCGCGTCTACACGATCGGCGTCGGCACCGAGGGCATGGCGCCCTACCCCGCCGTGGGACATCTACGGCACGCCCACGGCGGCACGGTGATGGCCAAGGTCGAAATCGACGAGAAGACCCTGCGGTCGATCGCCGAGATGACGGGCGGGGAGTATTTCCGCGCCACGGACAAAGCCAAGCTGAAAGCCATTTACGACGAGATCAACCAGCTCGAAAAGAGCAAGGTCGAGGTGACCGAACACGTCACCTACCACGAACAATACCTCCTGTGGGCGCTGGCGGGGCTGCTGCTGCTGTTCGCGGAGTTCCTGTTCGCAAACCTGGTGCTCAAACGGATACCCTGACGGGCACCACGCCCCGGACGCCGGCAAAGCCCTCCCTTTGCCGGAAGGAAAATTGCGGAGGAATGTCGCTGTCCGACAGGCACCCCAGGTGCCCTAATGCAAACCCGGCGGGTCGGACAGGGACAGCAAACGGGAAACAATACGCCGGGCAGGCATTCGTTATGTTCAGTTTCGCAAATCCGCAATATCTCTGGCTGCTGCTGGCAATACCGGCACTGGTACTGATCTTCTGGGCAGCGGCGGCACGCCGCCGCAAAAGGCTCGCACGCTTCGGGAACCCCGGGGTGCTGGAGGAGCTGATGCCCGAGGTCTCGACCGGGCGCACCGCGCTCAAGTTCATCCTTTTCTGCGCCGCCGCCGTCCTGGTCATACTGGCTGCGGCGCGCCCGCAGTTCGGGTCGAAGCTCCGCGAGGAGAAGACGCAGGGCGTCGAGATGATGCTGGCCGTAGACGTCTCGAACTCGATGCTGGCCGAAGATTTCGAACCCAACCGGCTGGAGAGGACCAAATACGCCATCAACAAGCTCTTCGACGGGCTCAGGCAAGACCGCGTGGGGCTGATCGTCTTCGCGGGAGAACCGAAGGTACAGCTGCCCATCACGTCGGACTACCGCATGGCGAAGGCCTTCGCCATGCGCATCAACCCGTCGCTGGTGTCGGTACAGGGAACGGCCATCGGCAAGGCGTTGGAACAAGCCTTACTGTCTTTCTCGGGCGATACGGAGGAGAGCCACGGACGGGTCATCATCCTGATTACCGACGGCGAGAACCACGACGACGACGCCCCGGCGGTAGCCAAACGCGCCGCGGAGATGGGCATACGGATCTACACCATCGGCATCGGCACGCCCGAAGGCGCCCCGATTCAGATCGGCGGCGAATTCATCAAGGACGAGAAGGGCGACATGGTCGTCTCGAAGCTCGACGAGAAGATGCTCTCCGAGGTGGCCGGGATCACGGGCGGCGCCTACGTCCGCTCGTCGAAGCAGTCGATCGGTCTCGACGAGATCGTCAAGGCATCAACGAGATGGAGCAGACCGAACTTTCGACGGTCCGCTTCGAGGAGTTCAACGAGCAGTACCAATACCTGCTCATCGCAGCGCTCGTGCTGCTGCTGGCGGAGCTCCTGCTGCTCGACCGCCGCAACCCGCTGCTGGCGCACCTCAACATTTTCCGCGAGAAGTAACCGGAGGGGTTGCGTGCGCGCAGCGACGGCCGGATTGCAGAGATAAAAGGAGGACAAGGACGCAAAGGAACAAGGATGAGCGCAAGAATAAGCCGGAACAAAGACGGAAGGATACGCGGACGAGCGCAAAGATAAACCGGGACAAGAACGCAAGGGTACACGGACGGGCGCAAGGATAAACGAACAAGGAAAACACAATCGGGAAACATAACCGGGAAACGGGCGGCGGGATCAATAGCAAAGAACCGACCCGGCATGGAAAAGGGCTGTCAGGCATATCGTTGACAGCCCTTTTTTATTTGCACTGCTGCCATCCGGGGCATTTCAGGACACGCGGTTCCCGGGAGGCCGGAAAGACTTGGCGCCCCCCCCCTTTCCCATTGTAGCGGCAGGCACATCGCGGGAAAGCATCCCGGGAATCCGCCCCGGCGGGGTTAGCTCCACAATAATCTCGTCGGTGAAAATCCAGCCGCCGGGATGGCCGTTGTGCCGGGCTTTCAGCCGCACGTAACGCGCCGCGGTTTGGCCCGACCAGCCGAACTCGCGGTAGCAATCCTGCTTGTATTCGAACGGGATGTCGTTTTCGACCGCGGCAAAGGGGCGTATAGTGCCTGTCGTCGTCCGAAACCGAGATTTCGACCGCACGGGGCATCAGATGTCGGCATAGAAACCCTGCATGAAACAGGCCGCGATACGTTTCACAGGCAGGCGTTCCCCGAGGTCGACGACCAGTTCGACATCCGTATCGAGCCACCCCTGCCAGCGGCGGTCGCCGTAGTTCCACCCGCCGCACAGCCCGTCGGTCAGCGAAGCGTCGCCCGCAGCCGGGTATTTCGGGCTGTAAGGCGTACGGTAAGCCACCTGCCTGCCGGTCGAAAGGCAATGCAGGGTATCGAGGATTCGGGGCGGGGGCCGACGGCATTTTTCTGGTCGAAGGGGTGGTATCCGCGCTGCTGCATCCACGCCACGGCGTCGAGCACGCGGGCGTGGAAGTCGTCGTAGTCCTTCCGTTCGGGGGCGCTCCACCCCACTTCGGCAATCGCCAGCAGGCGCGGCCAGATCATGTGTTCGGCATGTTCGGCTGTGGGCACGTGCTCGCACCACAGGTTGCCCTGCACGCCGAGGATCATCGGCACGACATCCGCACCCAGCGAATCGGGCGCAGGGTCGTAAGAATAGGCTTGCGCGAGGGTGAGGAACGCCGCGGCGGCGACCGGCTCGCGGGTGGGGTCGTCCTGGCAGAAATCGAGGTAGCAGTAGTTCGAGGGAGCCATCACGGCGCGGTGTCCGGCCCTGGCCGCGGCGATCCCGCCCTCGGTGCCGCGCCACGACATGACCGTGGCGCCGGGCGCGAGCCCGCCCTGGAGAATCTCGTCCCAGCCCAGCAGGCGGCGGCCCTTGGCGGCGAGGGAACGTCCCGATGCGGTGCACCAGGTAAGCTTTGCAGTTCATCGACGTCCTGCAGTCCCTCCCGCCGCATCCGGGCGGCACATTCGGGGCAGGTGCGCCACCCCTGTTTCGGAAGCCTCGTCGCCGCCGATATGGATATATTCCGAAGGGAAGAGCCCGATCACTTCGGAGAGCACGCTCTCAAGGAATTCGAACGTCTGCTCGTTGCCGATGCAGAAATCGGAGTTCGTGTAGGGTTTGCCGCTGCACGAGAGTTCGGGGTAAACGGCCAGCACCTCCTCGCTGTGCCCCGGCATCTCGATCTCGGGAATCACCTCGATATGCAGGGCACGGGCGTATTCGACCACTTCGCGGATGTCGTCCTGCGTGTAATAGCCCCCGGCCGCCGCCGGGTCGTCGCGGTGGCAGTAGCGTTTGCCGCCGAAGTTCCATCCCTCCCAGTCGGGATAGGGACGCCAGGCGGCGATGTCGGTCAGGGCGGGGTATTTTTTGATTTCGATGCGCCATCCGGCTCCGTCGGTCAGGTGCCAGTGGAAGCGGTTGAGCTTGTAGCGCGCCATGAGGTCGAGCTGACGTTCGACGAACCTCCTCCTTGTCGCGGAAATGGCGCGAGACGTCGAGCATGAAGCCCCGGTAACCGAAGCGCGGGCGTCCACGATCGTGACGGCCGGAATGCGGCGGCCGTGGTGCCCGGCCAGTTGTGCGAGCGACTGGAGTCCGTAGAACAACCCTGCGGCATCGGGGGCCGTGAGCGTGATCTTTGTGCGGGAGACGTCGAGACGGTAGCTTTCGGGGGCCGTCGCCCGTACGAAGCAGTTCGAGTGCGGGCATGTCGCCGTCGGAGGCCTCGGCAAAGGAGGCGGGGAAGAATCCGTCCGCGGCACGCTGCATCCACGCCGCGAGGTCGGCCTTTGTCCTGCCCGTCGAGGTCGGTCGTGTAGAGCAGCTTGGGCAGGCATACGGAAAGGCACCTTCGCCCCACGTCACCTGCTGCGGGGCCGGGATGATGCCCGTGGCCGGGCACCCGCCGCCGGCGCACGAAGCAAAGGCGAAAGCGGCAAGGCAAAAAGAGATAAGCGTGATTTTTTTCATAAGGTCTTTAGGTCGGGTACAACAACAAATCGGGATGAACCGGCAAAGCCGGAGGAGGGCGGAGCGAGCCGTGGCCGCAGCCGGAAGGGGCGCCGCCGGAGAACAGCCAGCCAAAGGCAAACCGCAGCCGAAAAACCGTCGGGGAACGGGGACAGCCGGAAACCGAAACCGCCGACAGACTGCCGACAGGCCACGACAGGCCGCCATCCGGGGCGGGTTTGCAGCCCGAAGCAGGGACAGCCCGAAGCAGGAGTATGAAAAAGGCCGTGCAACCCGGCTTATGCCGGGGTCGCACGGCCCCTGTCGGTCTATAAGCGGACTAATTCCACTTGGTGTCCATCATCGTCGGGTTGGAGCTGCCGCCGACGGCATCGTAACCATGGCCCGTGAGGTCGCGCACGATATTGCCGGAACCGCTGTCGTTGGGCTCCCAGGCGTTCATGCGCCAGTAAGCGAGCAGCCCGTCGGACGGGGGTCGACATAGTTCATGTTGTTGGCGATCTCGGATTGCGAGAGGGCGCGTGTCCATACGCGGCACTCGGCGACATAGCCGTTCAGCGTACGGCCGCCGCCATAGGAGGCTCCCAGGTAGAAACCGCCCGAATTGTCGCTCGTCAGGTCGATGGTCTCGCCCTGCGTTTCCACGCCCGTGGCATACTGCCCGTTGATATAGATGTCCCACGAAGAGCCCGTCCAGACTGCGGCGACGTGGTACCACTTCTCCTTGTCGAACGGCTTGTCGGTAGCTGCGGGCTGGTAGGAGTCGTGACAGATCTGGATGCAGTCGGGATCGACCTTCACGTCGCCGAAACGTACGCCGCAGATGCCCTCGATACCCATGATGGAACTGATATAAGGATCGCGGGTCTGGAAGCCGAGCATGTATACGCGGGCTTCGAGCGTGAGCTGCGGAAGGGCTGCCAGGTCGGAATTCTCCTGGAACGAAGTCACCTTTGTAGATGTTGCTCGATCCCAGGTAGATCGCCTTGCTGATCACCGGGGTCTTCAGCACGATGAAGAGCGTGCGGCTCGGTTCGAGCACGCTTATTCCGCCGGATACGGTCTTGATGCCCACGGGGACGCAATAGGTCACGCCCTCGGCGAACTCCGAGACGGACGACACCGTGAAGTCGATCGCCGAAGAGGTGTTGTAGCCGGCCAGGATGGTCGTTTCGGTCGAACTCAGGGCGTAGCTTTCCTCGGGCGGAATCTGGTAGTTTTTTGCCGTACTTGTCGTTATAGGCAGCCAGCAGTTCGGGCCGCACTTCCAACTGGATCCGCACGTCGTGCTCCATAACCACCGAGGAGGATACGGTGATCGAGGTCTCGGCAGGGGGGTTCGTCGATGGTCATTGATTTGTCGGGATTGTTCTGCGCATCGGTCATGTAGATCGCAGGATAGGTCTCCGCGGACTCCTGACAGCCCGTCGCCGCAGCGGCGGCGAACAACAGCGGAGCGACCAAATATTTCAGTTTCATAGTTCTCTTGTTTTAGGTTTAGTTTGCAGGGGCGAAAATCTCGGCCTCGTTCATACTGGTGAAATCGGTTACCCGGCCGACGTATACCCGGAGATAGCGGGCTTTGACGGTCTTCTTGAACTGGAATATCTTCCAGTTGTCGGCCGAGAGTTTGGGCACGAACGAAATTTCATTGGTGAGGCTATACCAGTTGGTGCCGTCCTCGCTGTACTGGAAATCGGTACATTCGGGGTTGGAGTCCTCGTAGTAGATATGCCAGCGGAAGCCGTTGATGTCGTAGGCCTTGTCCAGCGTGATGATGAAGTTGCCGCCGTTCCCCACGAATAGGACGCATTCGCGGCATACCAGCAGTTGGAGTCGAGCTTGCCGTCGAACATGCAGGCCTTCTGCGCATCGGAATCGAGGTTCCAGACGCCGTTGGCGCCGCTCGAAGCGGTGCCCTGGTAGCAGACGATCGTCCACCCGGAGGCAGGTTCGATCTTCACGCCCGTAAGCGCCGTCGCATCGACGTCGATCTCCATCGCCGACACCGTCAACAGCAGGTAGCGTACCAATGGCTCCTTCGAGGTATAAATATCTTCCGCGGGAAGTTCCACGACGATGGGGATCAGGTAGTAACCCTTCTCGATCCCGGCAGAACTTACGGTAACGGACACCTCGTCGGACAAGAACGCACCGGCTGCCACGCCGAGCGTGCCGAGTGAAACACGCGCGGGGTCGATCGGCTCGTAGGAGGTGCCGTGCTTTTCGTTGTAGGCATCGACCAGCGAATTGTCGATAGCCAGCGGGAACGAAACGTCGGCCGGGGCAGGACGAGCCAGCTCGACCCGGATTTTTTCGTCCACCTCGCCCGTGATGGTACCGTCGTCCCCGACCAGGAACAGGTATTTGGACAAGCCGGTCGAGGTCAGACCGACGATCAGGTCGCCGCCGGCGGGGTTCACATCCTGGATCGCCTCGCGCATATACTTGTAAGGCATCGACGAATTGGCGTACTCATACTCCATGTGATAGGCACCGAAACCGGCGCCGAAACCCTGCGTGGGGTTGAAGCGCGCCATGCCCAGCAGCGAGTTGACCCACTGGCCGTCGCGGCATTCATGCGACACGCCGCCGGTTTTCCAGAGGGACTCGAACTTCTCGGCGAAGATATACTGCTCGGGCTTCCAGCCTTTCTTATAGGCATCGTCGAAGCGATCCTGCAAATCGGTATAGCCGTAAGAATTATAAGCCTGCACGATGCCGTAGTCGAAGCAGTCGGCCACATCGGCATGCACGGCATAGGGCACGCCGTCGATCATAAGCAGGCGTCCCGTCCCCGACTTGGGGCCGACGTATTTGCTCATGGCCAGGATCAGCTTCCTGAACAGCTCGTTGTCATGTCCCACGAACGGCCCCCGAAGCGCCGTAGCCGGGTTCGTAGTCGACGTCGATGCCGTCGTAGCTGTACTTGTCCATCGAGTCCTTGCATAGGCTTTGGCGTAGGCCTCGATGGCCTCGTCGGTATTCGCCGCCGCCGATCTCGGTGAGGAACGGCTCGGGCATCTTGTCCGAGAAGATCGTGAAGGTCACCTTCGTGCCCTTGATCTTCTGCACGAACTCCTTGTCGGCGATCTGCTCGGGGGTCAGCGAATGCCACTGGCTCCAGATGGAGATGATATCCATCGAGTCGGGAGCACTCTGCAGGCGGGTCTGGTAGGATGCGCCGACGGCCGTCCACGAACCGTACCAGCCGAAAGCGATCTTGTGCTTGGTCTTTTGTATTCGCGCAGGGCCTGGTAGTAGGCATTATCGCGCAGGATGGGCGACTGCTGGTCGGGATGCTGCGTAATTTCACGCTCGGGATCCGTCCAATCCGAACAAGCGACGAAAAAGGCACCCACGATCGCAAGGGCCGCGACGTATTTCAAGAAATTTTTCATCTTTCGTGTTGTTTTTAGGTTCATTATTTCTTATCCCACCAGAGTTTCGTACCGCCGGTATCCGGCTCCGCCGAGCAGTGCGGTGGCAGCCGCCACGCCGGCGGCATTGTTCGAGTACCCGAACGCGGGAAGGTCATACGGCGCACCTGGACGTTGGTATCGACCTTGCCGCCGCTGAGGTTGTTGACGATCGGGATCACCTTGGGTAGCCCGTGCGGCGGAATTCCGACCAGGCTTCCTGCCCGTTGGGGGAACATGGCGATCCACTTCTGCGTGATGATCCGTTCGAGTTTCTCCTCGTCCCCGGCGCCGGCATTCCATTTCGGGAGACGGACGAAGGTTTCGGAAGCGTTGTATTTCGTCGAGGCGGCCGAAGCGTCCTCGAATGCCTGGGGTTCGCTCGCACTCGGCATAGGTGGCCGCGGCGGCCGCGGTAAGACCGCGTTCGAGGAACGACAGTTCGATACCCGTCTTGTAGAACGATTCATCGTCACCGCCCATCTCCCAGCCGAGCATGGCGCCTTCGGCCCTCAGGAAAGCGGCCTCGGAAGCGAGGAACCACACGACGGGCGTATCCTTGGCGACGTTGGGCACCGAAAGTCCGGTATAGTCCGCCTTCAGCATCGAGCTGAGACCGCTGCGGACACCGTGGTACTTGCCATCCTCGCAGGTTTTGAAATAGGCCGGTAGGCGCGGATCGGCGTAACCGTTCATAAGCGTCGATGGTCGCACCCATGCGGGTATCGTTATAGGCGTTCCACACCTCTTCGAGCGGATTGTATACCTGTACCGAACCGGAACTCTTGAGCCACGCACCGTCGTCCGAAGCGGTCATCACCCCGTCCCTGACGGCTTCCTCGGCATAGATCCGGGCAAGCCCGGGTTCGACAAAACGGATGCGCATGGCCATGCGGAGCTTGACCGAGTTGGCCAGCTTGAGCCATTTCGCATAGTCGCCCTGGTAAACGGCGTCGACCTTCTGCAACGGCCTGGCGTCGGCGGCATTGGCCGCATACTCCTTGAGCACCACGATGGCGGCATTCAGATCCGTGAGAAGGTTTTTGTAGACGGTTCTCCTGCGATTCGTAGGGGTTTTCGGTCTGGCCGAAATTCGAAACGGGGATTGGGCCGTAGATGTCGGTGGTACGCTGGAGGGGCCATCACCTTGATGACCTCGGCAACGGCAAAGACGTCGTCGGTAACCTGCCCGTTCTGGTAGGCGTACTTGAGGTTGAGCCATGCAGGCATTACATTGGTGAAAGCCACCGAGAAGGGCACGTTGTTATAGTCCGTACCGTCGAGGTCGTAGGTACAGGTATAGCTGCCGCCGTTGAAGGCCTGGATCGGGGAGAGATAGCCGCCGAAGGCGTCGCCCATCAGGTTGCAGGCGCGCTGGAACTCGTTGGCCCCCACGTCGCTGCACGGGATCACGGCATCCATTTGCATGGTGGTGATGTAGGTCTTCTTGTCGACCGACTGCACCGCATCGGGATTGGTGTTGAAGGATTCGAAGTCACCGGTACAGGCGGCAAGCGCGCAGCGGCGAAAAAAATCCTATTGTATGATTGAATCGTTTCATTGGTCTGAAATTTTAGAATTGAGTCTTACGCTGAAACCGATGGTACGGGCGCTGGGCTGCATGAAATAGTCGAGCCCCTGGTAATAGGTACCCGTGGACGCGGTGATCTCGGGATCGAACGGCGCCTTTGTTGTAGATCATCCACAGGTTGCGGCCGACGAGCGACACGGTCATGCCGATCTTGTCGTTGAACCACCTGGAAGGCAGGTCGTAGCCCAGAGTAAAAGTTCACGCAGGCGGACGTTGGTCATGCTGTAAACGTAGTGTGAAAGCATCGAAAGCCCGTTGCCGTTGTTGGCGTAGAAGACCCTGGCATCGGGGACTTTCTGATCCTCGGAGATCCAGACACCGCCGTTTTCCCGGGCGTCGGCCGAATCGCGAGGCTCCCCAGCGATCCATCAGGGGCCTGCGTCGCCGAAAACGCCCCTGGCCGCCGATGCGGGCATCGAACAGCACGCCGAGGTTCACGCCCCTTGTAGGAGAAGCGGTTGTTCCACCCCAGGCGGAAGCGGGCTTCGGTATTGCCGCCGTAAAGCCACGTATTGGGATCGGTGGTGACGGTATTGGTATTGGGGTCGACATAGATGCGTCCCCTGGTCGTCGGTCTTGAGCCCCGTCACGTAGAAGTCGCCGATCGAACCGCCTTTTTGACCTTCATGCGGTAGCCGCCGTAGTCCATGTTCACCTCGTCGCCAGTCACCAGGTTACCGGCCACGTCGCGCGTGCCTTCGGGAACCAGCTCCTTCACCTCGTTGCGGTTCATCGAGAAGTTGACATTGGTCGACCACGAGAAGTCGCGCCACTTGTTCTTGTAACCCACGACCGCTTCGATGATACCCCAGTTGTTGACCTTGCCGGCATTGATATATGCCCGTTTGTAGCCGGTGCTGGGCGGTGCATCGTAGCTAAAAAGCTGGTTGTAGGTGTTGGTATTGTAATAGGTCACGTCCGTCCAGATCTTGTTGCCGAGGAACTTGGCGTTCAGGCCCACTTCGAACGACTTGGTGCGCTTCGGGCGTAAGGTTGACAGCCGGGGCATAGGGAGTCCGACGAAACGATACCGCCCGTCTGCAAGGGCGTATTGACACCGGTAATAAACCGCTGCGGGGCGTTACCACCTCGGCATAGGAGGCACGCACCTTGAGGAACGAAATGCCGGCTTTGGAAAGGTCGGCCATCGACGAGATGACGGCCGAAAGGCCCACCGACGGGTAGAAGATGTTCATATGGGGCGTGAAGGCCAGCTGCGACGCCCACCGTTGCGCGCCGCCGTCACGTCGAGGTAGACCATGCCGTTATATCCCCAGCTGGGCGGTGGCGTAGACGGCCTGCGTCTGGTCGTGGTAGCGGTCGGCGTAGGGTTTGGTCTGCGAATGGCTCATATCCACGTTGTAGACCGAGAACTTTGTTGGCGAGGGTGGCCAGGTGGCCCCGAAGCCGCCGTCGTTCTTTGTCATCGAGGATGCCGCAAAAACAGGTTGAACGACGAGAGAACTTGCCGTCGAAGAAACTCTTTTGTTGATCGACAGCAGGGCGTCGGCGTAGAGGTTGTTGTGGTGGATCTTGTTGTTCTGGTAGTTGCCGTATTCGGAAGCGAACAGCTTGTCGGACGAGGCATAGATCTTGCGCGTATAGTTCATCACCATGTTATCGGTGCGCACGCGCCCGTGAGGGATCCAGTCGGCAATGTCCCACTTCCTGAGCGTGGCGTTGAACGTATAGCGGTGCGCCGGGCTCAGGCTGAAACAGCTCGCGGTTGGTAATCCACCAGGGGTTCTCGACGCCGGTGATGAACTCCAGGCCAGAACTTTATATAGCCCGCCGTGGCGTCGTAACGCTCGTAAACCTCGTACTTGAGATGTCGTCGCCGCGCGGGAAAAAAGGTAAATGGGAATCAGCGGGTTGTGGTAGAGGCCCTGCACGAGCGGGTTACGCTTGTACTGGCGCATGGAAGCGCCCAGGTCGAGCGTCAGCTTGTCCTTGATGAGCTGCGTGGTATTGCGGAAGGTAAAGTTGTACCGGTTGTAGACGTTGTTGGGGATGATGCCGCGCGAATTGAGCGAAGCGGCCGAGAAATAGGACTGGTTCACGCGTACCACCCGAAACCGAGATCGCATTGGTCTCCTCGAAGCCGGTCTGGAAGAAATCCGAGGGGTCGTACGAGGTCGGGGTCGAGAGCTTCGTACCCCAGCTCATGGACGGTGCCGTAGCTTCCGGTGCCGTAGGTGTTCTGGAACTGCGGCATGACGAACGGCGACGAAAAAGGTGGTGTTGTTGGCGTAGTTCACGCGCACGCCCCTCCTCGCCTTTTTGGTCGTGATGACGATCACGCCGTTGGCACCACCGAACCGTAGAGCGCGGCCGCCGTGGCGCCCAGCACCGTCATGCTTGATTCGATGTCCTCCGGTTTGAGTTCGAGACACCCTCGAGAAATCGCCGCCGTCGAGGCGTTTCGTAAGAACCCTCGAACGAGCACGAGAATTAAGGCATCAGGATTCATCAATCCCAGCAATACATGGC
>VOFK01000620.1_pt1 | contig 30200 bp, 28 predicted proteins | sample 5384121 | NCBI WGS metagenome assembly VOFK01 (sample SAMN12384730, study PRJNA508395) | human gut metagenome | isolation source: healthy gut J | host: Homo sapiens | reverse complement strand
CTCGATCCGAAACGCACGATTGCACCTTACCCGTTCGACGAGTTGTCGGGCTGCGGCGTGGGATTCAAGCTGGTGCAGGCCTATGCGATGAAAAAACGGGATGCCTTTTTTTCGTCGATCGCGCCGCTGCTGGACCTAAGCTGGTGGTGAGCATCGCCTCGGACATCGTGCCGCTGGTGGGCGAAAACCGCATCCTAGCCCATTACGGGCTCGAACTGCTCAACCGCGCGCCGTCGAAGGGTCTGCTGTCGATCATCAAGATCTGCGGACTGAACAAGCACTCTCGATCACCATCGACGACATATCGTCTTCAAGATCGGGCCGCGCATCAACGCCGCCGGCCGTATGCGGATGGACGAAAACGACGAAAACGCCGCGCCGTCGGGCGGATACGCCGCCGTGAACCTGCTCGTCGAGAACAACGAGAGCGACGCCGAAGACTACGGGTCGATCATCGACGCCTTCAACCAGGACCGCAAGTCGATCGACCGCCACGTGACGCAGGAGGCGCACGAGATCATCGAGAGCAACCCCGAACTGAAAAAACCGCAAGAGCACGGTCATCTACAATCCCAGGTGGATGAAGGGGCATCGTCGGCATCGTCGCGTCGCGCCTGATCGAGACCTACTTCCGGCCGACGGTCGTCCTGACTCAGAGCAACGGCTTCGCGACGGGTTCGGCCCGTTCGGTGCCGGGCTTCGACCTCTATCAGGCCGTGGAGTCGTGCGCCGACCTGCTGGAAAACTTCGGCGGGCACATGTACGCCGCAGGGCTCACGATGCGGCCGGAGAACGTCGGGGAGTTCACGCGGAGGTTCAACGCCTACGTCGAAGAGAACATCGATCCGCAGATGCTCGTTCCGCAGGTGGACGTCGACGCCGAACTGCTCTTCTCGGAGATCACGCCCGCATTCCGCCGCGAGCTGAAACGGTTCGAACCTTTCGGGCCGGGCAATGCGGCGCCGATCTTCGCCACGCGCAGCGTCAGCAACCGCGGCGACGCCAAACTGGTGGGGGCCGAGTGCGAACACCTGCGCATGGACCTCACGCAGCGGCAGAAACCCAACACGACGTTGCAGTGCATCGCCTTCCAGCAGCCGGAGCATTTCGAATGGATCCGGTCGGGGCGGCCGGTGGACGTATGCTATCAGATCGTGGAGAACCACTACCGCGGCACGGTCTCGACGCAGCTGCGCATCAAGGACATCAAGCGGGTGGAGAAATAGCGCGAAAGCGAATCGGGGTGCGGATTTTCGTCCGCACCCCCGATCGTTTAATAGGAAATCACGCCTCGCGGCCCCCGCTCCGGCGGCAAAGCAGACGCTTCATGCCGTAGAAGATCGCCGTCAGCAGGACGGCCGCCACGAGAGCCGCCACACTCATCCGTCCCGCCGCGAAAGGCTCGTCCGCCGCCCCGCGACTCAGAAAAGCGAGGGCCGAGAAGAAGTAGAGGCCGACGAAAACAGACAAGAACAGCGCCAGCGGCCTGCGCACCGATTCGCGCGGACGCGGCACCTGCGCACCCGCGTTCAGTTCGGGGTACCACCGCCCCACGACGACGTCGTTGAAGAAGCCGAAGGCGAAGGCGGCCGCCAGCGCATAGACCATCGTCCACACGAGCGACAGCCGCCCGTCGGGCTGCTGAGATTCCGACGGCAGAAGGGTCATCAGCCAGAAAAAAGCAGCGCATTGAAAGCAAATTCGTAGACTTTTGTACGGTCTCTCCATAGCTGTCCTTAAATTTAGTTTTTCCGGCCCTGTGCGAAAGGGTCGAAGAGATGATCCAGCAGAGCGAATACCCATGCGACGACGAGGCTGTACCCCCAGTGTCCGCACCGGCGAATAGGGTTCGCGCCAAAGCCAGAGCGTGCAGGCGGTGTCGATCACGAAGAGTCCGACGAACCACATCAGCGTCCTCACGAGAAAACGGGAAGTTCGACTCATAAAATTGCGTACTTAGTCAGGCTACAAACCATCGCAATCCGGAACGAAGCCTACGGCCGGAACCTCGCCCAATAAACCAACCCATCGGCCAACATCAATGCGCTCGTCACGAACAAAGCATTACCCAAACACCGGCCGGCCGGAAACGGGGAAACTCCACAACTCTGATAAGCGTAAAACAAGAACAGAAAGAAGAATACGAAGATACTCTTCTTGATGCATAATCTGATCATTCCACTTCGTTCCATCGACTTATTCCGGATTTGACGTCAGCACAAATATAAATAAAACGCCCCTATATTTCAAATATTTCGATATTTATTTCAGATATTATTTATTTGTTTATATATTGATTCGGACTTCATAAAACAATCTTTGCAAATTAACCGGAAACTGCATATTCGGTTACACATCGTAACAGCGATCCGACAGGACAGGAGGGCTTCCGAACCACGATTCCGCCCCATCCGCAGGCAGTAGGCCTTTGGCAGCGTCGTGCTTCGTCCGTAAAATCCGGCCGCGGATTCCTCCTCAATGACAATACGGCCCTTGCCGCGCGGAAAAAATGCAACGCCGCGGTACAACCGACATCGAGAGAACCCGGTCTGCAAAAAAGCCCCGCCGAAAGGCGGGGCCGAAATCAACGTTTTCGTTAAGCCGAGCGCAGAGCCGAACTTGTTCAGGCTATGCCGAGGCGAGAAAACGACTGTTGAAAACAAACGAACGGAATTTCCGATCAGAGATTGGGATTGATCTTCGACCACTCCGATACGGGCGGCACGATATTGAGCGTGACGAGCTCGTCGCGCATCTTGCAGAGGTGCTCGTAGCTGGCGTCGAGGCTGGCGACCTCGTCGGCCGTGCCCGTCGGAACCTCGAAGTGGCAACCCGTAGCGTCGAGCGTGGTCTTCATAGCCATCATGATGCACTTGTACTTCTCGTTGTTGACGAACGTGCCGGCCGGCCAGCGGAACGCCTCGCCGCCCATGGCCGAACGGATCATCTCGACCGAGAGGTAGGACGGGCTCTGGAACGACGAACGGCCGCGCAGCTCGATGATCTTGGCACCACCCTTCGTCACGTCCTGCTGCATCTGCTTCCACTCCTCGACGGGGAACTCCGCCGTACCGATAATCTCGCTCAGCGGCTTGCCGGCAACCTTCACGGCGCTGCCGAACACAGCCATCTGCTCGCCGTGGCCGCCATAGGTGGCGCAACCCGTGATCTGGTTCTGCATCACGCCGAACTTCTTGGCCAGCGCACTCTGCAAACGCGTCGAGTCGAGCGCCGCGAGCGTCGTCACCTGCGAAGGTTTCAGACCGGAGTAGAGCAGCGTCACCAGACCCGTCAGGTCGGCCGGGTTGAAGATAATCACCACGTGCTTCACATCGGGGCAATAGGTCTTGATGTCCTTACCCAGCTGCTCTGCGATCTCGCAGTTGCCTTTGAGCAGATCCTCGCGCGTCATGCCGGCCTTGCGCGGTGCGCCGCCGAAGAGATGATATACTTCGCGTCGGTGAAAGCCTCCTTCGTCGGTCGTCGCCGTGATGTTCACGCCGTCGAAACCGCACTGGCGCATCTCCTCGGCCACACCCTCCGGAGAAAAGACGTCGTACAGGCAGAGATTGGAGGTCAGACCCATCATCAGGGCGGTCTGCGCCATGTTCGAGCCGATCATGCCGGCAGCGCCGACGATCGTCAATTTTTCGTTTGTCAGAAAAGCCATAGCTACAATATTATTGTTAGTGAATTAACAGTGATCGCACCACAAAAGTAATACTTTTTTCAATTAATGTACACTTTCTTTACATTTGTTCGAAAAATCGCCCTGTTTCTGCGACGGATGTCGTATCTTTGGGCCGCTTTTCCGCAAAAGAGAGCGGCGAAGAGATCCTCTCCGGACGGAACCCGCCGCGCCGGAAGACGACTGCGCAGGATCGGCGACTGGAAATCCGACGCAGGCAGAACGCCGGAACAGGAGTCCGCCGCATCTCCTCTTCGACCGATCCCGCAGGCGGACCGAATCGCAACGTCGAACTCATACACGAAAGACTATGTTCTCTGAAAAACACGGAAACATCCTCCACGGCATCCTGCTCATCGCACTCTTCTCGTGCGCAGCGTTCTACCTGGCCGACACGCAGCCGGCACGCAGTCTCTCGTTCAGCCCGCTCATTCTGGGCATCCTGCTCGGAATGCTCTATGCCAACAGCCTGCGCAACCATCTGCCCGAAACGTGGGTGCCGGGCATCCTGTTCTGTTCGAAACAACTGCTGCGCGCGGGGCATCGTGCTCTACGGATTCCGCCTGACTTTCCAGAGCGTGGCGGCCATCGGCGCGCCGGCCATCGGCATCGACGACGCAGCGGTGGTCGCGGGGACGCTCCTGCTGGGCGTATTGCTGGGCCGTGCGCTGAAAATAGACCGCGACCTGGCGCTGCTGACCTCGACGGGCAGCGCCATTTGCGGCGCGGCGGCCGTGCTGGGCGCCGAACCCGTCGTGAAGGCCGCGCCGCACAAGACGGCAGTGGCGGTCTCGACCGTAGTGATCTTCGGTACGGTCTCGATGTTCCTCTATCCGGCGCTGTGGCGCGCCGGCATTCTCGGCCTGACGCCCGAACAGATGGGCCTTTACACGGGTGCGACGCTGCACGAGGTGGCCCACGTCGTCGGGGCGGGCAATGCCATGGGCGCCGAAATCGCCGACGGCGCGGTCATCGTCAAGATGATCCGCGTGATGATGCTGGCGCCGGTACTGCTGGTCATGAGCCTGCTGCTCGCCCGCCGCACGAAGGGCGGTGCGGGCCGCGCGAAGGTCACGATCCCGTGGTTCGCGTTCGGGTTCCTGGCCGTCATCGGATTCAATTCGCTCGACCTGCTGCCCGAAGCGGCGGTGGCGGGAATCAATTCGTTCGACACCTTCCTGCTGACGATGGCCATGACGGCGCTGGGGGCGGAGACCAGCATCGAAAAGTTCAAACGCGCCGGCGCGAAACCCTTCCTCCTCGCCGGACTGCTCTACCTGTGGCTGCTGGGCGGAGGCTATCTGCTGAGCCGCTGGATCCTATAAACCCAGCAGGCGGAGCGACAGACGGCCTCCCGCCGTGAAGGAGGGTATCCACCGCCGCGCCATGCGTCCCACGGCCCAGGGAATGAGGACGCCCGACAGGAAGAGCAGCGCCGAAAAGAGGGCGGGATCGACCGCCAGACGGGGATAGAGCAGGCCGCGCAGGAGGCCGACAGGCAGCACGTGGAGCAGGTAGACCGTAAAGGTATACCTGCGCAGATCGTCCGCGAGCGGCAGGCGCAGCCTGCGGTCGACGGCCAGCGCCGCACACGAGGCGACGAAAAGGATGCCCGCCGCCGCATAGAACGGTGCGGCGACGTGCGACGGGAACCGAAGCGTCACGAGCGACGCCGCACCCCAGAAAACGAGCGACGAGGGGCGGGCCAGCCGCGGCCACAACCACGTGCGGCCGTCGCAGGCGACGGCTCCCAGCAGGAAAAAGCCGGTATACCACAGTACGTCGGGCAGCATCAGCAGCTCGCCGCCCGTCGGGGCGATCAGCCGGTTGGCGGCGATGCACGTCCCCGCAACCGCGGCGAGCGCAGCCGGCCGGCTGCGGACGATCCGGTCGACGGCATATCCCGCAAGACTCACCTCGAACAGCACTTCCAGAAACCAGAAGGGACGGATCGGATTGTCGGCCGGATAGAGAAAGGCGTGCAGATAGGCTGAAAAACTCAACTCCGACGGCCGCATGGCATAGGCGCTCAACAGCCCCTTGGGGATGAAGACGAGCGTCGTCCACACGACAAGAGGCAACAGCAGCCGCAGCGCACGGCGGCGTGCGAAAGTCCCCGCACCGACCTGTCCGCTCCCTCCGCCGTAACGGAACAGATAGCCCGAAAGGGCGAAGAAGAGCGGCATGTGGAAGGCGTAGATCCAGCGGAACAGCGCCGTCGAAGCGAAACGGGAATCCACTCCCGAATGGCCCGCTACGACCAGCAGGATCCCGATCACGTAGCAGAGATCGATCCGCCGGTCGCGCGGGAGACGATCCGACGGTCGGGACGTCGGGGTCGGACTACTTTTCATAAATCGACTCGGAGCGGGGCGTATCGTGCGAATGTTCGTCGTTCTGGCGGCTGACGCTCAGGATCATCCCCAATGCGATGACCGTGAAGAGCATCGACGAGCCGCCGCGCGCGAGATGAGCGGCAGCGTCTGTCCCGTCTCGGGCATCAGGTTGACCGTCACCATGACGTGCAGCAGCGCCTGACAGGTAATCATGAGCGCAAGCCCCAAGACCAGCAGTCCCGGAAAGGCGGTGCCGCAGCGCACGAAGATTTCGCGGGCGCGGAAGAAGATCCACAGGTAGAGCATCAGCAGGATACCGGCCAGGATGATCCCGTACTCCTCGACGAAAAAGGCGTAGGCGTAGTCGCTTTCGGGATGGATCATCTCCACGCGCATGGCGCTCTGGCCCGCCCCCTCGCCCAGCAGTCCGCCGTTGTGGATGGCGATCATCGAACGTTCGGTGTCGGTGAGCCGGTCGATCGGTTTCTCGGTCTGCGACGACGTCCACAGGTCGATCCACGTACTCACGCGCCCGCCCGCCGTCTCGCTGCGGCCCAGATTGAGCAACCCCGCCAGCAGCAGGGGCAGCGCAGGCCAGCCCCACGAGCCGCACCAGCTCGCTCACCCGCACGCGCCCGATGAGCATCATCACCAGCGAGGTCAGAAAGACCAGCATCGCCGACGACGTATGCGCCGGAAAGATCACCGCACACGACAGCACGACGGGCAGCAGGATGGGCCTCGTCCCCTCGCGCCAGATCTTGCGCTGCGCGGGCCGCCCCCACCGGAAGGGGTTGAGCGACGGGACGATCCGGATGCGGTCGATCTTGCTCTGGCACGACGAAAGGCGGCGTGCCAGCAGCAGGATCGTGGCGACCTTCAATGCCTCGGAGGGCTGGAACTGGAATCCCGCGACGGGAATCCACCGCGCGGCGCCGTTGGTCGTGGCGCCGATGAAGTAGACGGCCAGCGTAAGCAGCAGACTCAGCACATAGACCGGCTGCGCCAGCCGGTTGTAGACGCGGCAGTTGATCTTGTGGACGATGACGATGATCGGGACGCAGAGGATCAGAATCCCCACCTGCTGACGCAGGAAATGCGCCGTCGAACGCGCCGTATGGGCGTCGTAGGCCATTTTGGCCGTCGACGAGTAGACCACCAGCACCGAAATCACGGCCAGCGCCGCAATGATGATCCACAGGACGCGGTCGCCGGTAAACACCGAGCCGACCAGCGCCCGCAGGCCGCTTTGCGGCGCGGAGGATGCAGTTTCGGAAGATCGGGTCTCTTTCATTGTTCAGTCGTCGTTAGCGCCGTGCGGCGAGTCTTCCCGCACCGCACGGACTCGTCATCGGAAGGGTCAGCAGTGTTCGCCGACCCATTTTTTGAACAGCTCGCCGCGCTGTTCGTAGTTGCGGAACAGATCGAACGAGGCGCAGGCAGGCGACAGCAGTACGGCGTCGCCCGGACGCGCCGCACGGCGGGCGGCCTCCATCGCCTCGTCCAGCGACGCCGTGGAGATCACCTCCGGCACGACACCCGTGAAGGACTCGACGAGCTTGCGGTTGTCGACACCCATGCAGACGAGCGTGTGCACCTTCGCGCGGGCGAAGGCTTTGAGCGGTTCGTAGTCGTTGCCCTTGTCGGTGCCGCCGGCGATCCACACCACGGGACGTTTCATGCTTTCGAGCGCATACCATACCGAATCGACGTTGGTCGCCTTCGAATCGTTGATCCACAACACACCGTCCGTTTCGCGCACGGGTTCGAGACGGTGCTCGACCGGCGCGAAAGCGTAAATCGAACGGCGGATACGGTCGGGCGCGACGCCGGCCGCGAGCGCGGCCAGTGCGGCAGCCATGGCGTTGTAGGCGTTGTGCAGCCCGCCGATACGCATCCGGCGCGTGTCGATCTCGACCGAACGGTCGCCCACGGTGGCCGTGAAGCGGCCGTCGCGGCTCAGGAAGGCGTCGCCGTCGCTGCCGGCGACGGCAGCCCGTGCGGCGAAGGGCAGCTGCCGCTGCGGCAGCCGATACGACGGCAGCAGCGACCAGATCGTTTCGTCGTCGGCCGAATAGATGAAGTAGTCGCCTGCACGCTGGTTCTGCGCAATGCGCATCTTCGCCGCGGCATACTTCGCGAACGAGTGGTCGTAGCGGTCGAGGTGGTCGGGCGTGATGTTGGTCAGCACACCGATGTCGGCCCGGAACCTGAACATGCCGTCCAGCTGGAACGAGCTGAGTTCCAGCACATGCCAATCGTACCGGCCGGTTGCGACCGAATAGGCGAAGCTTTCGCCGATGTTGCCGCCCAGGGCGACGTTGCAGCCCGCGTCGCGCAGAATCCGGTAGACGAGCGACGTGGTGGTCGTCTTGCCGTTCGAACCGGTGATGCAGATCGTGCGCGCACCGTCGAGATAACGCCCCGCGAATTCGATCTCGGAGATCACGGGAACGCCCCGTTCGCGAAGTTTGCGCACGATGGGCGCCGAGTCGGGGATGCCGGGCGACTTGACGCATTCCGAAGCGGCGAGGATGCGCTCCTCGCTGTGGCCGCCCTCCTCGTAGGGCACGCCCCATGCTTCGAGTTTCATCCGGTAGCGGTCGGCGATGCGGCCGCTGTCGGACAGAAAGACGTCGAATCCTTTCCTGCGGGCGAGGATCGCCGAACCGTAGCCGCTGATACCTCCGCCCAATACAACGAGTTTCTTCATTTCAAAATGGCGTCAGGCGTTGAGAATCCGCTGGTACATCTCGCAGACGAAGTTGAGAATCGGCGCATAGCGCCCTTCGCGCAACGACTCGGAGAGCATCGAATAGTACTCCACCACCTCTTCGATCGGGAAGGGCTGGCAGGTGAAGTAGTAGGCCGACAGCGGCGACGAGGGGTTCTCGCGGATGTAGGCGCAACGGCGCTCCTTGATGCCGCGGTCGAGCAGACGCAGCTCGGCGTTGAGCTGCCGCTGCCGCTCCGGCGACAGGTCGTCCCACTCGCCCGCGAGGTTCTGGCGGCGCAGCGTCGCGGCGCGAAGCTCCTCGCGGCGATACTTCCTGCCGTATTCGTAGTCGGCTTCGAAGACGGGCGAGCCCTTCACGCGCCAGTCGAACGTATCCCCGTCCTGAAACAGGCCGAGGACTTCGAGCTGCTCGCCCGGAAGGATGAAGAAGCTGGCGAGCGCCGGCGCACCGGCCGCATCGTCGCGGCGGTGGAGCGTCACGGCATAGATCTTATCGTCGTCGGGCAGCATGTACCGCCCTTCGAGATCGGTCTGCGCCGTTCGCAGGTCGCCGGAGAAGGCCTTGTCGTACTCCGCATAACTGAGCCGCATGTCGACGCGCGGAACGCTCACGGCGATACGTCCTTTGAGCGGAGCCGGCGCCTGAGCCCGTGCGGCGAAACAGCCGAGCAGCAGCAGGGATACAATCCAGATTTTTTTCATGTCATTCATCGTTTTTTGGTTTGATTATCGGATTTTGAGCGTCGCGAGCGCCGCGAGCGACAGCAGCATGCTCACGATCCAGAAGCGGATGACGATCTTCGTCTCGAAGATTCCCTTCTTCTGATAGTGGTGGTGGATGGGCGACATCAGGAAGATGCGCCGTCCCTCGCCGTAGCGGCGTTTGGTATATTTAAAATAGGAGACCTGCATCATAACCGAAAGACTCTCGACAAAAAACACGCCGCAAAGGATCGGCAGCAACAATTCCTTGCGGATGCAGAGGGCGAAAACGGCGATGATGCCTCCGATGGCCAGCGACCCCGTATCGCCCATGAAGGTCTGGGCCGGGAACGAGTTGTACCACAAGAAACCGATCAGTGCGCCGGCGAAGGCAGCCGCGAAGACCACCAGTTCGCCCGAACCGGGGATATACATGATATTGAGGTAGTCGGCATAGACGATATGGCCCGAAAGGTAGGCCAGGATCGCCAGCACCACCACGATCGGCGCCGAAACGCCCGAAACCAGACCGTCGAGCCCGTCGGTGAGATTGGCGCCGTTCGATACGGCCGTGACGACGAAGATCGCCACCAGCACGTAGAGAATCCATGTGGCCATGCGGTTGCCGCCCGTGAACCACGCATAGTCGAACTCGTTGTTCTTGACGAAGGGGATCGTCGTCTGCGTGGTCTTGACGCTCTCGGTGCCCATGACCACGCGGTTCGTCGTGACGCTCTCGATCACCTCGCCGTCGTCGTCCACGAAGAGCTGCTGGACGGGTTCGACCACCTTGTCGCGCACCACGACTTCGGGCGAAGCGCACATCACCGTGCCGACGATGATGCCGATGCCCACCTGTCCCACGATCTTGAACTTGCCTTTGAGCCCCTCCTTGTTGTGGCGGAAGACCTTGATGTAGTCGTCCAGGAAGCCCAGCAGCCCCAGCCAGACGGTCGAAACGATCATCAACTGAATGTAGATGTTGTCCAGCCGGCCGAACAGTAGCACGGGAACCAGCACGGCCAAAAGGATCATCACGCCGCCCATGGTGGGCGTGCCCCGTTTCTGGAGCTGGCCTTCGAGGCCGAGGTTGCGGATCTCCTCGCCGATCTGACGGCGCTGCATGAAGCGGATGATCCCCTGTCCGAAGGTGATCGTAATGAGCAGCGCCAGGATGACGGCCAGCGCCGAGCGGAACGAGATGTACTGGAACATGCCCGCACCGGGCAGGTCGTAAGAACGGTCGAGATATTGGAAAAGATGATACAGCATACGTCGATAAAGTGCCGGTCGGCGCCGGCGGAATAAATGAGGTTAGCGGTGAATGGAAAACTGATGTTCGATCTGTTGACGGTCGTCGAAATGGCGGCGCTCGTCGCCCACGATCTGGTAGGTTTCGTGTCCCTTGCCGGCAAGCAGCACGATGTCGCCCGGACGGGCCAGCATCGCCGCCGCGCGAATCGCTTCGCCGCGGTCGGCGATGCGCAGGTAACGGGCTTCGGGGGGCAGGCCGGCGACCATCTCGTCGAGGATCGACTCGGGGTCTTCGTGCCGCGGATTGTCGGAGGTGAAGATGGCCGTCGCGGCGTACTTCACGGCCATAGCGGCCATTTCGGGACGCTTGGTGCGGTCGCGGTCGCCGCCGCAGCCGCAGACGGCGATGAGCTGTCCGTCGCCGGTGAGCAGTTCGCCGAGCGTCCGCAATACGTTCTCCAACGCATCGGGCGTATGGGCATAGTCGACCACGGCCGTGCGGCCGTCGGCCGCACGCACGAATTCGAGCCGCCCGCTCACGGGCCTGAGGCAGCTCATCGCCGTCAGCACCTCGCTGCGGTCGGCGCCCAGCAGCAGTGCGGCGCCGTAGACGGCCAGCAGGTTCGAGGCGTTGAACCGGCCGAGAAATCCGACCCACACCTCGTCGCCGCCCAGACGCAGCAACATGCCGTCGAGGTGCTGTTCCAGTACACGCCCCGTGAAGTCGGCGGCCGACCGGAGCGAATAGGCGGCCACCCGTGCACGGGTATTCTGCACCATGACGCGGCCGTTGCGGTCGTCGGCGTTCGTCAGGGCGAAAGCCCCGGCGGGCAGACGGTCGAAAAAGAGCTTCTTGGCCTCGATATAGGCGGCGAAGGTCTTGTGGTAGTCGAGATGGTCGTGGGTGATGTTGGTGAAGATGCCCCCTTCGAAATGCAGGCCGCGGATGCGCTCCTGCACGATGGCGTGCGACGACACCTCCATGAAGCAATAGGCGCAGCCCGCGTCGACCATTTCGCGCATCAGCGCGTTGAGCCGGATCACGTCGGGCGTGGTATGCGTCGACGCGATGCGCCGTTCGCCCACGCGGTAGACGACCGTCGAAATCAGTCCCGCCTCGTAACCCAGCCGGCGGAAGAGGTCGTAGAGCAGCGTGGCGACGGTGGTCTTGCCGTTGGTGCCGGTGACGCCCACCAGATGCAGTTCGCGGCTGGGATGATCGTAGAAGGCGGCCGCCATGTCGGCCATCGCCGCATGGGTGTCGGCCACCGCGACGTAGCACACCCCTTCGGCCAGCGTTTCGGGCAACTGCTGGCAGACGACCGCAACGGCGCCCGCCGCAACGGCCTGCGGAATAAAACGGTGTCCGTCGGCCGCCGTCCCCGTCACGGCGAAGAAGCAGCTGCCCGCCGCGACCTCGCGCGAATCGCAGGTCAGCGAGCGAACGACCTGTCCCGCCGCATTGCAGACGGCCGCGACCGGCGTCGAACCGATCAGATTGTCGATACGTTTCATATAGTTCATTTATCTCAATTTCAATGTTACGGTTTGCCCCCGCTGTATCTTTGCGCCGGGCGGCAACGTCTGTTCGCGCACGGCCCCCTTGCCGGTGAAAGCGACCCGCAGTCCGCGGCTTTCCAGCAGAAAAACGGCCTCCTTCAATCCCATGCCGCGCACATCGGGCATCGTATGCGGGTCGTCCGCAAGCGGCGTCACCGTCACCCTGCCGAGCGAATCGACGCGCGTGCGCCCCCAGCCCGAACGGCGCTCGCTCACCACGCGGGGCATCAGTTCGCCCGCCGCCTCGCGGATCTGGGCGATGTCGCCCCCCTTGACCGTGCGGGCGTAATGCGCATCGTCGGTCTCTTCGACGCGGCCGTACCACTCGCGCTGACGGTTGTAGATGTAGTTGACGATCTGCTGCTCGACGGGACCCGACAGACCGGCCCCGTAGTAGGTCGTACCCCGTCCGCGGCGGGTGAACATCGCCGTGAGCACCGTATACTTGGGTTCATCGGCCGGAAAGTAGAGCACCATCGTACCGAGGTAATAGCCGTCGGAGTATTTGATCCCGTCCTGCGCGAACTGCGCCGTACCGGTCTTGCCGGCGATCTTGAAGAGCGTCGTATCGCGGAAGAACTGCTTGGCCGTACCGGTCGTACCGACCTCTTCGAGGCACTCGCGTACCTTGCGCAGTGCCGACGAGGAGCAGATCTTGTCGACCAGCACCCGCCGTTCGGGACGCTCGACCACCTCGCCGCCGCGCCGGATTTCGCGCACGAGCCGCGGGGCGACCATGCAGCCGTCGTTGGCCACGGCGTTGTAGAGCGTGAGCGTATGCAGCGGCGTCAGTTCGATGGCATAGCCGTAACCCATGTTGACGATCGAGACGTCGGGGTACCAGATCTTCATGCCCGGTGCGGGGAAGATCGGGGCCACGGCGCCGAACTCCTCCAACCCTACCGTGCGGTCGAGGTGCAGGTGGCGCAGGTAGTCGACATAACGCTCGGGATCGTCCTTGTAGGTCTCGTAGACGGCGCGGGCGAAAAAGACGTTGGACGAGTGCGCGACGGCGTCTTTCAGATTGAGCGGCGGCAGCCCGTGCGAATCCTGCACCGTCGTGCGCCCCACCTTCACGCGGGCGCCGTTGCCGGTGTCGAAAGTCTCGTCGAGCGACATCCCCGCATCGTCGACCAGCGCCAGCAGCGCCGCGAGCTTGAAGGTCGACCCCGGCTCCATACGCGACGACAGGGCGTGGTTCTTCACCTCGGCGTAGGCGCCCGACTTGGTACGCGAAAGGTTGGCCATCGCCAGCAGGTCGCCCGTGGCGACCTCCATGACCAGCGCCGTACCCCACAGCGCATTCTGCGCTTCGAGCTGGCGGCGCAACGCGCGGTCGGCGACATCCTGCATCTCCAGGTCGAGCGTCGTCACCACGTCCAGCCCGTCCTCGGGTTCGGAGTTGTCGCCTCCGACCACGCGGCCGTAGAAACCGCGGGCGATGCGCTGACGGCGCGCCTTGCCGTCGCGTCCTTCGAGCACGTCGCGCAGAACGTACTCCACGCCGTAGTTGCCCTTGTCGCCGACCTGCCCGATCGTGCGGCGCGCCAGTTCGCCCTGCGGATAGACCCGTTCGTCGCGTTCGCGCAGGCGGTAGGTCATGCCCATATTCCAGTTGAGAATGGGATAGCGGCGCAAGGTCTGCCACTCGGTGTAGTCGATTTCGCGCGGGAAAAGCGCCACGGGCGTGTGGTCGCGCAACGTGTCGTAGAGCTTCACGGTCAGGAACTCCTCGCCCCGCATCCGGTCCCACCAGCGGGCGAGGCCCCCTTCGGAGCGCGGCACGAGCGTATCCTTGCGGTAGGTGACGCGGTAGCGGCGGGTGTGTTCGCGCTGCATCGCCTGCGCATAGGCCGCGGCCGATTTGTCGCGGAAATAGAGCGCCAGCAGCTTCGCGAGCGAATCGCTCTGCTCACGGAACGTGCGGAGCGAGTCGAACCCCGGGCTGCCGTAGTCCATTTCGACCTGATAACGGAAGAGCGACGTGGCCAGCGGCTCGCCGTCGCGCGTCAGGATGTTGCCGCGCCGTGCGGGAATGATCTCGTCGGTGAAGATCCGCCCCTCCAAACGTTCGGCGTTGTAGGCCACCTCCGACGAGAAGAGCTGCACCCAGATCAGACGCGCGAAGACCAGCGCCGCGATCAGGACGAAGGCGGCGTAGAGCAGGTGCACCCGGAAGAGGATGTCGCGCTTGATCGGGGAGTTTTCCTTGGGCTGCGGCATGGTCACTCTTCGATGATTTCGCCCGGAGCGGCCGGATCGTACAACGGAATGCCGCGCTCCGCGAGCGCGCGCACGACGGCCGAATGGGTCGTCGAACGGAAACTCTGCTCCTGCAAGCGTACGGAACGTTCGCGCAGGAGCTGCACCTCGCGTTCGAGGCGCGTATATTTCATGTCGAGATGCAGCGCCGTGAACATGACGAAGATGCTCACGAAGAACGTGACGGCCATATAGATCAGGTAGCGGTAGTAACCCGAAAAGCTTTCGCGCACGAGGATGTTGCCCGAAAAGAGCAGCCACAGGAAACTCGACTTGCGGCGGCGCTCCCATGCGCGGCGCGCTCCTGCTCGGCACGCTGCTCCTGCTCGGCCTCACGGTCGGCACGCAGGTCGTCGTCGGCCTCGCCGCGCTGCACGCGCAGCACCTCGCGGCGGATCTTGCGGGCGAGTTCCGCCTCGCGGGCCGCGGCTTCGCGGTCGGCGTCGGTCGCGGGATCGAATTCGGTGTCTTCGTAGCGCATGGGTTACCGGTCGTTTTTAATCGCCGCACGCAGTTTGGCCGAGCGGGAGCGGGGATTGCGATCCAGCTCTTCGGGCGAAGGCGTGACGGCCTTGCGGGTAAGGAGCGTGAAAGGACTTTCGGCACGGCCGTAGAAATCCTTCTCGACGCGGCCGTCGAAGTTGCCGCTGCGCAGGAAATTCTTGACCAGCCGGTCTTCGAGCGAATGGTAGGAGATCACCACCAGCCGACCGCCCGGCCGCAGCACCCGAAGGCTCTGTTCGAGCGCCATCCGCAGCGCCTCCATTTCGCCGTTGACCTCGATGCGTAACGCCTGAAAGAGCTTGGTGAGGAACTTCGCCTCCTCCCGTCTGGGCGTACACGGCACCACGGCCGCTACCAGCGCGTCGGTCGTTGTGATCGGCGCGGCGGCACGGGCTCGCTCGATGCAGCCCGCGACCTTCCACGGCGTGGAGAGTTCGCCCCAGTCGCCCAGCACGCGCGTGAGCGCATCGCGGTCGTAGGTGTTGACCACGTCGGCCGCAGTCCTGCCGCCGCGGCGGTTCATCCGCATGTCGAGCGGCGCCGTGCCGCGGAACGAGAAGCCCCGCTCGACGGCGTCGAAATGGTGCGACGAAACACCCAGATCGGCCAAAATGCCGTCGACCTGCGCAACGCCCCGCAGGCGCAGCGCAGCGCGCAGAAAGCGGAAATTGCTCTCCACGTAATGAAAGCGCCCGTCGTCGGGACGGTTGGCGAGCGTATCGCGGTCCTGGTCGAAACCGTAGAGCCGCCCTTCGGGCCCCAGCAGCGAAAGAATGCGGCGCGAATGGCCGCCGCCGCCGAAGGTCAGATCGACGTAAGTGCCTGCCGGATCGACAGAGAGCAGTCCGACGGACTCCTCGAGCAACACCGGAGTATGGTAGCCCTGCTCCATGCGAGAAATAGGTATAAAAGCGTAATTTGGGGGTAAAGTTACCTATAATAAAAAAAATATCCCAACAAAATCGTTATATTTGCATGACGATACGGATATTCCTATGCCCCGAATTGATATCGACGAAGTGCTGCGCGAAAAGGCGCCCCGATTCGCAAAATACATCCCCCGTTTCATACGGAACTGGCTCCGGCGCACCATTCACGAAGAGGCGCTCAACGACATCCTCGCCGCAGGATGGAACCGCCCGCCGCAGGAGTTCATCCATGTGGCGTTCGAACGGATGCGCATCGCATACCGGATCGACGGGCTGGAACGCCTCGATACCGCGGAGCGCTACCTTTTCGTGGCGAACCACCCCTTCGGCGGGCTGGACGGAATGATGATCGCCGACGCGCTGATCGAGCGGTTCGGCGATGCGCGCGTGGTGGTCAACGACCTGCTGATGCACGTCGAACCGCTGCAACCGATCTGGCTTCCGGTCAACAAGCACGGACGGCAGACGGCCGCATACGCCCGCCGCTACGACGAAGCCTTCGCCGGCGACCTGCCGATCCTGACCTTTCCGGCAGGACTCTGCTCGCGGCGGCGCGGCGGCGTGGTGAGCGACACGCCGTGGCGGCTCAACTTCATCAAGCGCGCCCACGCTTCGGGGCGCAAGATCGTACCGCTCTACGTCGAAGGCCGGCTGTCGGACTTTTTCTACCGCATCGCGCGGCTGCGCGAACGGCTCGGCATCAAACTCAACGTCGAGATGCTCTGGCTTCCCGACGAGATGTTCCGCCAGGGCGGAAGCCGCTTCCGTATCGTGGCGGGCGATCCGATCACGCCCGACGGCCTGCGGGGGACGCTGCGGCAGCAGGCCGACACCGTTCGCGGGGAGGTTTACCGACTCAAAGAGAAACTGCCATGCACGAAATAAAACCGATCATCGATCCGCTGCCCCGGGAAGAGCTGCTGCGGGAGCTGACGCCCGACCGCAAGGTGCGCGACACGAAACGCGCCGGCAACGAAATCTACATCTTCACGGCGGCCGAATGCCCCGCGCTGATGCGCGAGGTGGGGCGGCTGCGCGAAATCGCCTTCCGCGCAGCCGGCGGAGGCACGGGAGAGGAGGCGGACATCGACGGGGAGGACAGGGCCGAGGGAGGATACCACCAGCTGATCGTCTGGGACCCAGCGGCGCAGGAGATCGTGGGCGGATACCGCTTCATCGTCTGCACGTCGAGCCGGCAGCCGCATCTCTCGACGGAACACTACTTCCATTTCAGCGATCTTTTCCGGCGCCGCTACCTGCCCCACACCATCGAATTGGGGCGTTCGTTCATCCAGCCGGCCTATCAGGCGCGCTCCAACACGAAGAGCATCTATGCGCTGGACAACCTCTGGGACGGGCTCGGAGCACTCATCGTGCTGAATCCCAAAGCGAAATACCTCTTCGGGAAGGTGACGATGTACAGCTCCTACCAGACCGTAGCCCGCAACACGCTCATCTATTTCCTGCACAAATACTTCCCCGACCGCGACCGGCTGGTCACGGGACGCCATCCGATCGATCTGGGGCTGGACGATCCCTACTACGAACGGATTTTCACGGGGGAGAACTACGTGGAAAACTACCACATCCTGATCCAGCGCATCCGCGAATTCAACGAGAACATCCCGCCGCTGATAAACTCCTACATGAATCTGTCGCCTACGATGCGGGTCTTCGACACGGTGGAGAACCCCGATTTCGGGGGCGTGGAGGAGACAGGCATCCTGCTGGCGATCAAGGATATATACCTCGAAAAACGCGAACGCTACACCCGCTGGGACGGCTGGCGCGCCAACCTGCGCGCACGGCGGCTCGCCTTCGCGGAGCGGATACGGAGCCACCTCGAAGCAGTCAAGTAGAAGCCCGCGCTGCAAAACCCGCCAGCCCGCAGTCCGCCCGAAACGGAGCTCTTCGAAACGGAATCGCCCGCTCTCTCCCCGCAAGCGTCTCCCGCCTGCGGACGCGATATGAAATTACGGCATGAAGTGTTTGATTCCAATGTTTTTTGAGTAACTTTACTTCGTACTGCGGAAATATGCCGCTGCATACGAGCGGCGTATATTGTCAACGGATCTTCACATAAAGTCATGAACAAAACCCTGAAACCTCTCTTTGCATGCCTGTTTTCGGGCCTGATCTGCACCGGCGCAGCAGCCGCGGAACCGCAGGTCATCAACATCAAGACCGACGGATCGTCGATGGTCATGAGCGTGACTTCCGACGGCGAAGTCCTGTTCCACCATTTCGGAGGACGTATCGACGACGCGACGCCCGTGACCGGAATCAAGAGCTACCGCCGCACGGATCACGGCACCGACAACCTCGCCTACTCGACGATGGGCGGCCGCAACTTCCGTGAACCCGCCCTGCGCGTGACCCATGCCGACGGCGACATGAATACCGAACTGCGCTACGTGTCGCACACGACCCGAACGCTGGCCGACACGAATGTCACCCGAACCGTCATCAAGCTGACCGACACGAACCAGGCGCTCGACGTCGAACTATTCTATACGGCCTATGCCGAGGAGAACGTCATCACGACGCACGCAGTCATCCGCAACCGCGAGAAGGGCAGCATCGTGCTGCACGCCTTCTATTCGTCGTCGCTGCCCGTCAAGGCACGCAGTTACCTGCTGACACACCTCTACGGCGCGTGGGCGCGCGAAAGTCAGGTCGACCACACGCTGCTCACGCATGGTTCGAAGAGCATCGAGTCGCGCAAGCAGGTACGCACGACGCATACCGAGAATCCGGCCTTCATGATTACGCTCGACAGCGAGTCGTTCGACGAGAATTACGGCGAGGTGATCGCAGGAGCACTGGCATGGAGCGGTAATTTCCGCCTCAACTTCGAAGTGGACGAATTCAACGTGCTCAACATTCTGGCCGGCGCCAATCCCTATGCGTCGGACTACACGCTCGGCGCGGGCGAGTCGTTCACCACGCCCGAGATGATCTATACTTACAGCTCCGAAGGCGCGGGCGGCGCGAGCCGCCACCTGCACGACTGGGCGCGCAACTACGGCGTATGGCACGGGCATACCTACGCCCCGACGCTGCTCAACAGCTGGGAGGGCGCCTATTTCACGTTCGATGCCAAGACGCTCACGGAGATGATCGACGATGCCGCCGACATGGGGCTGGAAATGTTCGTGCTGGACGACGGATGGTTCGGCAACAAATATCCGCGCAACGACGCGAACGCCGGACTCGGCGACTGGCAGATCAACGCAAAAAAACTCCCCGAAGGCATCGACTACATCGCATCGTACGCCCACCAAAAAGGGGATGAAATTCGGTATCTGGATCGAGCCGGAGATGGTGAACCCCCGAAGCGAACTGGCCGAGAAACATCCCGACTGGATCGTGAAGGCGGGCAACCGCGAAATACCCCGTATGCGCAACCAGTGGCTTCTCGATCTGAGCAATCCGAAGGTGCAGGATTTCGTCTTCTCGGTATTCGACAATACGATGAAACTCTCGCCCAATATCGACTATATCAAGTGGGATGCCAACCGCCACGTCGAAAATGCAGGGTCGGAGTACCTGCCCGAGGACAAACAGTCGCATTTCTGGATCGATTATACGCAGGGCTTCTACAAGGTCATGGAACGCATTCGGGCCAAATATCCCGATGTGCTGATCCAGGCCTGCGCCTCGGGCGGCGGCCGCGTGGAGTTCGGCGCAATGAAATACTTCAACGAAGTGTGGACCAGCGACAACACCGAGGCGCTTTCGCGCACGCGCATCCAGTACGGCACGAGCCTTTTCTATCCGGCGACGGTCATGGGTTCGCACGTCTCGGCCACGCCCAACCACCAGACGGGCAACATCACGCCCATCAAGTTCCGCTTCGACATGGCCTGCGCCGGACGTTTGGGCATGGAGCTGCAACCCAAGCGGATGGACGACGCGGAGAAGCGATTCGCACGGAAGGCCGTCGCCAGCTACAAGGCGTATCGCGATATCGTCATGGAGGGCGACCTCTACCGTATCGGCACCCCCTATGACGATACCGGCTACTACGGGATGATGTATGTCTCGAAGGACAAGAAAAAGGCGGTGCTCTTCACCTACTGCATCCGCTACCAGAGCCGCACGCTGATCCCCAAGTTCCGCCTGCACGGCCTCGACGCCAAAACCCGTTACACCGTCCGGGGAACAGAACACAGACAAAAAAAGGTTCTGGTTCGACGGCGGCACCTTCACGGGTGAGTACCTCGCCAATGCGGGCATCAATCCCAATCTGAGCGCAAAAATCTACGACAGCGCCGTATTCGTGCTCGAAGCACAATAGCCGCTTCTTTCGATCGGCCCGGCACCGTTCCCAAAGCAGCCAATGAAGCAGGAACAGGCCAACGGACCGGACAAGAAAGGCCCCCCTGCCGGAGAGACTTCCGGCAGGGGCCTTCTTTCGACCGCTGACCTCCGGAACTCAGCGTCCCGTGTATTCGACCGCGACACCGCGCGCGAACGTGCGGAACGTCTCGAACTCGGCGGGCGAGATCGCCTCCGGATAGCTCATCACCATGAGCCGGTGGGGCTGCGGCGGCCGCAAGTAGGAGGGGTGGATATAGTCGTATTCGTTGTAAACGAAACCGTTGCGTTCGTAGAATCCGCGACGGCGGCGCGAAATTTCGTCTTCAGGCGGATCGATCTCCAGGATGACGCGCCCCGCACGACGGCACAGGTCGTGCAGAATGCGCGCACCGTAATTGTGCCCGCGCAGAACGGGTTCGACGGCCAGATGTTCGAGGTAGGCGTAGCCTTCGTCGGCGAGCCACCAGAAGACCAGCCCCACGAACAAGTCGCCGTCCCACACGCTCTCGGCATGCAGGCGGCCGTCGGCGAGCGCGGCGTCGTAGTCCCGTTCGCTGCGGCGCTCGCACGGAGGGAACGAAGCTTCGTAAAGTCGGTACGCCGCAGCCCAGCCGGCGTCGGCGGTGGAGAGGAATCCCCGGTATGTCAGTGTTTCCATAGGCGCTAAGATACGAAGTTTCGCGAATTCCGCCAAGATAGCCCTAACAAAACTTCACACGTCGTTCCGATTCCGCGCAGGTGTCGTCACTTCATCCGCTCTTTTCGCGGTGCGATCCCGCAGGCCGAGGCTTGCCATGCACGGACGCCAGCAAATAATCATCGTTGCGCGCAGCGCACAACACTTCCGCATCGCACCGGAGGCGGGACAATACAGTCTTCCGTACCCTGCGGGGAGAATATTTCCCCGCAGGAAAACGCAGACGGCGACGGGTTTCGAGATTACGACAAATTTCGTACATTTGCCCGACTTTATCGAGCAGAACAGGCATGGAGTGGATCGATACCCTTTTCGTGGAACATACGGCGTTGCAGGCGGTGGTCGTCGTCGCCCTGATCTGCGCCGCAGGCATGGCACTGGGCAAGGTGCGCATCGGCGGCATCTCGCTGGGCGTCACGTTCGTCTTCTTCGTGGGAATTCTGGCCGGTCACTTCGGGCTGTCGGTCGACGAAGAGATGCTCGAATATGCCGAAAGCTTCGGACTGGTGCTCTTCGTCTACTCGCTCGGATTGCAGGTGGGACCGGGCTTTTTCAGTTCGTTCCACCGGGGCGGCGTGCGACTCAACCTGCTGGGACTCGGCGTCATAGCAATCGGCACCTGCATGACGATCCTCCTGAGCCGCATCACCCCCGTAGCGCTCCCCGAAATGATGGGCGTACTGTGCGGCGCGACGACCAACACGCCGGCGCTGGGTGCGGCGCAGCAGACGCTTAACCAGTTGGGAATTCCCTCCGACGGAGCGGCGCTGAGCTGCGCGGTGACCTATCCGCTGGGTGTCGTAGGGGTGATCCTGGCCATTCTCGTGATGCGCCGCCTCTGGGTGCGGCCGTGCGACCTGGCCGCGACCGAATCCGGCGACACGCACAGCACCTACATCGCAGCCTTCCAGGTGCACAATCCCGGCATATTCGGCATGACCGTGCGCGAGGTCGCACGTATCAGCCACATCCCCTTCGTCATCTCGCGGCTGTGGCGCGACGGCAAGGTCTCGATCCCCACCTCCGACACGCAGTTGCAGGAGGGCGACCGGCTGCTGATCGTCACGACCGAACAGAACGCCGAGACACTCACGGCGCTCTTCGGCGAGCAGGAACAGACCGACTGGAACAAGGAGGACGTCGACTGGAACGCGATCGACAGCCGGCTGATCTCGCAGTCGATCGTCATCACCCGCCCCGAAATCAACGGCAAAAAGTTAGGAGCGCTGCGGCTGCGAAACAGCTACGGGATCAACATCAGCCGCGTCTACCGCAGCGGCGTACCGCTGCTGGCCACGCCGAGCCTCGTATTGCAGATCGGCGACCGCGTGATCGTCGTGGGCGAAGCGCCGGCGGTGCACAACGTCGAGAAGGTGCTCGGCAACGCCGAAAAAAACCTCAACGAACCCAACATCGCCGCCATTTTCATCGGCATCATCCTCGGACTGGCCGTCGGCGCCGTGCCGCTGCATCTGCCGGGCATCTCGGCGCCCGTGCGGCTGGGACTGGCCGGAGGGCCGATCATCGTGGGTATCCTGATCGGCACGTTCGGGCCGCGGCTGCACATGATTACCTACACGACGCTGAGCGCCAACCTGATGCTGCGCGGCATCGGGCTGTCGATGTACCTGGCCTGTCTGGGACTGGACGCCGGCGCACACTTCTTCGACACGGTCATGCGTCCCGAAGGAGCGATGTGGATCGGTCTGGGTTTCGCGCTGACGCTGCTGCCGGTGCTCGTCATGGGATGGATCGCCCTGCGCTGGTCGCGGCTCGACTTCGGGTCGACCTGCGGCATGCTGTGCGGCGCCATGGCCAACCCCATGGCACTCGGTTATGCCAACGACACGATCGAGGGCGACAACCCGTCGGTGAGCTACGCGACGGTCTACCCGCTGTCGATGTTCGTGCGGGTGATTCTGGCGCAGGTGGTGCTGCTCTTCTTCCGCTGAGCCTTCCCGCTACATCGGTTACGCACTACCCGTCGATACGGCGGAGCAGGCGGGCGGGAACGCCTCCCACGATGGTATTCGCCTCCACGTCCTTCGCAACGACCGCACCGGCCGCCACGACGGCATTGTCGCCGATGGTGACGCCGCGCAGGATCGTCGCGTTCGAACCCACCCAGACGTTCCGGCCCAACACGATCGGCGCGGGAACGGTCGTACGGCGCTCGGCGGGTGCGATACCGTGGTCGAGCGTGGCGAAGACCACGTTGTGGCCGATCTGGCAACCGTCGCCGAGCGTGACGCCGCCGTGGTCCTGAAAATGGCAGCAGGCGTTGATGAAGACTCCCTTCCCCACGGCGATGTTCCGGCCGAAATCGGTGTAGAACGGAGGGAAGACCCGCACCGAGGGATCGATCTCGTATCCGAAAAGCCGCGAGAGAAGCGCCCGCACCTCGTCGGGCGTATGGTAGGAGCCGTTGAGCTCGAAGGTGATGCGCCGCGCGGAGTCGCTCATCTCATCCATGAAACGGCCGATCTCCTCCGTATCGAGCGGACGGCGCGTTGCGGCGAAAGCCAAAAATTCGGAGAGGTTCATCGCAGGTTCTCTTTGAAAAACGATTCGATACGGTCGAAGGGAATCCGCTCCATATTGTCGTAGAGGTCCGTATGGTTGGCGTCGGGGACGATGTACAACTCCTTGTTGTCGCCCGTCAGCCGCCGGAACGCATCCTCGCTGAAATAGCGCGAGTGCGCCCGCTCGCCGTGGAGCAGCAGCACGGCGCTGCGGATCTCGCCGGCATAGGTCAGAAGGGGCATGTTGAGAAACGACAGCGAGGAGGTCGCGTTCCAGCCCTCGTTGGAGTTGAGCGACCGCCGGTGATAGCCGCGCGGCGTCTTGTAGTAGGCGTGATAGTCCTTCACGAACTGGGGCGCATCGGCGGGCAGCGGATCGGCCACACCTCCCGCACGGGCGTAGGTGCCACAGCGGTAATCCTCCGTGCGCTGCGCATTGAGCCGCCGGCGGAGTTCGTGGCGTGCGTCGGCGTCCATCGCGTCGAAATAGCCGTTGGCCGTCACGCGGCTCATGTCGTACATCGTCGAGGCGACGGTCGCCCGAATGCGCGTATCGACGGCAGCGGCATTGAGCGCCATGCCGCCCCAGCCGCAGATGCCGAGGATGCCGATACGCCCGGGATCGACCCGCTCCGAGGTCGAAAGGAAATCGACCGCGGCGCAAAAGTCCTCCGTATTGATGTCGGGCGACGCCACGTAGCGAGGCTCGCCGCCGCTCTCGCCCGTGTAGGAGGGGTCGAAAGCGATCGCGATCAGACCGCGTTCGGCCAGCGTCTGGGCGTAAAGCCCCGACGCCTGCTCCTTGACCGCCCCGAAGGGTCCGCAGACGGCGACGGCCGGCAAGCGCCCCGCAGCATTTTTCGGAATATACATGTCCGCCGCCAGCGTCAGGCCGTAGCGGTTGCGGAAGGTCACCTTGCTGTGGTCGACCTTGCCGCTCCGAGGGAATACCTTGTCCCACTCGGAGGTCAGATTCAGTTGCTCGTTCATCGTGATATCGGAATTGAAAATCGGATCGGCCGCATCGCTCCGGCGGCCGCACCGACCGTCGCAGGAGCCGGAAAGCATCGCTCCGGCCAGTAACGTAAAACACAAAAATCGTCGCATGGCGTCATTCGTTCGTTCATGTAACGGATTTCCCTCCGGCCGCACGGACACCGAACCCGTACAGGCCCGAAGGGAATTTCCTCCGATGCAAAAATACGGGTTCCGCACGGACGGACAGGCAGACGGATTACGGTTTGTCTTACCCGAATTACCGATTTTCGACGAACCGGACGGCGATCACTCCGATTTGGCCTCCTTCGAGCAGTTGACGCCCTTGCCGTGGAGCGCCCACTGGCCGCGCGCGCGCAACACCTGCTCGACGATGTCGCGCACACAGCCCCGACCGCCCGGATACTCGGAGACGTAGCGCGCCGCTTCCAGAATCTCGGAGGCGGCGTCGGCCGGTGCGACGGGGATGCCGACGGCGCGCATACATTCCAGATCGGGAATGTCGTCGCCCATGAAGACGACGTTGCGGGCGTCGAGGCCGTACTCGTCGAGAAATTCGCGCAGCGCCGCGATCTTGTCGGCGCAGTCGGCGTAGATCTTCGTGACGCGGAGCCGCTCGAAACGCTCCTGCAACCACTTGCCGCGGCCGCCCGTGATGATGCAGATCTTATACCCCAGCTTGGAGGCATAGGAGACGGCGTAGCCGTCCTTGGCATAGTAACGGCGGATGAAGTCGTCGCCGAAGGGGGTGATGCCCCCGTCGGTGAATACGCCGTCGACGTCGAAGACGAAGGCTTCGGTCTTTACGATATCTTCCTTGAAGTTTCCCATATGCTTTGTGTGATAAGTCGGTAGATGTCGCTCAGGAGGGCGTCGTCCGCCAGCAGGCGGAGATGGCGCTCCTGCGTGGGCAGGTCGCCCCGCACGGCGGGGCCCGTCTGTACGGCGGCCGGACGCGCGGCGGCGAGCGCCTTGGCCGTCGTCTCGGCGATGAGCGGCCGCAGCAGGTCGGCCGACACGCCCGCACGGCGCAGCACCTCGCCGCCCAGTTCGAAGAGGTGGTTGGCGAAATTGCAGGCGAAGACCCCCGCCAGATGCACCTGCCCGCGCAGGGCCGAGTCGGCATAGAGCACCGTGCGGCTCAGGCAGCGGGCGAAGGTCTCCACCTCGCCGCGCAGGTCGGGCGAGGCGGTCTCGACGAGGATCGGAATCTCCGAGAAGTCGACCTCGCGCCCCTTCGTGAAGGTCTGGAACGGATAGAAGACAGCCCGCCGCGGAAAGCGGGCCAGCGCATCGACCGGCACGCTGCCGGCCGTATGCGCCACGACGGCCGCGGCATCGATCGGCAGCGACGAGGCTACCTCCGCGACGGCCGCATCGCTCACGGCGATCAGATAGATGTCGGCACGGGCCAGGCGTGAGGGATCGCTCTCCCCCACGGTGCCGGACAATGCCGCGACGGCGGCCACGCGGTCGCGGTTGCGGCCGAAAACCTGCCGCAGGCCGAGCGGCGAAGCTGCGACGGCGCGGGCGAGCGCTTCGGCGAGGTTGCCGCTGCCGATGATGACGACGGAACGGATCATGGATCAGATATCGATTAGGAGTACATTGGCCTGCGACCGCCGTGCGGCGGCGCGAATATCGGCGAGCAACTCGCCGACGACCTTCATTTCGGGTGAATCGCGGAAGTCGAGCGCCGAATCTCCGTGGCTCTCGACCTGTTCCAACACGTCGTAGAGCGTCAGCGCATGGATGTCTACCGCCGGAGAGAAGAGGGTTTCGCGGTCGTCGGACTCGCTGCGCACGGCCACCAGCAGCCGCGCCGTGACCAGCGAAAAGAGCACGTCGTTGACGATGCGCGTCGGCAGCCGCAGCGCAGTATGGATCTCGACGGCCGAAACGGGACCGTGGCCGTCGCGGAAGATGCGCGCCACGTGCAGCATGACGGCCAGCGTCACCTGACGGCGGTGGTCGTAGCTGATGCGCAGCGATTCGCGCTCCTCGGCAAAACGCGAGATGTTCTGATAGGCGAAGGCCAGCTCGCCGCCGAAGAGCAGAATCTGCCACGACCACTGCACCCAGATAAGGAACAGCGGCAGGGCGGCGAAGCTGCCGTAGATGGCATTGTAGGAGGTCATGTAGCGTTGCAGCCAGACGTACCCCCACTGGAAGGCGAGGAAGAGCGTGCCGGCGACGATGCCCGCCATGACGGCGCTGCCCAACCTCACGCGCGTATTGGGCACCACGACATAGATGAACGAGAACATCGCCCAGATGACCAGCAGCGAGACGGCGCCCGACAGCAGCGTGTAGAGCGCACCGAAGGAGTCGATCCCAGCAGATGACCGGCATAGCGCCCCGCCGTGCTGCCAACGACCCACAGAATCGGCGTAATGACCACCACGGCGATGTAGTCGGTGAACTGCCGCGTGAAGCTGCGCGAGACCTTCACCTCCCAGATATTGTTGAAGGCCTCCTCGACCGAGCCGAAGACCCGCACGACGGCCCAGAAGAGCATGACGATCCCGACGAAGGCGACGACGCCTCCCTGCGCGGCGGCGAGCGCGCTTGTCGGCGAAGGTGATGAGGTAGTCGACCACCTCGCGGTTGTGCGGAAAGAGCGAATAGAGGTTCTGCATCAATCCGTCGGCCAGCCCGAACCCCTTGACCACGGCGAAGACGAGCGCCGCGATCGGAACGATCGACATGAGCGTGATAGAAGGTCAGCGCCGCACTGCACACCAGCGTGTCGTGTTCGTCGAGCCCGCGCGCCGTATAAAAGAAGCAAGCTTGTACTGCCGCACGCCCCAACGAATCAGTCCGTTGCGGTAGTTGCGTTCGTCTTTCAGAAAAATCGTCTCCGTAAGGAACGTCCAGAGGTTTTTGAAAAAGGCCATGCGATTGGAGAATTAACGCTGCCGGCCGCACCGTGCGGCCCTCGACGGATCACAACCATTTTTTGTACCGGAAAAACCAGATCGTACCCGCCGAAAAGAGTATCATGAGTCCGATGGCGAAGAGGTAGCCCAGCGGCACGGTCGTCCCGTCGGGAAAGGTGTATACCCAGTCCAGTTCGGGCATGGCATGGAAATTCATGCCGTAGATACTCGCCACGAGCGTCGCGGGCATGAAGATCACGGCCGCCACCGAAAAGATCTTGACGATCTCGTTCTGCTCGATGTTGATAAGCCCCAGCGCGGCGTCCTGGATATAGTCCAGACGCTGGAAGCTGAAATCGGCGTGGTTGATGAGCGAGTTGACGTCCTTGATCATCAGTTGCAGGCGAGGGTAGATGTCGTTGGGGAAACGCTCCGAGCGCAGGATGCCCGACAGGACGCGCTGACGGTCGAAGATATTCTCGCGCAGCAACATCGTGCTCTCCAACAGGGCGTTGATGCGGTGGATCACCTTCTTATCGATCGAGTCCTCCGAATTGATGTCCTTCGACAGGGCTGCGACCTGTTTGGCGATCATCTCCACCAGGTCGGCGTCGTAGTCGATGCGCACCTCCAACAGCGAGATGAAGAGGTGGTAGCCCGTCGAGAAGCTGCGGTAGCTCATCTGCAACCGCTTCTCGGCCTCGCGGAACGTGCGGAATTCGGCCGTGCGCACCGACACCAGCACGCCTTCGTTCGAAATGATGAACGACACGGGCTGCACGACGAACGAATCGCCCGTCGGCACGAAGAAGTTGGAGTTGGAGATGATGGCGTTCTCCGTCTCGGAATACTTCGAGGTCGACTCGATCTCCTCGACCTGCTGCTTGGTTTGGAGGCTGATCTCCATGAAGCCTTCGACGGCCTTCTGCTCCTTGATCGTGGGGTTCAGCAGATCGATCCACAGGATGTCGTCGTACCCCAGTTCGTCGAAGAGCTTGGGATCGGCATTGCGGATGATCTTGTTGTATTGTTTGAGGTAAATGGTAATCATAAGCACCCGGTTTGTATCCGGCGAACCCTCGCGGCGGCCGGATCGGCGAGACGTACATGAACCGCGGCCGAGTGCTGCGCCCGCCGGGCGATTACCCCTTCAGCCGGGTTCGACCAAAGGCGTCACCTTGACGCCGGAGGTCCAGAACTTTTGAAGAGCCTTGCGTTTCTCGTTATCGAACAAAAAATCGATGTTGCGCGTCAGGTAGTCGTAGGCATAGGGACGGTCGCGGTAGTCGCTCTGCTGGACAGCCTCGTAGATACGCTCCACACCGAAGGTGAGCGCCTCCTCCAACGCATCGGTCACCTCGTAGGGCGTCCCCTTGCGGGCGACCCACACCGCGAAGGCGAAGGGAAGCCCCGTCGCCTCGCGCCACTCGGCGGCCAGATCGTAGGAGTAGATGAACTCGTCCTCGTGGTCGAACACCTTGTCGCCGATGAGCAGGAAGGCGTCGCCCTCCTGCGGCGTGTCCAGCACCGCATAGTCGCTCATGTCGAGCCACTGAGGCGCGATCTTCCACCGGCGGGCCGCCAGATAACCGGTCAGCTGCACCGACGTGCGCGAATGGGCGCCGAGCCAGATGCGGCGCACCTCCTCGATCGGGGTGTTGGAGACCACCACCACCGTGCGCACCTCCCCCTCGGCGCCGATGCAGAAATCGGTGACCAGCTCGGCATCCTTCAACCGGGGAACGACGGCCGACGGCAGCAATGCGATGTCGGCATTGCCGTCGATGAAATTGCTTGCACAAAGGGCGGGGGGCGTCAACAAGAGTTCCGCGCGCAGGTTACCTGCGTGCCGGATACCGTAAATGAAAGGTATCGTATTGAGATACGATACGGCCGCTATTCGGGGGATAAGAGCCATCATCCATACGTGTTTACCTTTCGTCAGACTTCCTGTCCGGCTCGGAGCAGGGAACATTGCCGTTCTCCTGCCGCCCGCCGGATCCGCTGCAAAGATAAGATTAAGCCGAGAGCAATGCAAATTTATTTGCAATTGCCGAGGCGCAGTATCTAAGGCGTCAGCCAAAGATACGATTAAGCGAAGGCAATATCAAATTTATTTGAATATTGCCGAGCGCGAGTATCTAAGACGCAGTCAAAGATACGAATAAGCCGAGCGCAATGCAAATTTATTTGCTTTTTGCCGAGGCGGAGTATCCAAGGCGAAGTCAAAGGTACGAAAAATTCGGGAAACGACCTCCGGCACGGGAGTTTATTTTCGAGCGGGGACTCCCTTCCCTTCGAATGCAACATGTTGATTTAAAATATATTGCATAAAACTTTTTCTAAATCCCGTGAAAAAGGCTTGACAAAGGGGGTTTTCGGCATCGTATATTTGCCCTGTCCACGATCGACCGCAGGCCGGAGTTATCAACACGATCGCAGCCGGCAATTCCCCGTTATCAACATTCCGTCTCGGCTCCATACGCAACAGAAGTATCCGTTTCGTGAAATTGCGAACGGTTATCAACAATCCGTCAAAAACCTTTTCAACAATGACCCGCGTCCATCTCGCGCAATTGCTGCGCGACCTCGCCTCCGCGCACGACTACGCCTTCTTCTCGGCTCCGGACGAGTACATGCCCTCCGAAATCGACCGCTATCCCGCCGCCTGGCTTACCCCGCCCCGCCTCAAAGAGGTCGAAGGCCGCCGTCACGGGAAACGCACCTACGAAATCCAACTGCACCTGCTGCAACCCGGCATGCGGCTCACGCACGCCGAACGCGCACGACGGCTCGACGAAATGGAGCAGA
>VOFK01001568.1_pt1 | contig 30214 bp, 44 predicted proteins | sample 5384121 | NCBI WGS metagenome assembly VOFK01 (sample SAMN12384730, study PRJNA508395) | human gut metagenome | isolation source: healthy gut J | host: Homo sapiens | reverse complement strand
AGCTTGACTTTTCAGGCATATTTTGGTAGAGTACATCAGTAAACAAAAATACGCGGATTATAGTTCATCGGTGAGAACGACTTCCCAAGCCGTAGAGGTGGGTTCGATTCCCATTATCCGCTCCACGGAATATCCCCATCGGTCAAACCGATGGGGATGTTCATATGATGACGCTTGCAAAACGCTGGGAACACCTTTGCGGTGCAATCAATATTTGAGGGAGAGAAGAAAGGAAGCTGCCAGCGGAAGATTTGCGCGGCACCAGAAAGAAAATATAGGGAATCAAATGCTGGATTATAACGCGGACCATTATGCCCGGTGTACAAAAGGTCATCTGTGCCGATTTTGTGCTACGATTCTCTGTGCTGTTTAGGCCGACTGTTCAAAATTTCCTCGACGCCGGAGTTGCAGGAAGTAGAGGACATCGAGACAGCGCGAAGATTTGTGAACTGCCCGCCACAGCGACCTCGGCGGCGGCGGACGAGTGGGTGCCGGATTTCTAATGCGCCTTATAAAGAAAAATCAGCTTACAGCGATGACCGCCGTAGGCTGATTTTTTTTGCCGCTGTAAAACACCGCAGTCAGTGAAAAACAAGATTGATGAGCAAACAGCGCCGCAGAGCGTCGGCAGCGGCGGCGAGCGCCGTCCATGTCCGGCTGCCGGTCTCTTTTTTATGGAGAGGAAGCGTTGTAGAGCACGGCCAGTGCATCAGTGTAAACACAATGACGCACGCTGCTGTCTTTCCTGTCCAGCCGTTGGCGAGCAATATTCCGCTCATGGCTGCGGCAGAAAGCGTCCGGTTGAGCGCACCCTCGGCCATATAGATCATCATGGCGATGGGGATCACCGTTTCATTGGCTGGGAATCCCAGAATGAAGGCCAGCAGGATCACGCCGTCCATACCGAAAAATTTTCCGATGGATCGATCGTCCGACAGATACCGCAGCAGGGAGACATTTCCGACGGAAAAATTTCCCAGCAGCCAGAGAACCAGACCGGCGGGCGCGGCAACGGCGGCGGCCCGTCCGGTCATGAGTGACAATACCGTCCCGATCGGCTTTCGGTACGCGGCAGCGGACAAAGGATCTTTCCGCAGTTGCGGCTTTCGGTACGGCGGCAGCTCCGAGACACATAAGAGGACGTCTCCCCGCACAGAACCGTGGCGGATAAAGGCCGTGTCGCGCCAAACGTGGCGGCAATGCCGAGAACGTAAATGCATACGACACCCGTCAGCATAGCGCGGACACAATAGGATTACGCGAGGAAAAAAGCGCCGAGCAGGAAAATCAAAATCGGAAAGCGCCCATTGCACGGACGAAGCTGTTCGTGAGTATGGCAAGCAGCCGCTCGCGCGGCGAATCGATGATACGGCAGCCGACAACGCCGGCGGCATTGCAGCCAAAGCCCATCGCCATTGTAAGCGCCTTGTTTGCCGCACGCGCGGCAGCTCGAACGGCTTATCGAGATTGAACGCCATGCGCGGCAGATAGCCGACGTCTTCAAAAGGAATGTGAACAGCGGAAAGAAGATAGCCATCGGCGGCATGACGGATACGACCCATGCGGTCACCCGGTATACGCCAGGATCAGCGCATCATGCAGCCAGAGCGGGATTCCGGCGGCGAGAAGCCAGCGTGAGGAAGAATATCGCCAAAGGAGAAAAAAAGCATGGAGGAAGAAACGCCGAAAGGGGGGTAGTTTGCGCCCTGCACCGTCAGATAAAGAGAATCAGCAGCAACAGCAGCATGATCGGAATGCCGAATTTTTTTTCCGGTCAGGATGCGGTCGGCCTTCCGGTCACGGGAAAAACCGTTTTGATGCGCCGCTGAAACGACCTCCGCCGCAATATCGGCTGCACGGCGGAGAAGCATCGTTGCTGCCGCGCCGCGGTTTCCCCGGCGCGGTCGATGCGCTCTCTCCCGAGACGGACAGCTTCCGAAAGAAAAGGATCCTCCTCCAGCGGTCTTCCGAGCTTTTTCTCCAAAAGCAAAAACAGAAGAGTGCAATAGCAGATAAAACATACAAAATGCACTTGAAGTTTTATCTTTGAGAATCAGCGAATGCCGGATGCTACTGAAATGAATGATATTTGTAAAAAGGTTTGTTTGTGGCAGTTCAATCTCTTGCTCCTAAAACGGAATATGAAGAATTTTATAAAATTGTTGAAAAAGCGTGAAAAGAGTTATGAAGAAACGTATCCTGAGAGACATTCAGAATGGAATTACAATAGAAACACTTATGGAAAAAAACATAAGAAAACACCGGAAGAAAAAGCAGCTGTTGTGAAACAAAAAAGAAGCAGCAGAAGCGAGCAAAACGGAAAACAAGAAGCAAGAGATAATCTGGAAAGAAGAAATCGATGACAGATTTTTCGTTATTGCCGGTTATACCTCCGGAGGTTCACCGTATGGTGTCACCTGGGAGGAAATGGGTCTGAAACCTTGGGAAGATTTGGAAGAGAATAATTGAGTTGTCAGTGCAATCTTATTTATCTCTTTGTGACAGAAACAGGTTCCCGTTTTGCCGGAAGTAAGTCTGAATTGATTTCAGGAGCATCGAGCAGCACAGAGAAATTTTGCTGAATGATATTCAGTGTCTTTTGCTTTTTCTGCAATTCTTGTTTTTCCCGGACAATAGCAGCCTGTTCAGATTCAAGATTTTCAATCTGCTTCTGGATTTTATTCAGAGCTTGGGATTTTGGTAACACCGAGATCCTGAAGCTCTTTTTTAGTGAATCGTGGAGTTGGTATTCTGCCAGATGCTTCTTGGAACGGTATTCTTTTTGGATTTTTGCAGATTTGCAATCTTCTATCACTTTACGGCAGAGACGGTAAGAATCACAGTGTTTTTGAATGATTTTCTGCGTGTTTAGATCACTGGTGATGTGCGCTATTCTCTGGTCGGCAACTTTAACAGAAGCTTCAATGTCAGATACATGTTGCCTGAAATCCTCATAATTTAGTAGGTTATTTTCTGAAAGATAGTTGAAGGTGCGTGCTGCCTCTTTTAGGTTATTGAGTTTTGCCCATTGTTCAAATCCTTCTCGATTGCCAGTCGTAACATAAGTGGAGATATTGATATACAGGCGAGCTTCTCTGGACAGATATTTTGGAGCTTTCACTTTGTTACGGTTTTTAGCCAGGCGAATATGGACATTTTCTTCCGAATAATAGCTTCCGAGAGATTTCATATAAGTGAAGTTTTTCTGCTCTGGCGCACGGAAAGATAGATGCTTTCCTTGGCGGATTTCGTATCCGGCTAACTGCATTTTTTGTAAAAATTCCTCATAGTTGATGGAAGTCCAGATTGCCTTATCAACTGCAACACGTAGTTTGGCTTTCCAGCTGGTGCCACGATGACATTCCATGTTCTCTTTATAGCTTTTACCTTTTTCTGCGGTTGGCATACTGGTGGTAAGTCCATTTTCCTGGCAAATGCGATTACTGATCCGGCAGATTTTATGGTAGCTCCGTTTATTGGAAATATATTTGTGATGATCAACAAAGCTTGCTGCATTAAAGATGATGTGGTTATGAATGTGCTTTTTGTCAACATGGGTGCTTATCACATATTCATATTTTCCTTTCAGTACTTCAGCTGCAAATTGCTGTCCTAAGCGATGGGCAGTTTCGGCATCAACTTCTCCAGGTTTAAATGACTGGATCAGATGAAATGCCAGGTTATCACCTTTGTCCATTCCATTCTTTTTTGCCATTTCTCTAGTCATAGAAAATTCAAGATCAGCAGTTTCCGGGGAACAGCCAAAACTGGAAACTAACAGCTTTCATCAGTTTTGTCTGGATTCGTGATATAGTCCAGAGCTTTCTTGTCTGTTACTTTAATTGGGAAGATCTTAATATATGCCATAGTTCTTTCACCATCTCTTTCAATTCTTGCATTTCTTCCGGATATAGATCTCCGGTGGTATTTACCTTTTTTCGCAATCTGGTTAATATTTATGCCAATCTTGTGCATTTCCTCATACTGTTTCTTCAGCGGAGTAGTGTCTGTGTTGACGATGTAGCCGTCGATTGCCATCTTACGAAGATAAGCTCCCATGTTCTTGGTCTTTGATTCTATCATCTTTCTGCGGATTAGCTTTCGTTCTTCTTCTGTGACATAAAAATGAATTTCTTTGTTTCTCTTTCTTTCAGCCATTAGCAGTTTCTCCTTTCTGAGAGGGCAGTAGTATCGTTGCTTTCAGCGTTTTTCAATTCAGGGCAGGGTTCCCTAAATTGGGATTTCCCGGAAGTGTATCCTCACTTCCTGTCCTTGCTGCTTTTACCCCTCTATTAGTTAAAGTCAGGAGAACCGGGAAAATGCAAAAGAATTTGGCAGGTAGTACGGGAACCAAAAATGTGGTATGATTATGGACAGGATATCAGAAAAATCAGGAGTTGAAAAGACTGTGAAGACGGAAGAAATCTTTGAATATGTGCAGAAACAGTACGGCACAGTTCCGGAATATTTATGGAGTAAACTCTCAGACAGTGCTGTACTTCGGCATAAGAATGGGAAATGGTATGCTGTATTCATGACAGTTGAGAAATCTAAGTTGGGATTAGAGGGAAATGATCTGGTTGCCATCATGGATGTAAAGTGTGATCCGGACATGACGAATATGATTATTCAGACTTATGGATTTTTACCAGGATACCATATGAACAAGCAGCACTGGATCACGATTTTACTAGATGGTTCTGTCAGTGAAGCGAAGATATTGGACTTTTTGGATATGAGTTATGATCTGTACCTTATGGTGGAAGTGCAATTACTGATTGACGGAGCAGGCAGAAAAACTGGTTGGAAGAAAAATCCTGGTGGATTACAGTGATTTTTTTTGAGCAAAAAGGAAAACCGGGGATTTTACTCCTCGGTTTTCTGGCAGTTGTGTTTCAGTCTTCAACTTGAAAAATATCTTCTACAGGCACTTTCAGGTAATGGGCCAGCCGGATTGCAATCTCAAGAGAGGGGGATTACGTTCTCCACGTTCGATGCGGCCAATAGTCTGGCTGCAGGAACCTATTGCTTCAGCCAAATCTGCTTGAATGAGATTCCGTTCTTCACGAATATCTTTTAATGTATTATTGATTGCCATTCAATCACTTCCTTTGCTTATTGTTATCAGCAGGATCATGAACCTGCTGTTGAAATCTAATGAAATCCCGGAATTTCTGCACCTTTGCATTTCCCGATTACTTTTCCAAAAATTTTAAAAAAGAGTCAGATTCCAAAACCTGGATAGGACGATATTTTTGATTTAAAGAGATCAGATAAACACCATCTGGTTCATCGTGTAATTCCTTGATGTAAGTATTGCCGTTGAGATAGAAGATTCCAATTTCACCATTAGCAAGAGAATCTTTTTTCTGAATCCATGCAACATCACCTGTATGATAAAGTGGCTCCATACTGTCACCGGAGATCCGTACACCAAAGTCCGTCTGCTCAGGGAGCAAGATGTCCTACGTCATAGGTTTCTTTTTACAGAATCTTCCAGGTAATTTCCAGTACCAGCAGAAACTGGTTCCCAGGTAATTTCTACAGGATGATGGAATGGGATAATCTTTGCAGACAGTGGAGAAAACTTTTTAGAAGCTTTCAAAATATCAGCAAATTCAATCAACTTATTTCTGCCTTCTTCATTCAATCCACTCAGAATGTTATAGGGATTTTTCTCCAAAAGAAGGATTCATATATATCTTCGATATCAAGTAACTGGCAAAGTGTCAGGAAAACATGTAAAGCGGGTTCTCGTGCATTGTTCTCCCATTTGGAGAGTGCTTTTGTAGTGACCTGAATACCTTCCTGAGAAAGCAGGTTTACCAGATCTGATTGAGAGTATCCTTTCTTTTTTCTATTTTCTGCTAATATTTCCCCGAAATCACGCATTTGTTCGCCTCATTTCTATTTGAATTTTCTATATGTATTATAGCGTATGTTAGAAATAAAATCAACAATAATCTCCGAAATGGAGAAAATATAACCAAGATGTTACTTGACTATCTCCGAAATGTCGATATATACTAAGCATACAAAAATTGATAAGACATCATGTTGAAGGAAACAGCTGGGGGGTGAAAAGTTTGAGTGAGCGTGTGATCCTGCATAGTAATATGAACTGTTTTGTGTGACTTGAAAGTCACTACATTTATTGTCTTACCGTAAGGTGTAAGACCTGCTGTTCCGTCAGTTGAGTCTAATATCTACAAAGTAGCGGGTAACTGCTATGAGGAAACGAGATATGAAAAATCATCTTTACAGGAGATGTAGAACTGATTCCGTGAGGATAAGAACAAGTAAGAGCAACACTGACTTGAGATGATGACTGGGATAGAATGGCTAAGATATCTGAATCACTGGTAAATGCCGTTATGCGCGAACAGGCCAAAGGTTGCTGGGCCTGGCCCAAAATGGGAATGCGGTTTGGTTGGGGGTTGAAACAGCCATCACACGGACTATAGAACCGTCGGCAGAAAGGTGGAGCCTAATCTACCAGCATAAATGTAGTGGAACAAGGTAAGCCCGTATATCTCCATAAAGATACGGAAAGTAACCCGTAAGGGAAACCGATAGATGTGCGGGTAAGGAGGACGGAGAAAGCGAATGCCTTCTTGTAATGAGAAGGATAGAGAATATACTCACCCGAAAGGGGGGCAGACTTCCGTCTGGTCTTATGTTGCAAGAGAATTAGCAGAATTTCTGAAAGGAGAAATGCAAATGTACGAGAAATCGTGTGTGTGCATCTTCAAATCACATTAAGAGCTGGGAAGGATATTGATTTTGGAACAGCTGAATATGAGGTTAAGAAACTGCAGATGCGTATTGCAAAGGCTGTAAAGGAGAACAGAGTAGGAAAAAATCAAATCCTTACAATGGACTCTGACTCATTCGTTTTATGCAAAAGCAATTGCTGTAAAAAGAGTAACAGAAAACAAGGGTAAAAGAACACCTGGAGTAGATGGCGTGTGTTGGATAAGTAATGAGGACAAATTTAACGCCATATTCACACTTCAGAGAAGAGGATACCAACCTCAACCGCTCAGACGAATCTACATTCCAAAGAAAAATGGAAAAAAGAGACCACTGAGTATTCCTACAATGAAAGATAGGGCAATGCAAACATTACACAAAATGGCACTGGAACCAGTCACAGAAACTCTGGCAGACGGCACTTCATACGGATTCAGACCCAACAGATGTGTTCAAGACGCTATAGAGCAATGTTTTGTCGACTTGGCTCGAAAAACAGCACCAGAATGGGTGTTGGAAGGTGACATAAAAAGGATGTTTCGATAACATAAATCATGAATGGATGCAAAAAGAATATCCCTATGGACAAAGAAATTTTTGCACAAATTTCTTAAAGCTGGATTGAACTAAATCGCTGCGCGATGGCCTTCGAAGGCTGTGGCGCAGTTTTCTCTTTAACTTAAAAAAGGCAGTAGATAATGAGTCCTAAAAGTAGTATTGTTAAATCACCACAAAATAACAATCGAACAGGATCATCATTAACACTGCCATGAATAGAATAACACTAGAATCTCTTTTTCTCAAGAGGGTATCTTTAATACGTGGACCTCCATGATGGCAGTGACTCATTAACGTTACTAGTATCATGGAGGTTATTATGTACGAAAAATATTTTAACAAGCTCAGAGAGGAATGCCTGATTCGTAACAGGTCCTCCCGAACTGCAGATACCTATATCAACAACATACGTCACTTTATGAAGTGGACAGGCTATAAACCAATGGAAGATTTATCCCTTCAGGATGCCAGATTATTTATACTGGAAAAACGTAATTCCGGTCTTTCATCTGCAACCTGCAACTTTTATAATTCTTCCATTTGCTTTCTATACAAACATGTCTTACACATTCCATGGGATCAAGACATTGTTCCAAGAATGCGATTGGATGTAAAGCTTCCGAAAGTGCTTTCTCTTGAAGAAATTGAAAAGTTAATCAATTCTGCAACCCAGATCCGTAACAAAGCAATCATTGCCCTGCTTTATTCATCTGGAATGCGTGTAGGAGAACTTGTCTCTCTTAAACCTGAAGATATCTATATGAGCACTATGCAGGTATATATTTCCAAAGGGAAGAATCATCGTGACAGATGGACGATTCTTTCAGAAAGAGCCCTTGATTTACTAAAAGAATACTGGAGAAGTTATCCGGTAAAAAGAGAGTATCTTTTTGTTTCTTTAGATGCTCCTCATGAACCACTAAAAGTGAGTGGTGTTGAAATCATGCTCAGGGCAGTAGGAAAAACAGCGGGCATTGAAGCACATCCGCATACGCTTCGCCATTCCTTTGCAAGTCACATGATTGAACAAGGTGTCCCTATCAACTATGTACAAGCAATGCTTGGACACCGCTGTCTGGAATCAACACAGGTATACATCCACATATCAAATAAAACTGTTATGGGAATAAAGAGTCCGCTTGATCATCCTGTCAAGAAAAAACGAGGACATAAATCTAAGAGAAACGCAGGTGATGCAAATGAATCATGACATCACCATTCAGGATGTATTCCATCGATTTCTTCCGCAATACTGTGAGACACACAACTTTTCTCCCCAACAGCAGCTAACGGCACTGTGTATCTCCAAATGCCATACTCTTGAAATGGGAGCCAATTTAAGCGAATGCGAAAACTGTCACAAGAAATATATTCATTATAATTCATGCAAGAACCGTCACTGCCCCATGTGTCAAGGAATGGAGGTCGATGAATGGATTGACAAACAGCAGGAAAATGTACTGGATGTTCCATACTTTCATACGGTTTTTACAGTTCCTGAAGAATTATATTCCCTGATTTATTCAAATCAGAAACTCCTTTATGATGCTTTGTACCATGCAGCACATCAAACAATGGAAGAACTGTCTGCGGATCCGAAGCATCTTGGAGCAAGGATTGGATATATCTGCGTACTTCATACCTGGGGCTCCAGGATGAATTATCATCCTCATCTCCACACCATTGTTCTTGGCGGTGGACTTGATGCTGCAAACAAGTGGAAGGATAAAGGAAAGAAGTTTTTCTTTCCGGTTAAGGTCATGTCTGCCGTCTTCAAAAAGTATTATCTTTGTGAGCTGAAACAACTCTGGGAAGAAAAAAAACTTGAGTATCATGGAACGGCAGCACATTTAAAAAATCATTATGAATTCAAAGTTTTACTGAATTCCCTCTACGATAAGAACTGGGTTGTATATACGAAAGAGGCATTCAATGGAGCTAATTCTGTGATCCGGTACCTTGGCCGTTACACTCATCGTATCGCTATCAGTAATCGTAGAATCGTCAGTATGACAGATGAGACTGTTACCTATCTCGTAAAGGATTACAAAAATGGTGGTAAATATATCGAGCAAACCATCAAAGGAACAGAGTTTCTGCGAATGTTTCTGATGCATGTGCTCCCTAAAGGTTTTGTCCGAATTCGCCACTATGGCCTGCTTTCCTGCAGGAACAAGAAAGAAAAGATGGCACACTGCCGGAAGCTTCTCAACTGCATTCAATATATTTCAAAACTCCGAGGCAAAACCTGTGCGGAAAAGCTGATGATCCTTTACAAAAAGGATATCTGTAAGTGTGAAGCCTGTGGTGGAAATCTTCTTTCGCTATCGCTTCGAGGACACTACATGTTGACTTGAGCGAAGTCATTTGAATACTGAAAAACAGCCGTCTGAATGAAGGCTTATTAAGTGCACCCTTCATTCGATAAGACAGGTTACTATTTTTGAATATATGCTGGAATCAGTTTCCAATGTATAGATTCTTTGGTAAAATCAAGAAGAAAATCGATTCAAACTCCATACTGTATCAGCTGGAGTGACGCAATTTTGTTCAATCGGTAAAAATCGGTGTGCAGTCCAGAGAAAAGGGCAGCTATCAAAAGATGGTAAGCTGTTTTTTTCTCTGTCCTGACGCCGATTGTTCACGTATCAATTTGTGGAAAAGGGAAAACTCAATGCTACTGACCAAGGAACACCACAGGGAAGGTACTATTTCACCGACGCTGTGTAATTATGTATTGGACGGATTAGAAAGATTATTGAAGAATAAGTTCAAACGGTATTGGTCGAAAGGTAGACAGATAAATCCAAAAGTAAATCTGGTGCGCTATGCAGATGATTTCATTATTACAGGAGCATCAGAGGCACTATTAAGAAACGAGGTACTACCTTTAGTAAAAGAGTTCATGCATGAAAGAGGATTAGAATTATCGGATGAAAAGACAGTTATTACGAACATACACGATGGATTTGACTTTTTGGGTTGTAATATTCGTAAAATATGGGGATAAATTACTTACCAAACCATCAAAACAGAATGTTAAATCAATTATGCGTAAAATTCGTGGAACAATTAAGAAGTTCCGAACGGGCAAGCAATCCGATCTGATCAAATGCCTGAATCCTATTATCAGAGGATGGGTGAACTTTCAGAAGTATAACGTATCTTCGGTTGCATTTAGATATGTGGACTGGCAGACATTCAAGGCGCTATGGAGATGGTGCCGACGTAGACATAAAAACAAACCAGCCGCATGGATAAGAGATAAATATTTCCACAGAATCGGAAACCGTAGCTGGACTTTCTCTGAAAAGCTGACGGAGGATAATTATCTCGCATTAGTATATGCAACCGACACAAACATTACCCGTTTTACACGTATTAAAGCGGAAGCGAATCCCTACGATGAAATTTGGATGGAATACTTCGCTTTGAACGCAAAAATAAATCCTACAGCAATTTCAAATTTGTATACGAATGATATACAACCGGCTTATTGTGGCAGCAATAGGCTTTATAAGGCTTGAGCCGTATGATGGGAAACTATCACGTACGGTTCTTAGGGGAGGGAAGGACAGTAATGCTCTTCTCTTACCCGACTATGCTAGTGTGGAAATGCTTCATCATCCGGAATTTGCTGGAATGCCTCTTGCAGTTGGCGGTGATCCGGAAGCCAGACATGGAATTGTATTGACAGCAAATTATATTGCAAAGCGAAAAGGTGTAAAGACCGGAATGGCATTATGGCAGGCAAAACAGATTTGTCCGGAAATCATATTTGTGCCACCACGAATGGACTTGTATTTGAGATTTTCACAGATGGCAAGAGAAATCTATTCGGAGTATACGGACAAGATCGAGCCATATGGGATTGATGAAGCCTGGCTGGATGTATCGGACAGCAGAAATCTGAAAGGAAGCGGAATGACGATTGCAAGAGAAATCAGCCATCGGATTAAATACGAACTGGGGTAACGGTAAGTATTGGAATTTACTGAATAAGATTTATGCGAAACTTGGTTCAGATTATAAAAAGCCAGATGCGATTACAGAGTTTAACCGGGAGAATTATAAAAGTATGATTTGGCAGCTTCCAGCGTCAGATTTGCTTTATGTCGGAAGACAGACAAATAAGAAATTGCAAAAATCTTGGGATCCGGACAATCGGGCAACTTGCGGAATCAGACGAAAAGTTGTTAGAGAGTCATTTTGGAAAAATAGGAAATGTATTATGGGCTTTCGCAAATGGCTGGGATGAAGATCCGGTTTGCAAGGAAGGATATGAAGCTCCAGTAAAGTCGATAGGTAATAGCACTACAACACCGAGAGATCTGGAAAATGATCTGGATGTCTGATCATTCAAATAGCATTGGCAGAAAGTGTAGCTGCACGATTGCGGAAACATGGATTTAAATGCAAAACAGTAGAAATTACAGTTCGAGATAATGGATTGTATAGTTTTTTCCAGACAGATACATTTACGACAGTCAACGAATATTACAAACGAGATTGTAACTGCAGCATTTCAGCTATTTAAGGATCATTATAAATGGGAGCATCCAATCAGAAGCCTTGGTATCCGAGCTGCAGGTCTTGTGTTGGATGATATTCCCGTGCAGTTGGTTTATTTGGTAATCAAGAGAAACAGGAAAAATTAGAAAAGATGGATCGCACTGTAGATGAGATCAGACGACGGTTTGGTTATTTCAGTATACAGCGAGCGGCAATGTATCAGGATAAAAGTCTTATCCCACTTGGACGCTGGTACACATACGATCCATCCACACAGTTATTTTCATAGGTAATTGGAGGGATAGATTTGAAAAAAGCATTAACCAGAAAACAGAAAGAAAGTTATCAATGTATTTTGAATTATATGAAGGAGCATGGATACCCGCCGACAGTTCGGGAATTTGGAGAGTTGATCGGAGGGGTGAAATCAACATCATCTGCTTTTTCCAGAATCAAGCAGTTGGAGCAAAACGGATATATCCGAAGGATTCCGGCATCACCAAGAGCAATCGAGATTTTATAGTGAGGTGTCGGCATGAATAAAGTATATATAGATGTAGTGGCAGAGTTCCGGAAAGACGGGCAGCTGGTTCCCATATTTTTTACATGGGAAGATGGAAGAAAATATAATATCGACAGAATTTTGAAAATCGAGCGATGTGCCAGCAGAAAGGCAGGCGGTGTAGAATGATGTACACCTGTATGATACAGGGGCAGGAAAGCCACTTGTTTTTACGAAGTGGATAAATGGTTTATGGAGAAAAAACAGCATAAGGAGAGATAGGTATAGACGATATTATATGGATTATTAACCGGCAGGGATAGTCACTTTCCCTTTATATTCCTGCAGGTTTTACATAAGAAGATGGATTTCGGTCAGCAAAGGCAGCTCCCACAATGCCTTTTGGATATCCGATTTCTGCAAGTTGTAAGTAAGTAATTGCTTCCCATCAAAATCATGGGGGAAAGCGAACTGGTCTGAAAGACCGCCAGTTAGTGTGATGATGATAAGGAGATTTTGAAACTGATGACAGACAGAGATTATGCAATTAAATCAATGAAAGAAATTACCTTCCAGATGGCAAGACCATGCGCAGGATTATCTGGAAGTAACGATGGAGAGACATTATACAGATATCAAAGAATTGATGACAAGCTATCAGAAATTGATTTTGGAAAATCCAGATTGTGTTAGAAGAACTGGATATGGAATGCCAGGAGAAAATCAATGAAGATATGGCATATGCATTGAGTTATCTGAGCATTTATAACAATCAGCTGAATGTGCCAAAGATGCACCGGGAAATGAATAACCTGATGATCATTTATGGCTTGTCAGATATGATCTATCGGGGAATGACTTTGGTGAAGTTTTATGCACCGAATGGTGTGATGCTCAGTGAAATCCTTCATTCTTGTTTTTGCAGTCATTATAATAAGACAGATGTGGAAGTACAACAGGAGTTAGGAATAGGCAGGACTTCATTTTTATAAAATGAAGAAGCAGGCACTTGGGTATTTAGGATTTTATTTTTTATGAGATCGTGGTACCGCAGGCAAAGGATAAAAGATTTAAACCGTCACTGGGCGTAGAGGAAGAGTAGGTGAATAATATGAGATACGTGGTGGTAGAATATAAATAGTACAACCGATATATTGAACATGGTAACTAAATCATGGTATAACTGAAAACTTGGGTGCGACAGTATTTTCAATATCTGCGATATGGCGTTCCCCCATAGAATACCTTATCGCCTAAATCATTACGAGAAAGTCCTGCTCTTTCACGGGCTTTTTGATTGCCAGCCCCTAGCGGTCTGAAATCAAAAAGTATCACCAAATGCAATATAGAGAAGAACAAATTTCATCTCAGTTTGATGTGAGCGAGACGATGGGAGATTATCGTGTATTCGGGAAAATTGCATTTAATGTATTAAGTGACATAAAAAGGGAAGGATTATGTTTTAGACTCGGATTTTGACAAATTCAGAAATTGGCTTATGGGAGATGAAGATAAAGATTACGCCGGATTCCTTCCAGAATTTGAATCAAAACCGATGGCAGTTTTTCTTTTTTCGGCAAGTATTCAAGAAGTCATTAAGTCGTGAGTATAATCGAAGTGGTAGAAAAGTTATCTCTTATATCGGTTGTAACTTTTTTATGAACTCTATTGACAAGAAAACTTGGTATGTGTATAATTAAAATGTGCAAAGAAAACTTGTCATGGAGGTGTTTTTATGAAAAAAGGACGAAATCTTAAATGCAAGCAGAAAAGAACATCGCAATAAGGACTTGGCTGAAATGGAAGTGGTATATCAAGCCGGAAGTCACGCAAGCAGAGTTGGTGCTTTAGTGTGTTGTTTGCTTTCGCTGTTATCTTCTGTGCTTGCTCATACTATGATTTACAGTCCGTGGGTTATATACTTCAGCATTATTGCAACACAATGGTTAGTTCGTTTTATCAAAATAAAGCGAAAGAGTGATTTGGTCTTGACCGTTCTGTTTTTTGTGCTTTCCATTTTGGCATTTGTTGGATTTGTTAGCCATCTTTTTAGAGGTGAGAATATGAAAGAACAATTACAACTGAAAAATCACTTAAAGGGAAGTTCGCACAGAAGCAAATCTTTCTCAAGCTCAGCTTGCAGAAATGGTAGGGGTATCAAGAAATACCATTAGTTCTATTGAAACAGGACAGTTTAATCCAACTGCAAAATTGGCTCTAATTCTTTGTATTGCATTGGACAAAAAAATTTGAGGAACTATTCTATTTTTAGGAGGTCATTATTGAAAATATTATAATGTTGATTTTGGGAGTGTTCATATCTGTTGTGGGAATTGTAAATATCAAAGGCAATATCAGCACAATTCACTCTTATAACAGGCGAAAAGTAAAGGAAGAAGATATACCAAAGTATGGAAAAACAGTCGGCACAGGAACGCTGATTATAGGAATATCTCTTGTATTAGGCTTCATAGCTTCGTTTTGGAGTGAAAATAATTATAGATTATATCATTCTTCCAGCAGTTATTGTCGGATTAGGCTTTATATTGTATGGACAGTTCAAATACAATAAAGGAATTTTTTGAGAATCAGGGAGGTATAAAGATGGAATTGAACACAATATCAGGTCTGGCGATAGCGGGAGTTATCTGCTCCGTTGTCCTCTCGATGGGGGGTACCGATTGCTTTGTTCATTGCAGGAAGGGTGAAGCTTAAGGCAAGGATTTCCTCGTTCTTTATCGGAGCAGGAACCTATCTGCTGTTTGCCATGCTGTTGGAGCAGCTGCTGCATGTTCTTGTCATTCAGTTCTGCGGACTGAACGCACAGAGCAGGCCATGGCTTTACTATGTGTACGCGGCTTTGGCTGCAGCGGTTTTTGAAGAGACCGGAAGACTGATTGCCATGAAGTTCTGGATGAAGAAATGGATGGATTTTCCAAATGCACTGATGTATGGAATAGGGCATGGCGGTGTGGAGGCAATTCTGATTGGAGGACTCTCCGGAATCAGCAATCTTGTGTTCATGCTGATGATCAACAGCGGAGCCATGCAGAATACGCTGGCGGCACTTCCTGCTGAGTCTGCAAACCAGACCGTGTCACAGCTATCGGCCCTATGGACAACACCGGCACCACTCTTTTTTGTAAGCGGAATCGAAAGAATCAGTGCCATCATTCTGCATATCGGGTTGTCACTGCTGATCTATCGAGCGGTAAAGGCAGGCAAATGCAGGACAGCGGCTTTTACAGCGGTTCTTGCATATGGGATTCATTTTATCGTGGACTTTTTTGCCGTGGCAGGTCCGGCGCTTCTTCCCATCTATGTGATTGAAATTGGTGTCTTTATGATGGCAGCCGGAACTCTTGTTATGGCGCTGAAGATGGGAAGGATGGAAGAAATGTGAATTCCAGTTTTCTGCTATCATAAAACAGAATATATCTTACAGAACGCACCGTAGAAATACGGTGTTTTTTGTTACCCCAAACCCACAATTCAACACAACCACAGGTTAGTACAAACACCTTGCGATTTTTTGAAAGGCTTAGAAAGGAAATTTTCCCTTGATTTTCGCCCCGAGAAATGACACAAATAAGGCTTAATGTATCTTTCCTGTGGTTTTTTATTTTCGGCAGGAAAGGAGGATTGCTTGCTCTGCCGAGAATGAGCAAGAAGCGGAAACAAGAGTGGGCGTTGTTTCTGAATGAAAGAAATCGCATTACCTACAACGGACTTTTGCAGAAAATGCAGTAGTGAATGTAAGCAGAGTTTTTCGCTGTGTTGTGGTGCATTGCCCAAAATATTTATCGAAAAGGAGAACAAAAAAAGAACTATGAAAATGATTGAAAATGAAATGAATGTAACTGTACCTCTTGAAATTATCAAGGCAAGCGAAATTGAGCTGAAAAAGAAGTGAAATGGCTGTGGTATCCGTATATTCCGTTTGACAAGGTTACTCTGTTGCAGGGCGATCCCGGCAATGGGAAAAGCAAGTTAATGTTATCAATCGCCGCCCTGCTCTCTCAAATGGAGAACCACTTCCATTTACTGATGAAGAAGAAACCGAGCCTATGACTAATGTATAATTGAATTATAAGTTGTAGAATCTCTACTGTAGTTACTTTTTGCACATATTTTATTCCAATGGGAGGGAATTTTGATTACGGAGAAAATTTTATTAGAACGAATTGACATTGGAGCAAAGGCAAAAAATTACTGACATTGCCAGCCGAACTGAAACATTTCACTTAGACTCAATGGGCTGCAATATATGGGATCGTAGCCTATGACACAAAACTTTTTTTCGACAGTATTCAGTTGGAACGCTTGAAAGCAGGAGAGGAACTGGAATCTGCTGCCCTGGATACATTTCTGAAATACCCTGAGTTTGCCCTTAATTACAGCAGTCGGCTCGAAAGTGCCTTAATCACTTCAAATACTATCTCTTCTGACGATGCAGAAGAAAATTTTAAGCAATTATATGAAAAAAATGCGGCATTCTATATATGCGAAATTTCAATATGATATAGGCGCATAAGCTAAGAGAAAAAATCAGGAATTTAAAAATTCTGACCTTCTTGTAAACATTTATGTCACATACGACATTATCTTAAATAAAAAACAGGGAACCCTCTTATCATCAAATTTTTAGGATATACCTAGATAATAAAAAGAGTTCCCTTTATTATGATTTATCTATTATTACTCATTCAGCTCTTCAAAGAAATCATTAAACTCACATTCAAAGATTTCCTTCATGGCCACCAGTTCGCTTACTTTAATATTCATCCGATTTGTTTCCAGCTTCGCATAGGTACTTTTGGAGATCTGGATCCCCTTGAGATTCATTTTAGCAATCACCGATCCTGTGTAAGCTTTCGGCTATACCGTATTTTCTGTATGTTCCCCGCCAATGTTCATATCCGGTCTGAGTTTCTGCATGATATTCCCTACTTTCACCAATAATTCGTTATTAAGAAACTTTTGTATTGATAATAGCCGAAAAACTTCATATAATGTTTCGTGATAAAGAAATATTTCATGTAAAAAATCACAAAGGAGAAAATGATTCAATGCAAGAACAAACAAAAACCCCCTGTCTTCCAAAACAGTGACGGCACCTGGGGACACCTTACCAAAACCATAAATCCGCTTATCTGCACCATTGAATATGGCAGCAGTACCAGATTTTCCTCAAAAGAAGAAGCCGAAAAAGTTATCAGAAATCCATGGATTCCTACCAGGATCTTCTTTCCATGCTAAAGAAGACCCGCAATGTTCCTTTTTTTTACCTTTTCGGAATATCTGGATTACTGGATCAAAGAAATCCAGGCCTTAAGACGTATAACCATCGCTAGGTCAAATGAAAAGAATGTTAAAGATCGTAGGAATCATTTTTCTGATCATCATTGTGCTTATCGTAGCAACATTATTGATTTGGTTTTCTCAAAGCCGGCGGTAGTAGACGATTATATAAAGTTCAGACAAGCGGTGAGATTGAAACAAAGTATCCTGCTGTGTTAAAACATCTTGCTTCATGGGGATTTATTGTTATGGCAACCGAAGAAGAAAAATTCGTGGAATGGGTTTTCTTCTGAGATGTGTTTGAGAACGATTATCAAGTTTAATGAGACAGAGACTATTGAAGGATGGGAATCGAATCCATTTTACGGTCGTGTTAATATTGATAACATTGGTGTTTCTGGACACTCTCAAGGCGGTGTAGGTGTTATCAATGCGGCAACAGAGAATAAGCATGGATAATATGATTAAGGCGATTTTCTCTGCAAGTCCAACGAATATGACGATGGCACAGGCTTTGCAGTGGGATTATAATCCAAGCCTAATTTCTATCCCTGTGTTTTTGTATCAAGTATGGGCAATGGCGATGAAAATCTTGTTGTATCCGGCACTCAGCTTCAAGAAATATTTGATGCTGTTCCCGATACTGTTACGAAAGTGATGGCTCGAAGAACAGATGCAGAGCACGGCGATATGCTCAGCGTTGCCGATGGATATATGACAGCATGGCGGGAGTGTCATTTTCATTTGCTTTTTCTCTATCTTTCCCTATAGCATCCCATGCATACTAAGAAGAGTGCTCATTGTTTCTGCTGATTCGCACATACCACGTTTCAGCCATTCTTCTATCCAGCCGAGGATACCGTTGGCAACAAAGACAACGGTGTAGGCGGTCATATTATCCATTGTTTCAGAAGGTCCCCAAAGGGTAAGATAGCTTTCTTTGAATAAATGGAATAATCCACGCATCTGGATTAACATCATCATATCACCATGTTGTTTTAGATGCATAAAAAGATGCCCGAATAATTCTGCATTCGAGTCAGAGTTTTTTGTTTCCATTCATTATCCCATTCGGATAGCAGCTGATAGAGATATTTTTTTATAATATCTTCTTTGTCAGCATAGTTCCTATAGAATGATATGATACCTCTAAAGTAGACAGATTAAATATAAAAATCTGTTACTTTGGAGGTATTTTTCATGCCAAAATCAAAACATTCACCTGAGTTTAGAGCTAAAGTATCGCAGGAATATCTGGATGGTATAGGTTCTATTCAGTTCCTTGCTGATAAATACAGTATAGGATATTCAACACTAAAAGGATGGATTAATGAATATCAAATTCATGGGATAGCTGCATTTTGTCATCCATCGAATAGAAATAGAACTTATTCAAAGGAGTTTAAACTCCGATGCGTAGAAGCAGTTCTAAATGGAGAAGGGACTGTTGACGATATCATCGCTAAATATGCAATATCTAGTCGTTCTGTTTTGCGAAGTTGGATTAAGGTGTATAATGCCAATAGAGAGTTCAAGGATTATAATCCAAAACGGGAGGTCTATATGGCAGAGGCACGAAGAAAAACAACACTTGAGGAACGAAAAGAAATCGTTAATTATTGCATCAACCATAATCGTGACTATAAGAATACAGCTACAAAATTCAATGTTTCTTACGGTCAGGTCTATTCTTGGGTAAAGAAATATGATAGTGATGGGGAATCCGGATTAACTGACAGACGCGGTCAACGTAAAACAGATGATGAAGTAGATGAATTAGAACGTTTGAGACGTGAAAACTTACGACTAAAGCGTCAGCTGGAAGAAAAGGATATGGTTGTTGAATTGTTAAAAAAAGTGAAAGACTTCGAAAGGATGTGAGGCTGGGTAAGGTTCGTCATGAATCAAAATATCTTGCGATAGAATATTTTCATACAGAGAAAAACTGGAGTATTGGATGGATGTGTAAACATTTGGAGGTCGCAAGAGCTGCTTATTATAAATGGCTACACCGTGAAACACCTGAGGATGAAATGGAAAACATCAAACTTGCAGAGCTCATTAAGGAGTATGATGAACGCTTTAGTCATATCTTAGGGTATCGGAGAATGACTTCTTGGATCAATCATTTTAATCAAACAAAGTACAGCAAAAATAGAGTTCACAGAATTATGAAAAAACTGGGAATCCATTCCGTTATACGAAAAAAGAAGAAAAAATATAGGAATGCCAATGCAGATGAAACAACACAAAATATATTACAAAGAGATTTTTACGCAACTGCACCCAATCAAAAATGGGCTACTGATGTGACTGAATTTAAAGTGCCAGGTAAAAAAAAGAAGTTGTATTTAAGTGCCATTATAGATCTGTATGATAGATATCCTGTGTCATATGCTGTTAGTGCCAGAAATGATAATAAATTAGTATTTAAAACTTTTGATAAGGCAATTGCGTTGAACCCCTGTGCAAAGCCGATTTTTCATTCAGATCGGGGATTCCAGTATACCAGCAAAATGTTTAAAAAGAAACTTGTAAAACAAGAAATGAGACAATCCATGTCTCGGGTTGGACATTGTATTGATAATGGACCAACAGAAGGTTTCTGGGGAATTATCAAAGCAGAAATGTATCAGATGTACGAAATAACTGATGAATCCTCATTAAGATTTGCAATAAAGGATTATATAAGATTTTATAGTGAAGAACGTCCACAGGATAGGTATTGCTGCAAAACACCCCTAGAAGTACGTCAAGAAGCACTGAAATCTGACATACCAGTAGAATATCCTATTCCAGAAAACAAACGAATTAAAAAATATAAAGAGAAATGGTGTGCATAAAAAATACCTACACTCCAAAATGAAATGTAGGTATTTTTGTCGCTTACCTTTAGATATTTCACCTGTCTACTTGACAAGGGGCATATCATAGTATGAAAAAATGCAGCGGTTTCTAATATTTAATGTAAATTAACCCGATTATTTTGCATAATCAACAGCTCTGCTTTCGCGGATCACATTTACTTTGATCTGACCCGGATACTCAAGCTCAGCCTCAATCTGCTTCGCTATGTCTCTTTGCGAGAAGTACCATCTCAGAATCATTCACATGCTCAGGAACTACCATAACACGGATTTCTCTACCAGCCTGGATTGCAAAGGATTTCTCAACCCCCCTTGAACTGATTGGTAATATCCTCAAGCTGCTTCAGTCTGTTGGTATAAGTCTCCAGAGTCTCTCTTCTTGCACCTGGACGCGCCGCGGAAATGCATCTGCTGCCTGCACGATACAGGCAATAAGGCTCTCTGGCTCCACATCACCGTGGTGTGCTGCTACCGCATTGATCACAATAGGTGATTCCTTATATTTTTACAAAGGTTTACACCAATCTGAATATGTGATCCTTCTACATCATGATCGACGGATTTACCGATATCATGAAGTAATCCGGCACGTTTCGCCATGCGCACGTCTACACCAATTTCACCGGCAAGCAGACCGGAAAGCTGTGCCACTTCAATCGAATGCTTAAGTGCATTCTGGCCATAGCTGGTTCTGAACTTCATTCGTCCGAGAAGTTTCAAAGCTCTGGATGGATACCATGTACACCAACCTCAATAGGGTTGCAGCTTCACCTTCTATCTTTAATTAATGTCTCGACTTCTTTCTGAGCTTTTTCAACCATCTCCTCAATTCTTGCCGGATGAATTCTTCCATCAAGTATCAGCTTCTCAAGAGCGATTCTTGCAATCTCTTCTAATTGGATCAAATGCCTGATAAAACTACAGCCTCCGGTGTATCATCAATAATCAGTTCTACACCAGTTAATGTCTCAAGAGTACGGATATTACGTCCCTCTCGTCCAATGATCCGTCCCTTCATTTCATCACTAGGTAACTGTACAACAGAAATAGTAGTTTCGGCAACGTGGTCAGCCGCACATCTTTGGATTGCATTAACCACTAATTCCTTTGCCTTTTTATCTGCTTCCTCCTTTGCCCTGCTCTCTAATGTCTTAACCATTACGGCAGTATCATGTTTCACTTCATCTTCAACAGTTTTTAATAGATATTCTTTTGCCTGTTCGGAGGTAAATCCTGAGATTCTTTCAGTTCCTGTTGTCTCTTCTGTTCAAGTTCATCAACTTTTTGCTTCATTGTTTACCAAGTTCTTCTTCTTTCCTGGTAATGTTAGAGTCGCGTTTTCTCTACAGCCTCAATCTTTCTGTCAAGTGTCTCTTCTTTTTGATAAGACACTCTCTTTATTTCTGCTTATCTCAGCTCGTCTTTCCTTAGTTTCCTTCTCCAAGTTCGTTCTTAGTCTTTAAAGACTCTTCCTTGACTTCCAAAAGAGCTTCCTTTTTCTTGGTTTCAGCTGTCTTTTTAAGAGCTTCATCTATTATCTCTCTTGCTTTCTCATTGGCATTACCGATTGTTGCATCGTTACGCTTGTTGATTGCATTAGACGAGATAAACCAAGTAATAGGAGCGACTATCACTAAAGTAGCAATAATTGCGATTACTATTGGAATCAACGCAGGAGCACCTCCTTATTTAGTTTTCATTGTACAAAAAAAATACAACAATCTAATATTATACTCAATTGTCGATTATGTCAAGGAAAAGCCCCTTAGAATCCAATGTTTTATTAATAATATCCATACTGAATCCTTTGCGATATAATGCAGCTTTGACCTTCTGAAGCTCTTTTTATAATCAGCGTTCTCTATATCTATATGTTTCTTTTCAACAAATGCCTTTGCCTGTTCTAATTCTATATCACTATTATCTTCATAGAATTCATCACAAACCCTGCTGATAATATCTGCATCAACGCCTTTCTGCTTTAACTTAAGTTCAATCTGTCTTCTTGGCTTATTACCTGCCTTAAAAATTAACATAATTCTCTGCAAAGCGCTCATCATTAATATATCCAAACCGTTACATACTCTAATGCATAATCTATACACATATCAGGATAATATCCATCTCTAAGCTTGTCCTCTAAACCTTTTCTTGTATAATCCTTATTCTTAAGCAATGCCATCGCTCTTACCGTTGCACGCTTATAATAACACATGCATCTATCAGAGAATCATATGCTTCTTTCCTGACAGACTCTCCATCCTTAATTCCAAACTTTCTTAATTCTGCTGCATATAAAGAAATGCAGGCTCATTCTCTATACAAGCCTGCGTTTCTTAAGTAAGTTCTTTAATGGATGTGACAATAAGTTCAATATTTATCTTCCATAACCCACCTTAATATTACTCTTCTGTATCTGCTTTCTTCTTAGCCTTAGCCTGCTTCAGCATCATCAGATGCTTCTGCTTCCTCACCGTCCAAATTCCGTAGTGTTCTCTTACTCTTCTGTCAACTTCTTCTCTTATCTCTGGATTATCAAAAGGAACTTGCTTAGCGTTCTCTCGTCCCTGGCCGATCTTATTTCCTTCGTATGCATACCATGCACCGCTCTTATTCACAATGGAATTCTCAGCAGCAAGATCAAGGATATCCCCTTCCTTGGAGATGCCGGTACCAAACATAATATCAAACTCAGCCTCTTAAATGGAGGCGGAGCAACCTTATTCTTAACAATCTTGACTCTGGTTCTGTTTCCCAACCATCTCACCGCTCTGTTTCAATGTCTCTACACGGCGTACATCAAGACGTATGGATGAATAGAACTTAAGGGCACGTCCACCAGTAGTTGTCTCCGGGTTACCAAACATAACACCAACCTTCTCACGGAGCTGGTTGATAAAAATGATCACAACGCAGTTAGACTTAGCTGATAATAGCGTGTCAGCTTACGAAGTGCCTGTGACATCAGACGTGCCTGAAACCTACATGACTGTCTCCCCCATGTCACCATCAATCTCTGCCTTTGGAACAAGCGCTGCAACAGAATCGACGATCACAATATCAATAGCACCTGAGCGAACCATCGTCTCAGTGATCTCAAGTGCCTGCTCTCCGTTATCCGGCTGGGAAATGTACAGGTTGTCAATATCTACGCCGATGTTCTTCGCATAGACAGGATCCAGAGCATACTCCGCATCGATGAATCCGGCAATACCGCCTCTTTTCTGAACCTCTGCAACTGCATGAAGAGCAACAGTTGTCTTACCACTTGACTCCGGTCCGTAGATTTCTATAACACGTCCCTTCGGCACACCGCCTACCCCCAAGTGCAATGTCAAGGCTCGAGGAACCGGTAGGAACAGTCTCCACCTGCATATTGGCACTGGACTCACCTTTTTCATTACAGAGCCCTTGCCATATTGCTTCTCAATATGTCCAAGAGCCGCTTCCAGCGCTTTCTTCTTCTCTTCATTTATCATTATTCCGATCTCCTATTCTTAATAATCAGACAAGTCCGTAGTAATTTTCTGTAATCATTAACCGGACTGTATAACCTATTACCATTCACAAAAGGCACCTGGCAGAACCTTTGTCCGTGAACAGCAGCCAGGATCTGTTACTGTTCACTCCGTTCCCAGCAACACGCTTCGCGATGCAGAAATCATGCAAAGAACATGATTTCGCGCCGCAATTCGGGTTTTCTGTGAACTTTGTTCACAAAAACACCTCGCGGAACATTACCAGTGAACAGCAACCAGGATCTTCTTGCTTGCGCAAATACGAACCTATGTTCGTTTCTCTGTAGTACATACTATCTTAAATCAGTTCACTTGTCAAGCCCCCTACTCGCCATATAAAAATTTTTATTTTTCATGTTAAGCCAAACGAACTGTAAAGTTATTTTCACCGGTGGAATCATCCCGGAATACGGGTGTGAAATTTTGTATACCCGGGAGACAACAAAACTCCGGTAAATTTTGAAATGAATCGTATACGACTTTTATATTGTCGTTTTCCTGTCAGTAATTCTACTATATAGCAAAAACATCCGGAATTACAAAAGAATTATTTCCCTGCAACCCGGATGTTATTTACTATCTCATTACTGTTCACTCCGTGACCAGTAACACTAGCCCTCTTATCCCCTGGCTAAGCACGCTTCTGACATGATCCCGCTTCTTCCCTTGTTGCCTGAGCTGCCGGCACATAAATAGCCTCTTGCACGAGGCAATCTGGTAAAAATCTCTCCTGGACATCTCGCACTGATTTCTCATCTGTTTTTTAAGGTTTGTTTCAGCTGAGGATTCTCTGTCTGAGGATCATCTCCCCATAACGGGTCAGTTCACCGTTAATTCCGGCAAGGGTATCTGCTACCATCACTTTTTCATTCATCTGCGGCACCTCCTACTGTAAATACTGCATAAGCTGATTTTTGCAGTCCACTGCCATGAGAACTTCCTGGAAAAACTGTTTTACCTGGGCATCTGCCGGCTTCTTACTTTACGCACTCCTCCATTTTACAATGGGTGGTGTCAAATCCGCCAATCGGTGACGTAAATTCTGTAGATCCAGTTCTGAAATTTGGTTCATATAACTGCCTCCTGTTAAAATATGTTACTGTTCCTCCGTTCACAGCTTAACGCGCTTCGCGATGCACAGAAATCATGCATTTGCATGATTTCGCGCCACTCTCCGGTTTTCTGTGAACTTTGTTCACAAAAAACGCCTCGCGGGAATGTTACCAGTGAACGGTAACTAAAATATTTCTGTGGCGAAAACCAACAGTATGGAACCTTTGTTTTCGACGGCAACTTCAAATGTCCAAATATACAAAATACAGGAGAAAATTAATCTCTCCTGTATCTGAGAACAGAAAGTAGTATGTCCGAATTTCATCTTATTATGTACCGTATATATTATGTACCATATATATCTATATCCGTACTTTAAATGGCATATTTCTTACAGAATCCTTATTCCCCCGATCAGCCAGTTTGTACATCTCTTCATACTGGCGTGCGGGAATTACTCCATGAGAAATCGCTTTGCCATAGCCCGGTCTACCATCTTATTCCACTCGCGCTTCTTATCATAGTAGATCTGTTCTGCATAGCGGATCGTGGAAAGCATCTCATGTGCATTGTAATTGCTGAATGAAAATCCGGTTCCGGTTCCTTCGAATTCGTTGTAAGGCTCTACCGTATCCTTCAGACCACCTGTCTCTCTGACGATTGGAAGAGTACCATAACGAAGGCTCATCAGCTGGCTCAGACCGCATGGCTCAAACAATGACGGCATCAGAAATGCATCAGAAGCTGCATAGATTCTGTGAGACATGCTCTCATCGTAATAAATCTGTGCAGAAACCTTGCCATGATATTTCCAGTCAAAGTGACGGAACATATTCTCATAGCGCTCATCTCCTGAGCCAAGAGCTACAATCTGTACACTATCCTCGACAAAAGCTCGTCCATGATATAAGCGATCAAAGGTCAAATCCCTTCTGATCCGTCAGGCGGAAACAATACCGATCATCATAGCCTTCGGATCCTGCTCAAGTCCTAAATCTTTCTGAAGCTGGATCTTATTCTTAACTTTTTCCTTACGGAAGGTGGTAGCATTATAACGAGCTGACAGATTAATATCTGTCTCCAGATTAAAATCATTATAATCAATACCATTTACAATACCACGCAGACTGTTGGAGCGTGCACGAGCAATCCGTCCAGACCTTCGCCATAAAACGGCGTCTTGATCTCTTCTGCATATGTATTACTTACTGTAGTAACAGCATCTGCATATACAATACCGCCCTTCAAATTAATTGCCATCCTTGTATGCTTCCAGTTTATCCGGTGCAAAATAATAATCAGAAAGTCCTGTAAGCTCCTTGATCGTCTTCACATCATATACACCCTGGAATTTCGGGTTATGTATGGTCATGATGGTCTTAATTCCCCAGAAGAACTGATTCTGCTGGAAAGCTGTCGTGCAGATAAACCGGAACAAGACCTGTCTGCCAGTCATGGCAGTGAATAATGTCCGGGCGGAAATCAATTACCGGAAGTACGGAAAGCACTGCCTTGGAGAAGAATGCAAATTTCTCCAGATCCCACGGGAGCACTGTCATATGGCTTCGGTCCACTGAAATAATACTCATTATCTATAAAAGTAGAACTTAATGCCATCATACTCCATCTGAAGAATACCTACCACATAACAGTTCTTGTATCCAAGATCCATGTAGAAGTGTGTGACATATTCCATTTTATCTTTCCATTCCTGCTTCATGCAGGCATATTTCAGTAAGATCACGCGAATATCAAAATAACGTTTATCAAAGCATTTCGGCAGTGAGCCGGCTACATCAGCCAATCCTCGGTCTTAATAAAAGGCACTGCCTCTGATGTTGCAAAAAAAGAATTCTTTTCATTCAAAAAACCCTCCTTAGTAATAAAATAGCGTTACTGCCACTTAATGCCAGTAACCTGCTTCTGTCTTTATTATACCCCAAATTCGGCTCATTGGAAAGAACGATTTTTTTATATTCCAGTCTGATTTTGTCAGCAATCAGTGCAATAAACTCGGAATTGGTAGGTTTTCCTTTCCCATTGCTCACTGTATAGCCAAACAGCTGGTCAATGGTATCCATTTTTCCACGGCTCCATGCAACTTCAATGGCATGTCGGATAGCCCGCTCACGCGGCTTGGCGTTGTCTGATGGCGTTTGGCTATGGTTGGATATAAAATTTTTTGTAATAGAATTCAGCATTTCCATGTCATTTACGGATAAAATAATAGCATCCCGCAGATACTGATAACCTTTAATATGTGCAGGTACTCCGATTTCATGGATAATATTTGTCACATCCGTTTCCAGATTTCCAATTGTAAGTATTTTCCTCTTCCCTTTTTTTGTCTTGGACGGTTCATTTCCCTGACGCGTCTCTCCTCCCGCCCGGCGGATGTGTTTGATTCGGTTCAGCAGCATTTTGTTGTCAAAAGGCTTCAGCATAAAATAATCTGCTCCAAGATCAAAAGCGTCCTCTGTGATCCGCTCCTGTCCCACTGCCGAAACCACAATAAATGACGGCACTTTTTTCAAATTTTCATCGTGACTGAAGCGCTCCATCACTGAAAGTCCGTCTACTTTTTGGCATGATAATATCCAGTACAACCACGTCGGCTGTTTTTCCTTTATGATGTTACAGATTTCTTCTCCATTATGTGCTTTTCCAACCAGTTTCAGGTCTTCGTCCTGATCAATGATCTTACTCAGTACCTCCACCATTTTCTCATTATCGTCCGCAATTGCCACATTCAATTTTTTCCATGAGGCCATTCTCCTTCTACTATTTTGAAAATTCTCCGGCAATCCACAGCCGGAAAGTTGCTATATTTCTGATATCGGAAGCAAACGCGTTTTTCTTCCCAATATCTTCCTATCACCTGTACAAAACAGCAGGGCCCTGTTTGCTCTTGCACATTTTTCAGAAAAAAAAATTTTCCTTTGCTGTAAACAACGTCTATTATAGTGGAACTGCCATGGGGAAATCAAGCCGAAACTGCCGTTTTTACTGCATTTTCGTTCGATTAGTTTCGAGTTTTTTGCGTCTTTTAACGACAATAATTTCATTTTTTTTCTGAGGGATTTTTTTTATATTAAGACAGCGTTTTTACACCGACTCTCAATTTAACACAGTTTATTTTTTTTCGCGTTTTATGATTGAAAGATATGGAACAGGTTCATAAAAATACAAGAGTGAAATCATGATTTTTCTCCATACTAGTACAGTGAAAATTAAGTTTCTGCTATATTGACACAGTATATGAAAAATCAGACAAGTCACTATAGCGGTTACTTAATATTTGCTGTACCAGCACAGTGAAAAACAAAAAAAGAAAAGGATGTGAAAACATGTACCAGAAACGAAAATACAAACATTTTATCCTGCTCTGTCTTGTCCTTGACCTTCTGACAATGGTATTTCTGGGATATCGTTATCTGGACCGGAAAATTCCGGATGAAATACACATTGACAAAAATTCAGGACTTGACCTTTCCCAGATTTCCAATCTTCCTTTTGTATCTTTCGGAGATACAATCACTGCTTCCGGGGAAGGCAGCTACCAACTGCCTTGCAGACTTTTGGAAAAATAGCTTTCAAGAATATTAAAGTGAAACCAACAGAGGCAGACACCATTCTGGTCAGCGGCAGCACAGTGGGGATTTACATGGAAACAGACGGAGTTCTTGTGATCGACACCGGAGAAATCCTTTCTAAAATGGGCAGATGCAGGATCCGGCAAAAAATATTTTAAAGCCTGGCGATTATATTGTTGCACTAAATGAGCAGAAAATATCCTGCAAGCAGGATTTAATTAACGATCTGGAAACTATTGATGGAAAGCCTGTTACGGTAAGCGTGCGAAGAAATAACAGTACCATTCCGGTCTCTCTCCCCGGCACAGGATGCTTCCGGAAAGTACAAGCTTGGAATCTGGGTCCGGGATGATACCCAGGGAATCGGAACCCTTACCTATGTAACAAAAAACGGAAATTTCGGTGCTTTGGCCATGGAATCAGCGATATCGACACAGGAAATCTTTTGTCAATAAAGGAGGAAATCTTTACTGTGCCCAGATTCTCGGAGTGCAAAAAGGAGAAAAAGGAAGTCCCGGAGAACTTTCCGGGCTGATCCGTTACAGAAATGACAATGTGATCGGACAGATTCGTGTAAATAGTTCAAATGGAATTTACGGCAGTTTCACCAGCAGTTCTGGCAATAATATTACAGAGCTCCAGGCCGCAGCTTCTGCTTCAGATGATACGGTCAATGCTTCTGAAAAGCTTTTAACCAGTCCAAAAACTTCTTTCTGGGATTTTGCAGACAGTTTTTCGAAATGATTCTCTGCCAATTTCCCTCCGCCAGATGAAAATCGGCTACAAACAGGAAGTACAGACCGGTCCGGCTTCCATTCTGTGTGATGTAGGTAATGGAGTAAAAAAGAATACGATGCAGAAATCACCAGAATCGACATGAACCACGAGGACACTAACAAAGTTTCGTCATCCATATCACCGATCAGCGGCTTCTTAACACCACCGGCGGCATTGTCCAGGGTCATGGCAGTCCCATCCTGCAAAATGGAAAAGTAATCGGTGCGGTAACCCACGTTTTTGTCCAGGATGCGGCAAGTAGGGTATGGAATTTTTATTGAAAACATGCTGAGCGTGTCTGAAAAAAGGCTTTCTGCAAGATGCGTCATTGGCCTTCAGGGAGATTTTGCCCTGAAAGGCGCCGTAGCGAACTTACGGCAACTGAATTCGGCAAAGCCAGTGATTGCGGGAATGATTTTTCGAGGTATTCGGCCCGGGAGCCTGCCTGAAAAAAGCTTCTGATATACTCAGAATCCCCTGTCAGACAGGAGCCTGTCTCACAGAGGATTTCAACTTATGTTTGAAAACTCATTTTCTCAATCTACAAAAAGGAATTATGCCTTGCACTCCCTGGCCAGTTTTTTCATCTCCCTTGCATTTTCCAGCACAGCGCCAGTGATCTGGGCACCCCAAGAACGGGCCAGTTCGCGGATGGAGGCTTCTTCATCAAGGGATGGATCTGAGTGGTGGTGGCTTGGTGCCTTCAACCTGCTTCTCACGATCTCAAAAATGGGAATCTGCCATGGCTGCGATCTGTGGAAGATGGGAGCTTAACACGTA
>VOFK01003974.1_pt1 | contig 30229 bp, 38 predicted proteins | sample 5384121 | NCBI WGS metagenome assembly VOFK01 (sample SAMN12384730, study PRJNA508395) | human gut metagenome | isolation source: healthy gut J | host: Homo sapiens | reverse complement strand
ATCAGTATGCCGTTCGGTTACGTATTGCTGGCAACGGTGGCTTGTTGACAATTCAGTGGAAGGAAACATCGCAGACGTTACGGTGAACAGGCGATATCAAGTCGAGATGGAGAATGCGCCGGTTCCCGTACAGAAACCAGCACAGGCGCCAGCCACGACCACCGCTCCGGCAAGCTCAGCGACCACGACACCAGCCCCTAAGGCGCCGCCCGCAGGCGCGCCGGCAAGTCACCTCCTCCCGTTATCATCGGGTCTCCGTCAAGGGAAGGCCAGACCGTGAAAGCCGGCCAGAAGGTGGCCGTTCTTGAGGCAATGAAGATGGAGAACGAGATCCAGGCCCCGGCTGACGGAACCGTCACAGCCATCCTCGTGAACAAGGGCGACTCAGTCCTCGAAGGTGCCGAAATCGTCAAGATAGCATAAGAGGATGGGCATCATATTCGAAAGTCTAAAGCAGTTCTGGTACTTCACCGGATTCGCCAACGCGTCTTGGCAGAATCTGGTGATGATCCTGATCGGCATCGTGTTCATCACACTTGCCATCAAGAAGGAATGGGAGCCGCTCCTGCTCGTTCCGATCGGATTCGGAATGATCATCGGCAACATTCCTATGTTCCCGGGACTTAACATCGGAGTCTATGAGGACGGCTCCGTACTGAATATTCTGTACCAAGGAGTCAAGCAGGGTTGGTACCCACCGCTCATATTCCTCGGAATCGGAGCCATGACGGATTTCTCGGCGCTGATCTCCCAGCCAAGGCTGCTGCTGATCGGAGCCGCCGCCCAGATGGGAATATTCGGGGCCTACCTGCTCGCCCTCGCCCTCGGTTTCGACCCTAATCAGGCCGGTGCCATCGGCATCATCGGAGGAGCGGACGGCCCTACGGCCATATTCCTGTCCTCACAGCTCGCCCCGGATCTGATGGGAGCGATCGCCGTGAGCGCATATTCCTATATGGCCCTTGTTCCGGTCATCCAGAGGCCTATCATGCTGGCGCTGACGACCAAGAAGGAACGCCTCATAAGGATGCCGGCCGCAAGACAGGTAAGCCAGAAGGAGAAGATCATCTTCCCTATCGTCGGCTTCCTCCTCACAGCGTTCATCGTGCCGTCGGGACTTCCGCTTCTGGGCATGCTGTTCTTCGGTAACCTTCTGAAAGAGAGCGGAGTGACAAGGCGTCTCGCCGAGACCGCCCGCGGCCCGCTGATCGATGTTGTGACCACGCTGATCGGTCTTACCGTCGGCGCCTCGACACAGGCCGACAAGTTCCTGAGCGGAAGCTCCGTGAAGATCTTCGTCCTGGGTCTGCTGTCATTCGTGATCGCCACAACCTGCGGAGTTCTCTTCGTGAAGATCTGGAACCTGTTCCTCAAGGGTGACCACAAGATCAACCCGCTCATCGGCAACGCCGGTGTGTCCGCCGTTCCTGACAGCGCGCGTGTCTCCGAGATCGTCGGCAGGGAGTTCGACCCGAACAACCACCTTCTGATGCACGCGATGGGACCGAACGTCGCCGGAGTCATCGGCTCCGCCGTCGCCGCCGGAATCCTCCTCGGTTTCCTCGGGTAACGGGTATGCGATATATGAAAAGCGCATCGGAATATCTCCGGTGCGCTTTTTTCTTATTACACGAGCATCACTGACGGGCCGCGGGGAAACTGAACGAGACCATTACTGTGAATCTCGTCATGAAAGGCAGATCACCCATTCTGGCCGGTTCCCAGGCCGGAGAGCTGGACACTACCCTGACCGCCTCCTTATCAAGATCAGGATTCGCGCTTGTCAAAGCCTTGACATCGGTCACCTTGCCGTCCAGACCGACAGTGAACTCAACCTCGACCACGCCGCTGACACCCATCCTGCGCGCCGCTTCGGGATATTTCTTGTTATTGTCCACCCAAAGCAGGAAATCACCGGACGCATCACCTATGAACCTGGCCGGAGTGTCAACCCATTCGACAGGCAAAGCGAGACGCTTCATTATCTTGTAGTCAAAGGTGACATCACCAGCGATGTTCAGCAGCCCGAGCAATCCATCCTGACAACGAAGGCATGAGCCTGATGGAACGGTGAGGCCGTTTCATATTCAATAGGATAAAGGACAGAACCGAATTGGTCAATATAGCCGAACCTGCCTTCAGAAGAGACTATGGCAATGCCGTTATCGAACGAAGACACAGCATCATAGACGCAAGGAACCACGATATTCATGTCTTTATCCACGAATCCCCATTTGCCGTCTTTAGGGAAAGGCTTCAGCGGACCGGCGGCGGACATATTAAAGGACAGAAAAAAGTAAGAGTCCAAGGGTTGGTAAGATTCTGTTCATCATATCTTGACAGGGCCAGGTTTCAAAAAGAACTTCACAGGGAATATGTAATGAACTTTGAAAGGCTTGCCTTCATACATCGCCGGAGTCCATTTAGGAGACTCCGTGACGACCCTGACGGCCTCATGGTTCAACTCATGACTGACACCTTTCTCGACCTTGACATCAGTGACAGCACCAGACGCATCCACAGAGAAAGCAAGCGTCACAGTGCCTTCGGCTTTGTAAAATCTGGACAGTTCAGGGTATCTCAGCTGCGTGTTGACCCACTCCGCGAATTTGTTTGCACTTCCTCCGTCGAACATCGGCCTGGAGTCCAGCCAACCTGAAGGAAACATGAACTCTTTCATCCGCTCATGGTCATAAGTGACATTTCCGGCGACATCCAACAGACCGATCCTGCCATCCTTCTTGACGAAAGCGTGACTGTCCTGGAAATGTGTCACCTCATCGAACACAATAGGAATCACTTCGTTGCCGAACCAGTCTATATAGCCCCATTTTCCATAGAGTTTCACCATCGCCAGGCCATCACGAAACGATCTGACGTAATGATACTTGTACGGAATCACCAACTCACCGTCCTGATTGATGAATCCCCATTTTCCATCTTGCTCCACAGCCTTGAGTCCTTCGCTGTACGGCCGGTCATCCTTCTTGTCGTCTTTGGGAGACTCATTCCGGACCACCAAGCCGCCATCCGGCTCCCGTGGACTCCCAGCGACCGGATTCGGAACCATGACAGACAGAATTACCAAAGTCAATAATGATACTTTCATTAGCGAAAAGGTTTGTTTTATTACATAATGATATGACAAAAAGCAAATATAGCAATTAAAATGTTTTGTCAAGAGGGTTCTTTTGATTATCTTTGTCGGATAAGGAAAATCAACAACAAATAATTATAAATGGAAAACAAGCTACGAGAACTTAACCGACAAGCTCTACAAGGAGGGTCTGTCAAAGGGTAAGGAAGAGGGTGAGGCCATCCTCGCCAAGGCCAACGAGAAGGCGGCCGAAATCATCGAAGAGGCCAAAAAGCAGGCTGAATCCATTCTGAAAAAAGCTCAGAAAGATGCTGCGGACTACAAGACCAAGGTCGAGGGTGACGTGAAGATGGCAGCCGTACAGAGCATCCAGGCCACCAGAAAGGACATCGAGAACCTTATGGTCGGCAAGATGACAGACAAGCAGGTATCGGCAGCCCTTTCTTCAGCCGATTTCGTCAAGGAGATCATCAAGGCCGTGGCTGAGAAGTTCAACGCCGACGAGGCTGTTGACCTCAACATCGTGCTTCCTGAAAGCCTCAAGAAAGAGCTTGAGCCTTTTGTCAGCGGAGAGTTGGCGAACGCCCTCAAGGGAGGGGTAACCGCTATGTTTTCCAAGAAGGTGGCCGGAGGGTTCACGATCGGTCCTAAGGACGGATCCTACTTCATCAGCCTCACCGACGAGACTTTCAGAGCACTCATCGGCGACTATCTCAGACCTGCCACACGTAAGATACTCTTCGGCGAGTAATGAACAACTACGAGTACATAATCTCCAGCCTTCCGGCCATCTCGCTTGACTGGAAGTTCGGGGAGGGAGCTTCGTTCGAGACCTATGTCGATTGGATCAAGTCCCAGCTTAGCGAAGCCGACATCAAGGTGGTGGACAGGCTTCTTGACGGCTACAAGGACGAGAATCTGACCAGAGAGTTCTACGAGGCAGCGTTGAAGGACAGCAACAGGTTCCTGAAGGAATATTACACCTTCGACCTGAACGTCCGCAACGGCAAGGCCCGCTTCCTGAACAAGGCTTTCGAGAGACCGCTTGACCAGGACACGATCAAGCTGGAGACCGGTGAGTTCGCGGAAGGTTCGAGGCTTGGGGAGGCTCTGAACGCCCCCGACCTGCTATCCCCGCGAGCGTGGTCTGGACTCCCCTGATGTGGGAGAAGATCCTTGAGATCACCACATTCGACTACTTCGACCTTGAGGCCATCCTCGGCTTCATCGCGAGGCTGCACATCATCGGAAGATGGTTCGCCCTCGACGAGAAGACCGGCCGCGAGATGTTCATCCGCCTCGTAAACGAGGTCAGAGGCACATTCAAGGGCGTGAAATACGAGCCCGCCAAATAACGGAAATTGAAATAACTGAATATGAAGACAAAAGGAAAGGTAACAGGAATTGTTTCCAACCTTGTGACGGTTCAGGTGGACGGACCTGTGGCGGAGAACGAGCTCTGCTACATCACCCTTGCGGGTACTCCCCTCCTTGCCGAGGTCATCAAGGTTAGCGGCGACAAGGCCTCGGTCCAGGTGTTCGAAAGCACCCGTGGACTGAAAAACGGAGACCCTGTGGAGTTCGAAGGCAGGATGCTTGAGGTGACCCTCGGCCCTGGTCTTCTCTCCAGCGTTTATGACGGTCTCCAGAACAATCTGACCACGATGGAGTCGGTGTTCCTCAAGAGAGGAGAGTACACCGACCCTCTGGATCACAAGAAACTTTGGGACTTCACCCCTATCGCCAAGGAAGGTGACAAGGTCACCGCCGCCGACTGGCTCGGAGAGGTGAAGGAAGGCTGGCTGCCTCACAAGATCATGGTGCCGTTCTCGTTCAAGGGCGAGTACACCGTGAAGAAGATCGCCGAGGCCGGCAAGTACAACATCGACATGGTTGTCGCGGTGCTGACCGGAGCCGACGGCGAGGAAACCTACGTCACGATGACTCAGAAGTGGCCTGTCAAGGTCGCCGTAAAGGCCTACAAGGAGAAACCGAGGCCACAGAAGATCATGGAGACCGGCGTACGCTGCATCGACACGTTCAACCCTATCGCCGAGGGCGGCACCGGATTCATCCCGGGACCTTTCGGATGCGGCAAGACCGTGCTCCAGCACGCCATCGCCAAGCAGGGCGAGGCCGACGTGATAGTGATGGCAGCCTGCGGAGAGCGCGCCAACGAGGTCGTGGAGATCTTCTCCGAGTTCCCTGAGCTCATCGACCCTCACACCGGCCGCCACCTGATGGAGCGTACCACCATCATCTGCAACACCTCGAACATGCCTGTCGCCGCTCGTGAGGCCTCGGTTTACACGGCGATGACGATCTGTGAATATTACAGGGCGATGGGACTGAAGTGCCTCCTGCTGGCCGACTCGACCTCCCGCTGGGCACAGGCACTGAGGGAGATGTCCAACCGTATGGAGGAGCTTCCGGGAGCGGACGCCTTCCCGGTTGACCTTTCAGCCATCATCTCGAACTTCTACGCCCGCGCCGGAATGGTCGTCCTGAACAACGGCAAGACCGGGGCCGTCACCTTCATCGGAACGGTCTCCCCTGCCGGCGGTAACCTCAAGGAGCCTGTGACCGAGTCCACCAAGAAGGCAGCAAGGTGCTTCTACGGACTGGAGCAGAACCGCGCCGACCAGAAGAGGTACCCTGCCGTCAACCCGATCGAGTCATATTCAAAGTACCTTGAATATCCTGAGATCATCTCCTACCTCGACGAGCAGGTCGAGCACGGCTGGGTGGCCAACGTCACCAAAGCGAAGAACCTCCTGCGCCGCGGACGCGAGGCCAACGAGCAGATCAACATCCTCGGTGACGACGGCGTTCCTGTAACATACCACGTAAGTTTCTGGAAGTCAGAACTCATCGACTTCGTGTTCCTCCAGCAGGACGCTTTCGACGAGACCGACGCCCTCTGTCCGATGGACCGTCAGAAATACATGCTGGATCTCGTTCTGGACATCTGCGGCATCGATTTCGACTTCGAGGACTTCGAGAAGTGCCGCGAGTTCTTCAAGGAACTCATCAATGACCTCCGCCAGATGAACTACACCAAGTTCCACAGCGAGGAATTCGAGAATTACGCAGAGAAGATCCATAAACTCATCGAAGACTATGGCAAATAAGGCTTATCAAAGAATATACACAAAACTGGAAGCGATCACCAAGGCCACAGTTTCGCTCAAGGCCAAGGGAGTTTCCAATGACGAGCTTGCCGTGGTCGGCGGCAAGCTTGCCCAGGTCGTGAAGACCAAGGGTGATCTGGTCACCCTCCAGGTGTTCTCCGGCACGGAAGGCATTCCGACAAACGCTGAGGTGACATTCCTCGGCGAGCCTCCTACACTCAAGGTCAGCGATCAGCTCTCCGGACGTTTCTTCAACGCCTACGGAAAGCCTATCGATGGCGGTCCAGAGGTAGAGGGTGAGGAAAGGGAGATCGGCGGACCGTCCGTGAACCCTTACAAGAGACGCCAGCCGTCAGAGCTGATTCCGACCGGTATCGCCGGCATCGACCTCAACAACACGATCGTGTCCGGACAGAAGATTCCGTTCTTCGCCGACCCTGACCAGCCTTACAACCAGGTTATGGCCGATGTGGCCCTGAGAGCCGATGTGGACAAGATCATCCTCGGCGGTATGGGTCTGTCGAACGATGACTACCTCTTCTTCCGCCAGGCGTTCGAGAGTGCCGGAGCCCTCGACAGGATCATCTGTTTCGTCAACACGACCGAAGACCCGCCAGTCGAGCGGCTTCTGGTTCCAGATATGGCTCTTGCGGCCGCCGAGTACTTCGCCGTTGACAAGAACGAGAAGGTGCTCGTGCTCCTCACGGATATGACCCTCTACGCTGACGCTCTCTCGATCGTGTCCAACCGTATGGATCAGATCCCTTCCAAGGACTCTATGCCGGGATCCCTCTACTCGGATCTCGCCAAGATCTACGAGAAGGCCGTGCAGCTCCCGACCGACGGATCAATCACCATCATCGCCGTGACCACCCTGAACGACGGAGACATCACCCACGCCATTCCTGACAACACCGGTTACATCACCGAGGGACAGCTCTTCCTCCGCGCCGACTCAGACTCGGGGAAGATCATCATCGACCCGTTCCGTTCCCTTTCCAGGCTCAAGCAGAGGGTACAGAACAGTGAAGACCCGCGAGGACCACAGCCAGGTGATGAACGCCGGAGTGCGTCGTACGCCGACGCGCAGAACGCGAAGACCAAGCTGGAGAACGGTTTCGACCTCTCCGACTACGACCACCGCTGTCTCGACTATGCCAAGGAATATGCCACCAGACTTCTTTCCATCGATGTCAACATCTCCATCACCGAGATGCTCGACACGGCCTGGGAGCTGTTCGGCAAGTACTTCACCAAGGCCGAGACCGGAATCAAGCAATCATTGATCGACAAATACTGGAAAGGTAAGTAATGCCTATCAAGTTTCAATACAACAAGACTGCGCTTAACACCCTGCAGAAGCAGCTCAAGATGCGTCAGAAGGCTCTCCCTACGTTGCAGAACAAGGAGAGTGCCCTGAGGCTTGAGGTGCGCAAGGCCAAGGACAAGAGCGAGAAGCTTCTGCGCGACCTCGAAGAGGCCGAGAGGAGGTACGACTACCTTGCCCCTCTGTGGAACGAGTTCGAGCCGGGTCTGGTCTCGATCGTGGACATCGACCTCGTGACCGTGAAGGTCGCCGGTGTCAAGTGTCCGGAGCTCAAGAGCATACGCTACGAGATCAGCCCGTTCAACACGTTCATCAAGCCGGCGTGGTACATCGACGGCGTGGCCATCCTCAAGGAACTGTCCAGGCTCGGGATCGAGTCCGAGGTTTACAAGGAGAAGCGCCGCATCCTGGATTTCCAGAGGAAGAAGACCACGCAGAAGGTGAATCTGTACGAGAAGGTGCAGATCCCGGGGTACCAGGAGGCCATCCGCAAGATCAAGCGCTACATGGAGGACGAGGAGAACCTGAGCAAGGCCTCGTCCAAGATCGTCAAGCAGCGCCACGCTGAGGAAGAGACGGAAGAAGTAATGGAGGAAAGCGGCAATGATTGAGAAAATGACTAAATATTCCTTCATTCTTCTCAGCGGGAAGACTGAAGAAATTCCTCAGACGCTTGCAGGAACTGGGGCTTGTGGGGACATCACAAGGTCCTCAAAGCCGGTGGACGAACGTTCCGCCGCGCTCCTCTCGATGACCAACGAGCTGAAGAAGGCCGCCTCCAAACTGGAATCTCTTGACTACTCGCAGGATCCTGACCTTGAGAAAATCGAGGCCGAGGTCGATGCGGACGCCAAGTACGACAACCCTCTGGAGAGTTTCAAGGAATATTCCACAAAGCTGGACGTTCTGAGGAACGAGCTGGCACAGGGCCCGCAAGGATGTCGAAAGCAGAAGGCCTTGGGGATGCTACGACAGCTTCGCCCTCGACGCGTTGAAGGCAAAGGGCTACAAGGTCCGTTGGTATAATGTTTCCAAGAAGGCCTACGATCCGTCCTGGGCGAATCTCTATCCGCTTCAGGAAGTGTTCGATGACGGCAGGAATGTCTGGTTCATCACCATTTCAGATGATCCTGCATATTCATTGCCGGTCGAGGAATGCGCCGCTCCGGAAGGGGATCTCAGGTCCGCCGAAAGGAAGTCACTACCCTGATGGAAAGGATCATCACCTGCAAGGCAAGGCTTCAGGAGCTGAAGGAATATATTCCTGAAATGCTCCGCAAGTGCGACGAGGATGTCGCAGCCCTTCAGCTGTACCTCGCTGACGCGGGTGCTGGGAAGGCCGCCGAGGATCTGATCACAACTTTCATCGGCTTCGCTCCGGTGGAGAATGACGCGACCCTTTGCGCCGAGTTCGACAAGATGGACATCGTCTATCTCAAGGAGGAGGCAGTGAAGGACGACAATCCGCCTATCAAGTTCAAGGAGAACAAGTTCGTGAAGATGTTCACGGTGCTGACAGACATGTACGGCCGCCCGGCCTACGACGAGTTCGACCCGACTCCGTGCATCTCCATATTCTTCACCCTCTTCTTCGCTATGTGTATGGGTGACGCGGGATACGGTATCGCCCTCGCCATCATTGGACTTGCGATGAGGAAGGCCAAGGGATTCATCGGCTCGATGGCTCCGCTCGTCACCACACTCGGTGTCGCGACCATCGTGATGGGAACAATCCTGCATACATTCTTCGGAATGGACACATCCACCGCGGCTTGGGTTCCGGACTGGATCAAGAAATGTATGATCCAAGGCACTGTCGCCGGCTATGACGCGCAGATGCTGTTCTCTATCCTTATAGGTATAGTGCACATCAGCGTGGCTATGCTCCTGAAGACGGCTTACGCCATCAAGCGCAACGGATTCGCCAACTCTTTAGGCACAATAGGTTGGACTCTCCTGATTGTGGGAGGTGTCATCGTGGGAGGTTTCGCTCTCGCCGGTGTAATTGACTCCGCCGTCACCAAATGGATAATCATCGTGCTCGGTGTGGTCTCTGGTCTGGGAATATTCCTCCTTAACGATCTCCACAGGAATCCGCTGGCAAACATCGGCTCAGGCCTCTACGAGACCTACAACACCGTCACAGGACTTCTCGGCGACGTTCTGAGTTACCTGCGTCTCTACGCGCTCGGACTCGCCGGAGGTATGCTTGGCAACGCGTTCAACGAGCTGGGACTTTCTGTCTATGGGATTGATGTTCCGGGAGTGAACATCATCTGCTTCGCCCTCATCGTCGGCTTCGGCCACGTCCTGAACCTCGCGATGTGCTGCCTCGGAGCCTTCGTGCATCCTCTCCGACTCAACTTCCTTGAGTTCTTCAAGAACAGCGGCTATGAAGGAACCGGCAAGGCCTACAGCCCGCTCACAACAAACGATAATAAATAATAACAAAATAAACATCAAATCATTATGAACGAAATTTTAGGTTATCTCGGACTGGGCCTTATGCTGGCCCTTTCAGGAATCGGCTCTTCCATCGGAACGACCATCGCCGGCAACGCCGCTGAAGGAGCTCTCAAGGTAAACCCTGAGAAGTCAGGAAACTACATGGTGCTCTCAGCCCTTCCTGCAACCCAGGGTATCTACGGATTCGTGGCCTTCTTTATGTGGCTCGGCAAGGACTTCGCCGCACAGTCCGCTTATGTTCGGTGTCGGAATCTCTGTAGGTCTTGTATGTATGATCTCTGCGATCCGTCAGGGTATGGTCAGCGCCAACGGTATCGTCGGCATCAGCCAGGGTCACGACGTGTTCACCAACACCCTTATCTACGCCGCCCTTCCTGAGTTCTACGCCATCCTTGGACTCGTCGGCGCCATTATGGCATAAGTCTATAAATAACAGCATAATATGTCGCTGATAAAATCAATTTCCGGCATACGCGGAACTATTGGAGGAAAGCCCGGAGACGGGCTTTCTCCTATTGATATAGTAAAGTTCACCTACGCCTACTGCGCCAGCCTCCCTACAAGGAAGCCTCAGCCGAACGGTGAGAAGTACAAGATAGTCGTCGGCAAGGACGCAAGGCTGTCGGAGCGATGGTCGAGAACCTTGTCATCGGCTCACTGATGGCCTGCGGCGTGGATGTGGTGAAGATTGGTTTCGCCTCCACTCCGACCACAGAGATGGCCGTGACATTCGCCAAGGCCGACGGCGGAATCATCCTCACAGCCTCACACAACCCTCGCCAGTGGAACGCCCTCAAGCTTCTCAACGACCGTGGAGAGTTCCTCACAGCGGCCGAAGGCCAGGCCATCCTTGACCTCGCCGAGACCGAGGACTTCAGTTTCGCTGATGTTGACGACCTCGGGCACGTCACCGAACACGACTACACCGACGAGCATCTGGATGCCGTTATGGCTCTGGAAGCCGTTGATGTCCAGGCTATCAAGGACGCTCATTTCAAGGTTGTACTGGACGCAATCAACTCGGTCGGCGGAATCATAATGCCAAGACTATTGGAGAGACTCGGCGTGGAGTGCGTCAAGCTCAACTGCGACCCGACCGGCGACTTCGCCCACAACCCGGAGCCGCTGCCTAAGAACCTGACGGATCTCAGCGAGACCGTTGTCAAGGAAAATGCCGACCTCGGAATATCCGTCGATCCTGACGTGGACCGTCTGGCGTTCATCTGCGAGAACGGCGAACCGTTTGTCGAGGAATATACCCTCGTGAGCGTGGCCAGCTACCTCTTTGAAAGAGCCGCCGCAATCGCCAAAAAGGAGGGCAAGACCCTTGAGGAAGTCACTGCCCCTTATAAGCCGATCTCCTGCTCGAACCTATCTTCCAGCCGCGCCCTGCGGGACGTGACCGAGGAATATGGCGGAGAATATCATGCCTCGGCTGTCGGTGAGGTCAACGTCACCACTAAGATGCGTGAGACCGGCGCGCTGATCGGAGGAGAAGGCAACGGAGGTGTCATCTACCCTGCCATCCATTATGGCCGTGACGCGATGGTCGGCGTGGCGTTGTTCCTTTCCAACCTCGCGCACAAGAAGATGAAGGTGAGCGAGTTGAAGAAGACATATCCTGAATATCACATCGCCAAGAACAAGATCGAGCTGAGCAATAAAGCATTGATTGACAGGATCTTGAAGGAGATGAAGAAGGAATATGCCGCCGAGGACATCAATGACATCGATGGTGTGAAGATCAGTTTCGAGTCGAAGCGTCAGTGGGTTCACCTGCGCCGCTCCAACACCGAGCCGATCATCCGCATATATTCAGAGGCCCCGACCCTCGCCGCCGCGGAAGCCCTTGCCAATGAGGTGATCGCTATCGCCGAAAGGGTCATTAATGACCAGAATTAAAAATATGCTATAATAGTTAACAGGACTATTAATGGCAAATAAAGCGAATTATCACCTCCTTGCAACGTCTCGCTCGGAGCTCCGAGCTCCGAGCAATTTTCTTCACCCCCCAGTCACTTCGTGACAGCCCCCTGGGGGGCACTGGGGACCGGATTCCCCAGACCCCTTGCGTCGCTTCGCACTGCGTGCGCATTTCTTTTCACCCCCCAGTCACTTCGTGACAGCCCCCTGGGGGGCACTGGGGACCGGATTCCCCAGACCCCTTGCGTCGCTTCGCTCCGAGTTCGAAGACTTTTATCCGAACATATCCCCCCTCTTACGGGGCCGAGGGTGGCCACGGTTGCAAGGAGGTGATAATTCGCTTTGGGTCGATTTCGGTTATTCATTTATTAATAATTTAATTATTAAATAATTATGTTTTCATTCAGGACGACGGCTCTGGAGGATCAGCTGGACAAGGCGTTGCTGGACGGGCGGGTCGGGTGCTTCTGCACCCAGAACTGCTGGGACACGGCGCACGGAAGGTATATGTACGATCTGTTCACGGAGCGAGGGAACCTGAAGGCAGTGTTCAGCCCCTATGGGGGGGAGCTGACTCGAGGAACGAACCATATCTCGTTTGACGCTGAGGCGCTGACGGAACTGGACGCGATCGTTGTGGAAATTCAGGATGCGGGGCACGGTACTTCAACTAATGAAGGACGTTTCCACCTGATGGTGATTCTCGCGGTGATGGAGAACCCCACCGTCCTCGCCATCGTGGGACCACATCAACCCCGCCGGCAGAAATCGTCGAAGGCTCGATGCCTCCGGCACGGTCACGAGGCACTCCAGTCACCCTCGGCGAGAGCCTGCCAGCGACTATGAGTACAACTTGAATCGGAGCCACATTCGCCATCATCTCAGCCTGGCCAGCAGCTCCACCCGCCAGCTTCCCGTGGACGATAACCTCAGGAATGTTCACCTGCGAGATGGCCACGGCGGCAGCGGCCTCTGGGAAGGGCTGCACCACCATCACCGCCATCGGAACAGCCAGGCCCCTTATAGTCTCGGAGCCCCGTTCATCACAGAAATACAACCGCGAGAGTCTCCACTGCTAGCCGGAGTCCTGATGCGCCCCGTTCACCGTCCACGGGACGCTACGAAGGCCAGCAGTACAGCTGCAGATCGTACTTTTCCAGCGGCTGCGGAACTCATTCACTGCTCCACACGCTTCAGCGCTGATGCGATATTTCCGGGAAAGGCTACTCGCAGTTCGAGCTGCTTGACAGTTTTTAGTCCAAGATAGCCGACCGTAATAAGCAGTTACCTCCCAATTCAATACCAGGATGCTGCGCGAACACGTCAAACTGGGAAGAGCAAGTGGTCCGCAAAGCCAACGTTACGGTCTCTGCTGACGATGGCCGTGCGAGTCAGTAGCCCCCGCCCAGAAGCAAGCCTCCTGCAAGGTAATATGGAACAGACATGGGAACAATGGCAAAATGTTGGACCTGATTAAAGTATATTATCAAATTCACAGACTTCGTCTGCGGATGGCCGTTGTTTACACTTTCTGATAGGAGGAGGAATATTCTGTTCATATATTCGAAACATTGCCGCTGAGGAAGTTGGGAATGGCGATTCAGTTCTCTGAAATGAAAGGAGAGGGGGGCAGTCCCATTCCTTTCAGGCTCTGATGAACCATCAGCAGCCTTGCTTGTCGGGGATGGGGAACACATCGCCGGGGTCACCGACAGCACTATGTGTCAGTGGGCCGGGAGCCATCTTCTGGATAATGGTCAGCGCTTTGCTTGGAATGGCCACAAAAGTTCTTTGAGGGGCACCCTCGCCGTAATAAAAGGGAAGGATGACAAGGGAGTAGCCCAAAAAGGAGGGCCGATGATGTTCGTCCTGACCGAAGGAATCGGCAGGAAAGATGAAAACCCGTTGGCTGTAATGTTCATTCTGCGCTTTGTTCAGCGGCAGCGCTTCTGTGAGGCACATGAAACCAACTCTCCGGAGTCGTTATATTCAGTGATCCTTGAGCCGCTTAGGTGCCCGAATCAAGATAGATTGTTTCTGTAATCGGTCTTGTGATCGGCCATAGTGATCATAAATCATTTTTTGGTGGGTTAAAGAAAAGATCTCGCAGGTTTCATCGAAAGATCATACCCGTTTATGGTTGGATTCTATTTCCTTATGGTGGTGGGCATTATGATTGTCTATCGACCACGACCGTGCCCTCCGTGTTTGAAGCCATCTTTGAAGGTAGCAATACGTAACTAAGGGGGCCAGCGAACTTTTTTCAGATCCTCTTCCAGGAAGGAGGTGCAGCCCGCAGCTATCGAGAGGATCGAACTCGCGATGCCGATCTTGATATAATTCATCGTTTTTTTATAGTCAGGTCTTGATTAGAAGGTTAAGGTTAATCCCAGTACGTAGGAACGGGCGGTCGGGAACGATGCGAACCAGGTGTTGTCGTAGTTCAGCATCTGGCGCATGTTGGAGAAGGCGCAGACGTTGTTCACGCTGAAATTCACGTCGATGGCGCTCAAGCCGATCCGGCGGACGAATTTCTGATTGACACGGTAGCCCAGCGTGATGTTGCGCAGCTGCACGTAGTTGAGCTTCTTGTAGTAGCCGTGGTCTGAAGGAGGCCTGGTAGCCCGGCGAAACGACCTCTGCGTCGGGAGTCTCCGGCGTCCAGTATTTCACGCCGTGGATGTAGTTGCCCGAACCGAACGTATACGAGGACCGATGTTGGCCACGTTGTCGGTCATCCACTTGCCGAAGACGCCGTTGAACAGGAACGAGAAATAGAAGTCCTTGTAGGAGAAAACGGTTTGCCCATCGACATCGTGAACTCGGCTGTTTGCTGCCGATCACCTTGCGGTCTTTGGAATCGATAACGCCGTTGCCGTCAACATCCTCCAATTTGGCGGCGCCGGGCGTGGCTCCCGTCTGATGGGCCACCTCCTTGCCGTCCTTGTCGGTGAAGGTGAACTCGTCGCCCTTCCTGCCAGATGCCGATCATGTTCCAGTCGTAGTAGACCGACAGCGGCTGGCCGATGAACCACTTGTTGTTGATGTCGTCTTTGCCGTCGCCGCGCAGCGCGACGATCTGGTCGCGGTTGAGCGAGAAGGTGAAGTCGGTCTCCCACCTGAAATCCTTCTTGCGGATATTCTGCGAATGGGCGTCAGTTCGATACCCTCTGTTGCGGGTCTGGCCGACGTTGTAGAGAATCTTGCTGTAACCGTTCATAATGGGAACGGTACGCGACATCAGCAGATCGTGCGTATTGGAGAGATACATGTCGATCGTACCGCCCAAGCGTCCGTTGAAAAACTGGAAGTCGATACCGAAGTTGGCCGTATAGGGTCGTCTCCCACTTCAGGTCGGGGTTGCCGATACCGTCGCTCGGCAGGTAGGCCGAGTTGGCGGCGTCGCTGTTGTCGCCCCAAATATATTTGACACCATTGGTCGAGTAGAGACGGTCGAGCGACTGATAACGTGAAATGGCGTTGTTCCCGTTGGCGCCGTATGAGAGGCGGATCTTCAGCATGTCGATCCAAGAGGCGTTGTCCTTGATGAAGCTCCTCGCCGAGATGCCAGGCAACGGCAGCCGAGGGGAAGAAGGCCCACTTGTGGTTTTCGGCGAAGGCCGAGAACGAGTCGGCGCGGCCCGTCACCGTCAGCAGGTATTTGCTGTTGAAGCTGTAATTCACACGGAACATGCCCGAAACCATGTTCTCCTTCCAGAAAGACGAACTGATGGCGATCTTTGTTCTCGGCGCCGTCCATCCGGTAGAAGCTCGAGTCGTCGTTCCACGAAGCCCTCGCCGCTCTGCGAAGCGGCTGTATACTGGGTCTCCTGCATGGAGAAGAGACCCGTGAAGTCGATGTGGTGTTTGTCGAAAGTCCGGTCGAATTTCAGCACGTTCTCCCCACGTCCAGTCCGTCGTGTGGTTGTTGGCCATCTCGGCGCGGCCGTCGACTTTCTTACCCGTTACGGTGTTGCGGCCGTAGTAGGTTCCGTTCATCTGGCTGCGGTAGTTGTAGCCGAACTGCGACCGGAAAGAGAGCCCTTGACCGGAAGTTTGAGATCGAGGAAACCGTTGGCCATGAAGTTGCGGCCCGTGCGTTTCTGGTCGGCGTTGACGTCCTTCATCGGGTTGGGCAGGTTCGAGTAGTCCATCGGCTCCTCGTAGTAGGCGCCGGTCTCGTCCCTGTAGATGCCGTAGGGGCTTTGCTTGATGGCATGTTCGAGGTTCGGCGTCGCACCGCCGGTCTCACGGTTCACGAACTGCGTGGTGAGACCTACGGACAGCCAGTCGTTCATTTTCTGGTTGATGCTGGCATAGACGTTCGTGCGCTGGTAATTCGAATTGTAAACCACGCCGGGGTTGTCCAGGTAGGAAACCGAGGCCATATAGGTGGTCTTCTCGTTGCCGCCCTGGAAGCTCAGCTGCGGTGGTCCATCGTGAAGAACCGTGCGGAAGACATAGTCCTGCCAGTCGTTGGTGACGCCTTTGGCGTAGTTGACCTTCTCGCTGGCGCTGATGATCGAACCCACCAGCGGATCGAGCTGCTCGCCGCTGTAATTGTTTTTGAGTCGGCCCATGTCCTGCTTGAAACGGATGAACTCGTTGGGACCCATCGTCTCGATGCGCTGCATCGGCTCGGCGATGGCGAGCTTCGTTTTGTAGGTGACATGGAATTCGCCCTGCGAACCCCGCTTGGTCTGGATCAGGATGACGCCGTTCGAGCCGCGCGAACCGTAGATGGCCACGGCCGACGCGTCTTTCAGCACCGACATGTTCTCGATGATGTTCGGGTCGAGGTCGGCCATCCGCCCGAGTAAGGGAATGCCGTCGAGAATGATCAGCGGGGTCGTTGCTGGCCGTCAGTGAGTTCTGGCCGCGGATCAGCAGGGTCTGGTTGCTGCCCGGCGCTTCGTTGCCGGTCGGGATGTTCAGACCGGCGACCTGGCCGACCAGACGGTCCATCAGGTTGTTAGTCGAGACCATTTCCAGCGTCTGTTTGCTGACGACGGCGAGACCTCCCGTGAGGTCTTTCTTTTTTTCTGCGTACCGTAACCCACGACGACCACTTCGTCGAGGGACTGGGCGTCTTCGGTCATCGTCACGTTTACGACATTCGATGCGCCGAGTTTCACTTCCTGGTCGGTATAGCCCAGACAGGTGAAAAGAAGCGTCGAGGATGCGGGAACTTTGATTTCATAAACACCTTGCGTATTGGATACGGCTCCGTTGTTGCTTTTTGCCGTCCTTTATCACGACAACGACTCCCGCCAGCGGGCGCCGCTTCCGTCGGTGATTTTACCGGTTACTTTGACGTCGTTCTGCTGGGCGAACGACGGTGTTGCAGACAGCAGGAATAAGAGGGAAATCGTCAGGCTGCCTATAAGCTTTTGTACATGCTCATTATCATAAAAAGGTTTCTTTTTGGTTAGTGCTTGTATCTCCGTTATAAAGGGATTGTCTGGAGGGGCGGGGAGACATTTCGTCGCCTGGTGTGGTTTTCCGATCATCTTTTCATAGGTTTCAGGTTTTAATTTTTAAATTTTTTATGTATTTCGAGGGAAAAGCGGACGCCGGGGACTTCGGACCCCGTATTGCAAAGGTCAATAAAACGGGGCGACCGGATGGGCGTCGTTTATTCGGAAATGGTTCCATTTCGTACGGAGGGGTAAAAAAAAGGATCATATCCGGGCGCTGCGCAGACCTGCGAAGAGTCCCGTCCGGACAAAATGAAACCTCCCTGCCGGTCGCGCGGGGCGACGGCGGGAAGGTTTCTGCGGGCAGATGCGGACGCTGCTCCGGCGGATACGAAAGCACGAGATATTCATAGCCGGTTCGGTCGGCTCCTTTCGTGCGGTTTGCGTCAGGATTTCTTCTTAAATTCGGATGGGGTCAGTTCGAAATGCCGTTTGAAACAGATGCTGAAATATTTGGGATTGGCGAATCCCGTCAGGACCGAGATCTCGGAGATGGTCAGGTCCGACTCCCGGAGCAGCTGGGCCGACCGTTTCAGCCGGACGTCCATGATGAACTCCTTTGATCGACATGCCCGTGATGTCGTTGATCTTCTCGTAGAGGGAGCGTGCGTCCGATCGACATGTCCGACACGAACGAATCCACATTGTAGTCGCTGTTGTCCATGTTCCGTTCGATATAGTTCATCGCCTTTTTTCAGCAGTTCCTCGTCCATCGACGAAATGGTGATCTTCGACGGTTCGGCGATGTACTTCTTGCTGTAACGCTCCTTGAGTTCCTGCTGGCTGCGGATGAGGTTGGCAACCTGTTTGAGCAGGAAATCCATATCGAAGGGCTTGTCGATGAACACGTTGGCTCCGTTCATTCCAGTGCCTTGATCTTGTTTTCGGTGTTTTTGCCCAGAGCCGAAAGCATGATCACCGGGATATGGCTGGTCTTGATGTTCGACCGCAGGGAACGGCAGACATCGAAACCGTCGGCTTCCGGCATCATCAGGTCGGTGATGACGATCTGGGGGGCAGATTCTCTCCGCTTTGGCGATGCCTTCGCTGCCGTTTGCCGCGGTGTATACGTTGTAGTGTTTCGACAGCCGTTGTTCGAGGTAGCTCCGCAGGTTGGGGTCGTCCTCGATGACCACGATGTTGCACGCCTTGCGGTCGGTGCCGGTCGTTGGGAGCCATGACGTCGGATTCGGTCAGCAGGTTGTCGATTTCGGAGACCGTGTATTCGTACGATTCGGCGGCGCTGTCGGTCTTTTCGGCGTTGAGCGTGAAGGGCAGGACCACCGTGAACGCGACTTTCGAGTTGCCCGAACGGAGGGTGATGGTGCCGTTGAGGTTGCCGACCAGCTCCTGACGATGGCCAGTCCCAGGCCGCTGCTGCTCTCGAATTGGGGACGGCGGTCGGAGAGGTGGTTGAACGATTCGGAAGATGGCCTCCTTCTTGTCGTCGGGGATTTCCGCCCCGGTGTTGGTGACCGTGAAGGCGATGTATTCGGTGCCGGCGGCCGGCGGAGCGGACTCCGGGCGCTGGTCCTGCCGCGCCGGGTAGATTCTCACGCCGACATAGCCGTTTTCCGAGGCGTACTTGATCGCGTTGGAGAAGAGGTTCGTGAAGATTTTTTTCGATCACGTCGTGGTCGAACTTGGTGTAGAAACTTTCATACTGGGGAGTTGAAGCCGGTTTCGATCCCCTTCTTGTTGGCGTAGAACTCGAACAGCGAGAAGATGCTGTCGATGAAGCGGATCAGATCGCCCGGCTGGCGGTTCAGGGTGATCTTCTGGCTCTCGATTTCGCGGAACTGAAGCAGCTGGCTGATCATGCGCTGGATACGCCCCACGTTCTTTTCGATCAGGTGCACGTAGGCATTGCCAGGCGCATTGGCGGGCAGGTGTTCCTTGAGCTGTTTCAGCGGGTCGACGACCAGCGTGAGCGGGAGTTTTGAGGTCGTGGGAGATGTTCGTGAAGAAGTTGATCCGGGCCTGGGTCACTGCTTCATGTTCTGTTCCTTGATCCGCTCCAGTTCGAGCCGCTGTTCGAAGATCTTCTTGTTGGTGAAATAGCGCCAGATGAAGTAGGCCACCGCCGAGAGCAGCGCCGCATAAACGAGGTAGGCCCAGCGGGAGAGGAAGGGCGAGGGGTGCACCCCGAAGCCGAGCGCCGAAACCTCGTCGCCCCACAGGCCGTCGTTATTGGCAGCCTTGACCCCGAAGACATAACTCCCGGCGGGCAGGTTGAAGAACTGCACCGCCTTCTGTCCCGCGGGAGCAGGGACCAGCGTTCGGAAAGTCCCAGCAGGCGGTAGGCATACTGGTTCTTCTCGGCGTCCAGGTAGCTGTTCGCCGAGAAGCGGATTTCGAAATTCGACTGCCGGTGCGACAGTTCGATCACGTCGCCCTCGCCTCCGCGGTAGGAGAGCGTGGAAATGGCTTTCTCCAGAGGCGAGTTCTTGGCGCCGGGCACGGCCGGCCGGCTGTTGATAAGCAGGTCCGTAAAATAGACTTTCGGCTTCTGGTCGTTGTATTTGATCTTTCCCGGGGTGAAGAGGATGAAGCCGTCCGTCCCTCCTGAACAGCATTTCGCCTTTCGAGGTCTTGTAGCAAGCCCGCACGTAGTAGGCCCCGGCAGCGGTTCGGGATGTCGATCTGCGATTTGCGGATCACCCCCGTCGGTATGGTCGTAATAGTAAAGCCCGTCGTTGGTGCTGAACCAGACATCTTTTCGAGGGGGTGTCTTCGAGGATGCCGAAGACTGCTTTTGCCCTCCAGCCCTTCGCCGTTCCGGTCCCTGAAATTGACGTAACTGCCGTTGCGGCGCAGCAGGTTGACCCCTGCCGCCGCGGGTTCCGAACCAGATGTCGGAGTCGGAGGTGACGCAGTAGGAGCAGAGGTTGTTGACCGAATAGGGGGCCTCTGCGATGTAATGGCGCTTCCAGAATCGCCGTGTGGCGGATCGACGACGTATGCGCCGTCGTGCCCGACGAGCCACAGGTTGCCCCGCTCGTGGAACAGCGTTTCGATATGGATGCGACGGCGTTTCCCTGTGCGTCTGTCAGCCGGACCGTCTCCACTCCCGTTGCGCATCCTTGTACATCAGCTCGGCGTCCGGGTCGGTCAGACCAGATGCCCCGGTCGCCCTCCCTTGGCGAAGTCATAGACGCTCAAAGGCTGTCCCGAGCGGATGGTTCATGTGCAGGTCGGAGAAACGTCCCTGCCGTTCGTCGAAGACCCGCATTCCGCCGTTGAACGCCGAGACCAGCAGCCTGTCGTTTCCGTGCCACAGCTTTTTGATCATGTTCGACGTCAGGCCGCAGCGGCTCTCCGTGTAATAGATTAACCACAAACCGTCGCGGCGGTCCCAAAGGTTAATTCCCGTTCCGATCAGGGTACTTCCGTGTCTTTCTTCGAAGCAGCTGACGCTATCGGGTGGTTGAGACCTCCGGAGTGGCTTTTGAAATAGTCCACGCCGTTGTCCGCGAAGGTCATGTAGGCCAGTTTGCCGCCGTATGTGCCGACCCATATCCCGCCGTCGGGATCGGGGAAGATCGACCATACCGAATTGTTGGGCAGGGGTAGGGATAGTGGAGGTCGGAACGCAGCAGCTGCTGGCGGTAAGCGGCTCCAGCAGCAGCAGTCCCGATTGCGTCGCTACCCAGATGATGCCCTGCGAATCGAGGTGAAGCTCCTTGGCGCCGGCGGATTTCTCGTATTCGAGCGGCAGTCGGAAATACCGTCCGATCCTGCCGTTGCCGTCGCATTCGTAGAGTCCGTCCATGAGCGTGAGGACATATACCGACCCGTTGCACTCCATCACGTCGCGGGATCACGCAGCTGCCGCCGCCGACGGATGCGAAAGAGGACGTATTGCCGGTCTCACCGGTTCAGGCGGTAGAGATCGCCGCCCGGCGTAAACGTACTCCTTCGTGCACACCAGCGTCAGCGTCCGCCCGGTGCGACATCTCCGGAGGCATCGGATAGCGGGTCACGGCGGGTAGCCGTTCGGGGCTGAACGATTCGGATGCCGTTGTTGCGGATCAGCCATACCGTCCGTCGTTGTTCGCCGTGACCGAGCCGAAATTGCCCTCCAGAACGAATTCGAATTCCAGCTTCCGGTAGTCGAAGCGCAGCAGCCCTTGGTTGGTCCCTCACGTGCAGGCCTTTCCGGTTGTCCGTGATCACCTGTCCGTAGGACCAGTAGGGAATTCGGCGAGAGGTTCGTGACCAGGTCGGTCATCATCCGTACGAACGACGCCGTTGTACATGAACAGGGCGTCGTAGCCGCTGAACCACATACGCCCGACGCTGTCCTTGGCGATGCTGTGAATGCCTCCGTAATAAGAGGTTCTCGGGCATGGTGTGGAACCGGTAGTCCGGGATATTCAGGGCATGGAGCGCCGGAGAAATCAGCGTTGCGGCGAAAAACAGCGCCGCAAACGGAATTTTCGTATATGCCTTATGTCGGGTCATCGTTTCTTCTTTAGCACAAAGATAAAAGAAAAAGCGAAAAAAAATGGATGCTTCGGAAGCCCGGTTTTTTTCGGTTCTCCGCCGCCGGACCGGGGGTGCAGCGGGAAGCCGGGCTGCACCGCCCGGAGACGAAAGACGGCAGGGAGTTTTCCTGCCGTCTTTTTATTGAATGAAGCGCCCGGACCGGGGTGATTCCGGTGGGCGTTTACCGCCCCTGAAGCCCGCTTCTCAAGCGGGCGGGCGCAGAGCTGGATCGTAAGCCAGAATGGCCCGGCACCGCCCTGAAACCCGCTTCTAAGCGGGTTACCAGATGATTACGCGATCCTGTTCGGGGCAGGAACATCGGTCCGTCGGCGATCGAGAAGGCGTCGTAGAAATCCTGCAGGTTGCGCAGCGTGGCGTTCACGCGCCATTTGCCCAGCGAATGCACGTCGAGTTTGGTGAGACGGGCGATCTCCTCGTCGCGGATATTCTGGGCCCACAGCGTGGCATAACCCAGATAAAAAACCGTTGTTCGGGAGTGAATCCGTCGATCGGGGCGGGAGCCTCCCCTTGCCTGCGAGCGAATTGCGGTAGGCCGTGCGGGCCACGCGCAGGCCGCCCTGGTCGGCGATGTTCTCGCCGAGCGACAATGGCCGTTGGCGAAGATCGCAGGCTGTCCCTCCTTGGCGGGCAGAACCTCGATCGCGTCGAACTGCTTTGACCAGAATGTCCGTCTTGGCCTTTGAACGCGGCGGCGTCCTCGTCGGTCCACCAGTTGTTCATGTTGCCGTCCTTGTCGAAGTTGCGGCCCTGGTCGTCGAACCCGTGGGTCATCTCGTGGCCGATCACCACGCCGATGGCTCCGTAGTTCACGGCGTCGTCGGCCTCGGGGTTGTAGAACGGCGGCTGGAGGATGGCTGCCGGGAAGCAGATCTCGTTGGTCGTCGGATTGTAGTAGGCGTTCACCGTCTGGGGCGACATGTGCCACTCGTCCTGTCCACGGGCTTGCCCAGTTTCGAAATGTTGTCGGACGTATACCAGGCGTTGGCCTCGACGATGTTCTCCCAGTAGCTCTTCGAGGGGTCGATCGCCAGCGTCGAGTAGTCCTTCCACTTGTCGGGATAGCCGATCTTCACCGTGAAGGCCGCCAGTTTCTCCTGCGCCTTGGCTTTCGTGGCGTCGGACATCCAGTCGAGGGCGGCGATGTGCTGACCGAGGCCGTTTGCAGGTTCCTCACCATGTCGAGCATCCGGGCTTTGTCCTTCTCGGGGAAGTACTTGGCCACGTACATCTCGCCGACGGCCTCCAGTAAGTCCGTTGGCACCGAACATGGCAGCTTCCAGCGGGGAAGTTTCATCTCTGCTGCTTGCCCCGACATCACGCGACCGAAGAAGTCGAACGACGCGTTGGAAGTCGTCGCTCAAGTAGCTGGCGGCTGCGCCGATGTACTGCGGCGAGGTAGCGGATCTCTCCAGCGGGGCGGTTTTCATCAGTTCGTTGGCGTTGGCCAGGCCGAGGGGGTCGTCACGATGATCTGCTCGAAATCGCCGATGCCCATTGTCTCCATAGTACTCGGCCCAGTCGATGGCGTCGTAGGCCTTTTCGAAATCGGCCTTCTTCGTGGGGTTGTACATGGCGGGGATGTTGCGCAGTTCGACGCTCGACCAGTTTTTCTCGGCCAGCTTCGTTTCGATCGACATCACGCCGGCCACGGCCTTGTCGATGTCGGTCTCCGGAACGCCTGCCAGCCGGAAGATCTTGCCCAGATACTCCTTGTAGGCGCTGCGGATAGGCTCGTTTTCGGGATCGAGGTAGTAGTCGCGGTCGCCCATGATCAGCCCCGACTGCGAGATATAGAGCGCGTTGATGTCGCTGTTCATCAGATCGGCCTGCACACCCACGGAAAAGAAGGGGTTGGCGATCGAGGTGTGGAGGGCCGGCGATGGCGGCGGTCAGCTGCGCACGGTCACCGATGGCGAGAATCTCGTCGACGGCGTCTTTCACCGGGGCTGCGCCCTCGGCGTTCAGGCGTACCGAATCGAGCCCCATCTTGTAGAGGTCGGAAATCTTCTGCTCGACGCTGCCGGGCTCGGCTTTCTGCTGCGTCATGCCGGAGAAAAGCTCGTTGATACGCTTCTCGTTGTTATCACGCAGGATATCGAACGAGCCGTAGCGCGCATATTCGGGCTTCAGGGGGTTGTTCTTCTGCCAGCCGCCCGTGGCGTACTCGTAGAAATCGGCGTTGGGGGCTACCGACAGATCGAAGTTCGCCATGTCGAGGGCCGGGGTCTTGGGGGTATTCTGACAGGCTGTCATGCAAGCCATTGTTGTTGCGAAAAGAATGATTTTTTTTTCATGTCGTTCGGGGTTTTGATAAACGGGGACTTCCGAAACCGGAAATCCCCCCGTTGTAATTTCGTTACGGTATGCCCGGTTAGTCGCGGATGGCCGCAACGCCCGGCAGGTCGCCGAATTCGATGTATTCGAGCAGCGCGCCGCCGCCCGTCGAGATGTACGACACCTGGTCGGCCAGGCCGAACTTGTTGATGCAGGCTACCGAGTCGCCGCCGCCGATGAGCGAGTAGGCGCCGTTCGTGGTAGCCTCGGCGATAGCCTCGGCCACCGCGTTGGAACCGGTTGCGAACTTGTCGATCTCGAACACGCCCACGGGGCCGTTCCAGAGATGGTCTTGCAGCTCAGGATGTGGTCGCGGGAAGACTTTTTGCCCTTCGAACCGATGTCCAGACCCTCCCAGCCGTCGGGAATGTCGTTGGCCGGGGCCTCCTTGGTGTGGCGTCGCCGAGAATGCGTCGGCGACCAGCGCGTCGGGCGACATCACCAGTTCGACGCCCTTCTTCTTTGGCCAGCAGCTCGAGGATCTCGAGCGCTACGGGGAACATGTCGGGTTCGCAGATCGAGCCGCCGACCTTACCGCCCTGCGCAGCCGCGAAGGTGTAGGTCATGCCGCCGCCGATGATGATCGAATCGACCTTCTCGATCAGCGCCTTGATCACGCCGATCTTCGACGAAACCTTCGATCCGCCCACGATGGCGCAGAACGGATGGGCCGGGGCCTCCATCAGCGAGGAGATGGCCTTCACCTCCTTTCTCCATCAGGTAGCCGAACATCTTGTCGTTGGGGAACTGTTTGGCGATCAGGTAGGTCGAAGCGTGCTTGCGGTGGGCCGTGCCGAACGCGTCGTTGATATAGCAGTCGGCCAGCGAAGCGAGTTTCTTGACGAACTCCTTCTGCGGACCCTCTTTCAGGGCCTTCTTGGCGGCGTCCTTCTCCTCCTTGGTGGCGTCTTCCGGCCAGACCGCGGGGCTTGCCCTCCTCCTCGGCGTAGAAACGCAGGTTTTCCAGCAGCATGACCTGTCCGGGCTTGAGGCCTTTGGCCATTTCGGCGGCCTTCTCACCGATGCAGTCGCCGGCGAACTCAACCTTCGTGCCGAGGTTTTTCTCGACGGCGGGAACGAGCTGCGTCGAGCGAGTATTTGGGATCAGGGATTCTTCTTGGGACGTCCCATGTGCGACATCAGGATCACCGAGCCGCCCTCGGCGAGCACCTTCTTGATGGTGGGGATGGCGGCGCGGATGCGCGTGTCGTCCGTCACTTCGCCCTTCTCGTTGAGGGGCACGTTGAAATCCACGCGGATGATCGCGCGCTTGCCTTTGAAATCGTAGTTGTCGATCGAGATCATAGCTATTTGATTTTTAAGTATTTTTTTGTTGAAATGATTTTCGGTAAGTCCTAATCCGGGACAAATTTATGAAAATATTTTAAGAATCTGTTATTTTGATAACAGAAAAACAGGTGCCAATTTTTTAATTCTTAATTTTTCATTTTTAATTGACGCCCGGCGTCAGTACTTCGTTGTACCGTATCCACTTGAACAGCTCCTTGAGCGACGGTTTTTTGCCGTACATGAAGATGCCCACGCGGTAGATCTTCGATGCGACCCATACCATGCCCACGAACGAGGCGTAGAGCACCACGAGCGAGAGAGGACCTCCCCACAGCGGAATGTCGTAGGGGATGCGTGCCATCATAACGATCGGCGAGGTGAACGGAATGATCGAGAACCAGAAGGCCAGTTGCGAGTTGGGGTCTTGATGACGACGAACATCATCAACAGCGCGAGGATGATCGGCAGCGTGATGGGCATTTGCAGCTGCGAGGCGTCCTGCACGTTGTCCACGGCCGAACCCACGGCGGCGAACATCGCCGAGTAGAGCAGGTAGCCGCCGAAGACGAACAGCAGCAGACGACGAAGATCTTGACGATATAGCCCAGGTCGGTCATGGCGGCCACGGCTTGCAGCATCTCGGGGTTCATGCCGGACATCGAAGCCGCGTCGGGCATGCCCCTGCTGCATGGCCTGGGCGCTCGCCATCACGTCTTCGGGCATCAGATGGGGCATCACCAAAGCTCCGACGCCGGCGATCAGCACGCCCCAGAGCAGCACCTGTACGATAGCCACCGAGGCCACGCCGAGGATTTTGCCCATCATCAGGTCGAAGGGGCGCACCGACGAGACCATCACCTCCAGCACGCGGTTGTTCTTCTCCTCGATCACCGACTGCATGACCATCGAGCCGTAGATCAGCAGGGAACATGTAGAGGATGAATCCCAGGACGTAACCCACGCCCGTGGCCACGGCCGACGACTGTGCCTGCGTGTCCTCCTCCTGCGACTTGTCGTTGCGGAAGGTCTGCATGTGACCGAGGTCTTCACCTCGTCGAGGATCTGCGAGAGGTTTTCGATGTTGTAGCGGCGGAGCTTTCTCGGCTTCGAGGATCCGTTCGATCTGGCCCGTGAGGCTCTCCTCGAGCGAGAGCGACGACGAAGAGGGATTGGCGTAGAGTTTGACGGCAGCCGAGGGGTTCTCGAGGATGTCGCTGCCGATCCAGAGTACGCCGAACAGGTCGGAGAGTTCGCGGCGCGCCTCGTCGGTGCTCTTGTCGGTGGACGTGAAGCGGATCTCCTCGCTGTCCACGAGTTTCGGGGCCACCAGGCCGCTGTCGTCGATGACGGCGATCGTCTTTGTCTCGCCGCGCGAGAAACGCATGATGAGCGCCGGGGCGACCATCAGGGCGAGCATCAGCACGGGCATGAGGATCGTGGTGATGATGAAGGACTTTTTGCGCACGCGCTCGTTGAACTCGCGCTGGATGATGAGGGATATGTTGGACATGATGTGTAGGTTTTATCGGTTCTCTTTCTCTCCTGTTTTCGGGATGCGGAGCAGCAGGATGCCGCAGCACAGCGTGATGGCCGAAAGCGTGAGCCGCAGTGTGCTTTCTCCGGTCCGCAGGCCGTGGATCAGGCCGTACATGCCCAGTCCCAGGCACAGGCCGGCAAGCGTCCCTGCGGCGGCTTTCCCGAGGCGTCGCGGGTGCTCTTGTCCGGCCGCTTCGTTTGTCTTTTTCATGGCGGTGTGATCTATAACTGCCCGTTCACGGCTCGGATGAATATGTCGTTCATCGAGGGGATGATCTCGCGGAACGAGCGCATCTCGACGGCCTCGTTGGCTGCGGCGATCACCGCGCGCACGGCCCCGTCGTCGGGGACGTGGAGGCGCAGCGTGCGGTAGGCCGACTCCTCGCCCTCGGGGCGTTCGAGCAGTTCGCAGTGCGGTGCCAGGACGCGGCGCAGCGCGACTCTTCGTCGCCGCGGTAGTCGATCTCGAAGAGGTTCGACCCGTGGCGGCGGCGGATGTCGTCCACACGCCCCGAGAGGATGTTCTTCGAGCGGTTGATCAGCGTGATGTGGTCGCAGATCTCCTCCACCGACGACATGTTGTGCGTCGAGAAGATGACCGTCGATCCCTTGTCGCGCAGGGCGAGGATCTCCTCCTTGAGGAGGTTGGCGTTGATCGGGTCGAAGCCCGAGAAGGGCTCGTCGAAGATCAGCAGCTCGGGCTCGTGGAGTACCGTGACGATGAACTGCACCTTTTGGGCCATGCCCTTCGAGAGCTCCTCGACCTTCTTGTCCCACCAGTTCTCGATGCCGAACTTGCGGAACCAGCTCTTGAGCCGGGCGATCGCCTCGCGGCGCGGGAGGCCCTTCAGGCGGGCGAAGAAGATGGCCTGTTCGCCCACCTTCATCTTCTTGTAGAGTCCCCGCTCCTCGGGCAGATAGCCGATGCGGTAGATGTCGTCGGGGGCGATTTCGTGGCCGTTGAAGCAGACGCGCCCGCTGTCGGGTGCTGTGATGCGGTTGATGATCCGGATGAGGGTGGTCTTGCCGGCGCCGTTGGGACCGAGCAGGCCGTAGACCGATCCGCGGGGAATGGCGATCGAGACGTCGTCGAGCGCCTTGTGCCCGGCGTATTGCTTCGAGACGTGTTCAGCCGTAAGGATTTCCATGTGTGTTCTGATTGTCTGTTTTCGGGTGAAACCATCGGCAAATATAAAGAACAACGCGGGAAATTTCAAAGAAAATTTATCGTTTTTTCGATAAAAATGCTCCTTTGTCGCCTCCCGGCATGCCGACTGCCGGCCCCGTTCCGTTCCGCTTCATGCGGCTCTTCTGCCGTGCGGATTGCCGCAGGAGCCTTCTCCGGGGCCTGCCTGCCGCGGTTGCAGTGCGCATTCCGCTGCGGAGATGTGGTTTTTGCCGGACTTTCACTATCTTTGGCGCATGAAAGAGTCGAAATTCGTCAAGACGAAAATCGTTGCGGGCTATGTCATCCTGATTGCCGTCTGCATCCTCTCGGTGGGCTATGTCTACCGGGAGGTGGTCCGTTTTTCGGCTCCCGACGGCACCTATGCGCAGCTGCACACCAAGCGCAGCGCCGTCAATCAGGTGCTCTACCACCTTTATCAGGCCGAGAGTTGCGGGCAGCTGATGATCGCCGGTTACCAGTCCTACGAGGAGCGCTACCGTCAGGAGCTGCGCACCGTGCGCAGCCGGATCGACTCGTTGCGTACGCTGACCGGGCGCGAAGATTCGCTGCAGACGATGCGTCTGGACAGCATTGTGCGGCTGCTGGCTGACAAGGAGCGCCGTACGACGAGCCTCTTCCGTTCGATCCGGGGCGGCGCCACGGCCAGCCTGCTCGAGAAGAACATCCGGGCGCTGATCGAGTCGTCTTCCGACAGCCTGCCGGGGACCGTATCGCCGGCCGATTCGCTGCCGCCGCTGTCCGATTCGCTGCCGCCGCTGTCCGACTCGCTGCCGCCGCTGCCCGATTCGCTGCCGCCGCTGCCCGATTCGCTTCAGTTGCCGCCGCTGCCCGACTCGGTGCTGCACACCGAGAGAATCCCCGATCGGCGAAGGGCCGCACAGCGACTCCTCGACGGTGTTGCTGGCCGACACGTTGATTCTGACCCGTCCGATGCAGATCGACACCCTGCCGCGCCTGCGGCGCATTTGTCCAGACCGATACGGTCTCCGTGCCGCAGGCAAAACGGCGTTTCTTCCGCCGTCTGGCCGACCTGTTCAGTCCGCCCCGGGAGGAGACCGCAGTGGTGATATCGAGCAGCGAGATCGTCGTCGATACGGTCCCTGCCCCGGCGCAGGCGATGCGGCCCGATGCGTTGCGCGACACGATCGCCATCGTGCTGCGGGCCCTGCAGGACAGCGTCACCAGCGAACGCCTCTACATTTACGACGAGGCGTGGCGCGAGGGGTTGCGCCTGCGCTACAGCAACGACCTGATCAATGCGAAGATCTACCGCCTGATCATGGACTTCGAGGAGGAGGAGACCGACTACCTCATGCGCCGCATCGACGAGAACGAGGCGATCCGCAGCCGCTCGTCGCGGATGCTCGGCTGGGTGGCGGCCGGGGCCGTTGTTCTGATGCTGTTGTTCGTGGCGGTGCTGTGGCGGGACATCAACCGCAGCAACCGCCCGCCGCCCTCGAGCGCGCCAACCGCGACAACGAAGCGCGTGGCTGATGCTGGCCATTACGCACGACATCAAGGCGCCGCTGGGTTCCAGTCATGGGTTACATCCATTCTCGCGTCCTGACTACCAGCAAAAACGGCAGAACGCTCTACTCCTCGTCGGAGCACCTGCTGGCGGTGAGGGCTGCTCGATTTCTATCGGCAGCAATACGTAATGGTGGAATCCGGCGACCGCTGGGGAAAGTGAATCGGAAGTACGAATTACTTACCTCAACAATATGGGAGCCTTCTACGGTGACGAAGAAACACTGGGAAGTCTTTCAGAAATTTGCCTTTGAGAGCAGCATTGAACAGTACTGATGTTGTCGTTCAGCCCCGCCAAAGTAACACTTGGGGAGCATTGAGCCTCGACCACGTATGAATTCATAGGAGGTATGAATCTTGCCGTACACTAATATTACCGGTAGGGCGGACGCTTATCGCCTTTTGACTTAAGCAATACGTAAT
>VOFK01002334.1_pt1 | contig 30240 bp, 53 predicted proteins | sample 5384121 | NCBI WGS metagenome assembly VOFK01 (sample SAMN12384730, study PRJNA508395) | human gut metagenome | isolation source: healthy gut J | host: Homo sapiens | reverse complement strand
TATTACGTATTGCTCTCGTACGCTCAGTTTGAGCGGCGCAAATGGAAAGTCGTTGGTATCAACAGGGCACAATCCCTACCGTTGGCGCATCTTCCAGCGTTTCGACAGCGGCAGAATCCTTAAAACGCCTGCAAACGCGTCAGGCCGAACGTCAGGCTCGCCTGGATGCTGCCGCACAGTTGGAGAAAGTCGCAGACGGTCGCGACCTTGACGAAAAGCTGGCGGAAGCCGGAATTGGCGGTAGCAATAAAAGTAGCGCCCAGGATGTATTAGCAAGACTGCAACGCCAACAGGGCGAGTAATTTTTTTGCCAGCCTCACTGCAAGGCTGGCAACTATTTTAAGGATAAAATATGTCTGGTTTTTCCAGCGTCTGTTTGGCAAGGGATAATAAGCCTGCTATCGCTCGCGGTCCGCTGGGACTTCATCTCAATAGGGGCTTTACGCTCGACACGTTAGCGTTTCGTTTGCTGGAAAATGAATTGCTGATTGCGCTGCCGGGTGAGGAATTTACGGTAGCCGCTGTCAGCCACATCGATCTGGGCGGCGGTAGTCAGATTTTCCGCTACTACACTTCAGGCGATGAGTTTCTGCAAATCAATACCACCGGCGGCGAAGATATTGATGACATTGATGATATCAAGCTCTTTGTCTATGAAGAGAGCTACGGTATCAGTAAAGAGAGTCACTGGCGCGAGGCGATCAACGCCAAAACGATGGGGGCAATGACCTTAAACTGGCAGGAAAAACGCTGGCAGCGATTTTTTTTAACAGCGAAGAACCGGGAAATATCGAACCCGTCTACATGCTGGAAAAAGTAGAAAATCAAAATCATGCTAAATGGGAAGTCCATAATTTTACCATGGGCTACCAGCGGCAAGTGACCGAAGATACTTACGAATATTTGCTGCTAAATGGTGAGGAATCTTTTAACGATCTCGGCGAGCCAGAGTGGTTATTTTTCGCGCGCGTTGGTGTCGATATCCCGCTGACATCACTTCATATTATTGGTTAATTACAAGGACGTTTACAATGCATATACTGGATTCACTTCTTGCCTTTAGTGCCTATTTTTTTATTGGCGTGGCGATGGTGATTATTTTTCTGTTTATCTACTCAAAATTACACCGCACAATGAATGTCAATTAATCAAAACAATAATACCGCAGCGTCACTGGCGTTCAAACATTGTTGGTTACGTGATCCCTTATCCAGTGCGGCAATCAATGCGGTGAGTATTCCAGACTATTTCGCCTGGGGCGGGATTGCACTGGTGATTCAGTTACTCGTTTTTTGCTGGTGTCAGACTTTATATGCCCGCATTAAGCGAAAAAATTATTAATCACAATACCGCAGCAGGAATGTTTATGGGAAACCGCCGGCTGGCGGTAACGCAGCTTGTATGACATGGTAATGGACGATCATGGCCAGAAAACGCAAATCAAGAAATAACAGTAAAATTGGTCACGGAGCGATTAGTCGCATTGGTAGACCGAATAATCCTTTGAACCGCGTCGCAATCGCTACGCACAAAAATACTACGTTGGCGCTAATGGGCGGTGCCGCTTTTTGTATTGAAAGGTTGTGGCGATAGTGGCGATGTCGATAACGACGGCGACGGAACGTTTTATTCGACAGTGCAGGATTGTATTGATGACGGTAATAATGCCGACATTTGCGCGCGTGGCTGGAACAACGCCAAAGCGGCATTTTATGCCGATGTTCCGAAGAATATGACTCACAGCAGAATTGTCAGTCTAAGTACGAAAATTGCTACTACGACAATGTTGAACAGAGTTGGATCCCCGGTCGTTTCTGGATTTTGTTAAGCCGGGTTATTCGTAAAGATCGCGATGAGCAGTTTGTTTATAACAGCGGCGGTTCCTCTTTTGCTTCGCGCCGTCTGGCCAACACTTCTGGTGATTACTCCTGGCGCTCCGGTTCTGGCAAAAAAGAGTCTTACTTTCAGGCGGCTTTACCACCAGAAAAGCGTCGACCGTTTCGCGCGGCGGCTATGGTCGTTCTTCCAGCGCCCGTGGGCATTAGGGGAGGCTAATCATGCTGAGACACAACGTTTCACAATGCGACGGGATCTTGACCCAGATCGCCGCTGACAACGGTTTCGACTTCTTCATATCATCGACAATGAAATCTATTGGGATGAGAGTCGGGGCTTACCGTTTTACTCTGCGCCAGATTGAAGAGCAGATCGAAAAACCGACTGCGGAACTGCATCAGATGTGCCTTGAGGTGGTGGATCGCGCGGTAAAAGATGAAGAGATCCTGACGCAACTGGCGATCCCGCCGTTGTACTGGGATGTGATCGCTGAAAGCTGGCGCGCACGCGATCCTTCGCTGTATCGGCCGGGATGGATTTTGCCTCGGTGTGGCAATGCGCCGGTGAAGCTGCTGGAGTGTTACACGCCGATACGCCGACCTCGTTGTATGAGTCGGCTTATTTCCAGTGGGTTGTGGCTGGAGGAAGTGCCCGGCGCAGCGGCATTATTCCGCGTGATGCCGATCAGTACAATGCCATTCAGGAACGCCTGATTTCACGCTTTAGCGAGCTTTACAGTCGGGAACCGTTTTTATTTTTGCTGCTGTCAGGACACCGATGAAGACAGGTGAGTACCGTGCTGTACTTGCAAGGGACTGCGCCCAGCAGGCAGGGCAGGAATCGCGGTTTATCTACATTGAAGATCTCGGTTTGGGCGTCGGCGGCGTACTGACCGATCTTGATGATAATGTCATCCAGCGTGCATTTAAGCTGTATCCGCTGGAGTGGATGATGCGTGACGATAATGGGTCCGCTGCTGCGCAAGCGTCGCGAGCAATGGTGGAGCCGTTATGGAAAAGTATCTTGAGTAATAAAGGGCTAATGCCGCTGCTTTGGCGCTTCTTCCCTGGTCATCCTAACCTTCTTGCATCCTGGTTTGAGGGTGAAAAACCGCATTGCCGCTGGCGAAAGCTATGTGCGTAAACCGATCTACTCGCGCGAAGGCGGAAATGTCACCATTTTCGACGGTCAGAATAACGTCGTTGACCACGCTGATGGTGATTACGCCGATGAACCGATGATCTACCAGGCGTTTCAACCTCTGCCGCGGTTTGGCGATAGCTACACACTCATCGGTAGCTGGATTGTCGATGATGAAGCGTGCGGAATGGGGATCCGTGAAGATAACACACTGATCACCAAAGACACCTCACGTTTCGTTCCGCATTACATTGCTGGATAAGAATGTTTTAGCAATCTCTTTTCTGTCATGAATCCATGGCAGTGACCATACTAATGGTGACCTGCCATTGATGGAGGGAGACACAGTGCACTGGCAAACTCACACCGTTTTTAATCAACCTATACCATTAAATAACAGCAACTTATACCTGTCTGATGGCGCGCTTTGCGAAGCGGTAACGCGTGAAGGTGCTGGCTGGGATAGCGATTTTCTAGCCAGTATTGGTCAGCAGTTAGGAACGGCTGAATCCCTTGAACTGGGGCGGCTGGCGAATGTGAATCCGCCTGAATTATTGCGCTACGATGCGCAAGGACGCCGTCTGGACGATGTGCGTTTTCACCCCCTGCCTGGCACCTGCTGATGCAGGCACTATGTACCAATCGGGTGCACAATCTTGCCTGGGAAGAAGACGCTCGCTCCGGCGCATTTGTGGCGCGCGCGGCGCGTTTTTATGTTATGCGCAGGTTGAGGCGGGGGTCGTTATGTCCAATAACGATGACCTTTGCCGCCACGCCATTGTTGTTACAGATGTTACCCGCGCCGTTTCAGGACTGGACCACGCCCGCTGTTGAGCGATCGCTACGATTCTCACTTATTGCCAGGTGGGCAAAAACGCGGTTTGTTGATTGGCATGGGAATGACGGAAAAGCAGGGCGGTTCCGATGTCATGAGCAACACCACCCGTGCAGAGCGTTTGGAAGATGGCTCTTATCGGCTGGTGGGGCATAAATGGTTTTTCTCGGTTCCGCAAAGCGATGCGCATCTGGTGCTGGCGCAGACCGCGGGCGGTTTGTCCTGCTTTTTGTGCCGCGCTTTTTGCCTGACGGGCAACGCAACGCGATTCGCCTCGAGCGGCTGAAAGATAAGCTGGGTAATCGCTCTAACGCCAGTTGCGAAGTGGAGTTTCAGGATGCCATTGGCTGGTTATTGGGGCAGGAAGGGGAAGGAATTCGTCTGATCCTGAAAATGGGGGGGATGACGCGTTTTGATTGCGCCCTGGGTAGCCATGCCATGATGCGCCGTGCATTTTCGCTGGCGATTTATCATGCACATCAACGCCATGTTTTTGGTAATCCATTGATCCAACAGCCCCTTATGCGTCATGTCTTAAGTCGCATGGCACTTCAGCTTGAAGGGGCAAACGGCGTTGCTGTTTCTCGTCTTGCGCGAGCGTGGGACCGGCGTGCCGATGCCAAAGAAGCCCTGTGGGCGCGTTTATTTACGCCTGCGGCAAAATTTGTGATCTGCAAACGAGGTATGCCGTTTGTGGCCGAAGCGATGGAGGTGCTGGGCGGCATTGGTTATTGCGAGGAGAGCGAGCTGCCGCGGCTTTACCGGGAGATGCCGGTAAACAGTATTTGGGAAGGTTCCGGCAATATTATGTGCCTGGATGTGTTGCGCGTTCTCAATAAGCAAGCGGGCGTATACGACTTATTGTCGGAAGCATTTGTGGAAGTGAAAGGGCAGGATCGCTATTTTGATCGCGCGGTTCGTCGTTTTACAGCAGCAGCTGCGTAAGCCAGCTGAAGAACTGGGCGAGAGATTACTCATCAGCTATTCCTGCTGGGCTGCGGTGCGCAAATGTTGAAATATGCCTCTCCGCCAATGGCGCAGGCGTGGTGTCAGGTGATGTTAGATACGCGCGGCGGCGTACGGTTGTCAGAGCAGATCCAGAATGATTTATTGCTGCGGGCGACGGGGGGGTGTGTGTAAGCGTATACGACTGATGCGACGCTGGTTTCGATTAACTCAATGAAATATGTGAAATTGTAGGCCGGACAAGGCGCTCGCGCGCCGCATCCGGCATTGTTCATTTGCTGTAGATGACACTCATGCATACAGTATCGCCTGTACGCGCCAGTTATCAGGCTGCTGGTCTTCGTACATGGTAATAATGCGGTACCATGACGCACCTTGTTCATCGGCCTTTAACGCCACGATACGTTCCACGTCCTGCGGATCCCCTGAAATATTGCTAACTGAGATCTGACCTATTTCATTCAGGCCCGTCACGCAGTCAGCACTGGCGCTGCAGACTGTGCCGTGGCGCTCGCAGGATAAGTCACTAATTGCAGCGAGGGTGAGGCAAGTAATTGTTTCATCGTCAGCTCCATTTTTCGTTTCCCCACATGTTGCAGGGCATTCCATCGCGGTAATAAACGCCCAGCTTCCAGCCGGTAATTTATTGTGCACAGGTAAACGCATAGGGACGCAAAGCAATGTAAAGCTGACTATGTAAGTTGTCTGATTTATTTACGGTACAAAATGGCTTGTGAATACCACTGTCCTGTCACGATGGTTTCGTCCACCATGACGACAACGTAATAATCAGCTTTTTTGCAGCGACAGCTTTTGCTCTGATTTCTGCTAATGCGTCATCCGGAGAACCCCGAACCATCGTGCTTACGCTACCTATTCGCTGTAACCCTTGCGTCTGGTCGCGGCGAATCTCTTGCGGATGGTCCGTTACTGGCGGTGCTGGCTGTGGCGTACCTTGCAGTGCGCTACAGGCACTTAACATCAACACCAATAATAAACTGGCAAACCGGTAAATAACGCTATTACGTTTCCTGCTAACCATAGTGTAGTGCCTTATTAATTTAACTTTGGGGGAATGTTCCCGAATTGTTACCTGGTACGCGATTTTCGAATGAAAACGTGACGAAAGCGTAACCCACATCTCAACATTATGAACTAATACCGCCAGCAGAAACTTGTGCTAAGGATTTCTTCATGTCATACCAGACAAAAGGAGAGACAGATGATTGAAATAGAATCACGCGAGCTGGCAGATATTCCCGTTCTTCATGCTTATCCTGTCGGGCAAAAAGATACCCCGTTACCGTGCGTAATTTTTTATCACGGCTTTACTTCATCCAGTCTGGTGTATAGCTGTTTTGCCGTTGCGCTGGCGCAGGCTGGTTTTGCAGGGTGATCATGCCGGATGCGCCCGATCACGGTAGCCGTTTTAGTGGTGACGCAGCGCGGCGGTTAAATCAATTCTGGCAAATCTTGCTACAAAGTATGCAGGAATTCACTACTTTACGTGCGGCAATAGCCGAAGAAAACTGGCTGCTTGATGACCGTCTGGCAGTCGGTGGCGCGTCGATGGGCGCGATGACGGCATTGGGAATTACCGCTCGCCACCCCACGGTGAGATGTACCGCCAGCATGATGGGATCGGGCTATTTTACATCACTCGCCCGTTCACTGTTTCCACCGCTGATACCTGAAACGACAGCACAGCAGAATGAATTCAATAACATTGTCGCGCCGCTGGCAGAGTGGGAAGCGACAAACCACCTGGAACAACTTAGTGACAGACCTCTACTGCTGTGGCATGGCCTCGACGATGACGTTGTGCTGCCGACGAATCACTACGTTTGCAGCAGGCCTTAAGCGAGACGGGACGGGATAAACGGCTAACCTGTTCATGGCAGCCAGGCGTGCGTCACCGCATTACGCCTGAGGCGTTAGATGCTGCCGTGACATTTTTCCGCCAGCATCTTTAAACACGCAGAATGCTGACCCCTTTGCGCTTCCAGTTGTTGCAGGATTTCCGGGTTAGCATTTTTTGCCGGTGATCAGCATATCAATTTGATCGGCACGGCTAAAAAGCATTCCCGCGCGTTCGCCAATCTTACTGCTATCAACCAGTACCACCAGTTTCCCTACCACGCTCAGCATCTTCTGCTCTGCCATTGCTGTCAGCATATCAGTTTTTATACAGACCTTCTGCCGTCAACCCTTTGCCACTGGTAAACATCCAGTGCCCGGCATAGAGGCTATTTTCGCTGCCCTGCGGGCTTAAAGTGATGGACTGGCTTTTATTGTACTGCCCACCCATGATGATCACGCTGTCATGCTCCTGATCGATCAGGTAGTTTGCCAGCGGTAGATAATTGGTGATGATTTGCACCGGTTTGCCGCACATTTCCCGCCCAAGCAGAAACGCCGTGGAGCCGCAGTTAATGACCACGCTTTCGCCCGGATTAACCAACTGCGAAGCCGCTTTAGCGATACGTACTTTTTCATCGTGATTCTGCGCCTGATGCAGATTCATCGGCGTCCAGCGCGGGCGCGCTGTTGGAGGTAATAGCTTCTGCGCCATTGCGCACTTTTTTCAGTTTGCCGCTTTCGTCAAGTTTATTTATATCGCGTCGCGCAGTGGCAGGCGAAATTCCCAGACGCTCAACGACTTTTCTCAACGGTCACAAAGCCCAATTGTGCGAGCATTTCCAGGAGGATTTGATGTCTTTGTGCTTCAGTCATGAGCTATTCCGATAAAATTTGATTTTTTAGATGATATTTGAAATAGCCAGGAAATACTACGCCGGATAGCGCGAACTTCTCCACGCTACCCGGTATAAACGACAGATTACAGGAATGACTTGAACGGCAGATCCGGGTTCAATAGTGAAGCAATCATCGAAACCGCGCGGATAGTGGTACTCGAAGTTGTCTTTATCCAGCGGCCAGGTAAATTTGCCACCCACCTGCCAGATAAACGGCTTGAAGCCATACTTCAGGCGATCTTTTTCATCTCCCCACAGCACGCGGATCTCTTGCGGATCGGCCTGGAAGTTTGACCAGATATCGTGGTGGAACGGGATAACCACTTTCGCATTCAGCGCTTCACCCATACGCAGCATATCGGCGCTGGTCATTTTGTCGGTAATACCGCGCGGGTTTTCGCCGTATGAACCTAAAAGCCACGTCGATCTGATGTTCGTTACCGTGCTTCGCATAATAGTTAGAGTAGTGGGAGTCGCCGCTGTGATACGAGGGAGCCGCCAGGCGTTTTTTGAACAGGTAGTTCACCGCGCGATCGTCCATGCCATCTGGCAGTACGCCAGCCGCTTTTTGATCGGCAGGCAGGGTGATCAGTGCAGTACGGTCGAAAGCATCAAGCGCATGAATTTCAATGTCTTTCACTTTTACTACATCGCCCGGTTTGACCACGATGCAACGCTCTTTCGGTACGCCCCAGCCAATCCACAAATCCACACAGGTTTTCGGTCCGATAAACGGTACGTCATCAGCACAATTCTGCATCACGGCAGCAGCGACGTTAACGTCGATATGATCGTTGTGATCGTGAGTCGCCAGTACCGCGTCGATCTGGCGAATCGCAAACGGATCAAGAACAAACGGGGTGGTACGCAGGTTCGGCTGCAGTTTTTCACGCCAGCCATGCGCTGCATCTGGTGACCCTGTTTCATTAACGGGTTACCGTGACTTTGTTTGCCAGTGCCGCACCAGAAATCAACGCAAACGTTGGTGCCACCTTCCGATTTCAACCAGATCCCGGTGCAGCCAAGCCACCACATCGCAAATGTGCCAGGAGCGACCTGTTCTTGTTCAATTTCTTCATTCAACCAGCTACCCCCACTCCGGGAAAGTGCTCAGGATCCAGGATTCACGGGTGATACTTTTTCACTTTTACTCATCGCCATTTACCTTCATGATAGTTCAATTCGAATCAATATGTGATTGGTTTTGATTAATCCTGACACTATTTTTTCAGGAAGGCAATGACCATTTTTTGACTTTTTTGCCAGGGAAGTTGTTGTTGATTTTGAGTATGGAAAGATTTAATGGAATGTGTAATTCAATTAACTAAATGAATTTAAATGAATAATTGTTTTCGTTGTGTGAATCCCACCTATCCATGTGGAATTATTTGCGGGTCGCGTCACATTTAATCATAAATAATCTTGTTGTGATTACTTTTGAAAATTAGAGTGAGTGCACAACATTCCGGGTGTGTGGAATACCCGGTTACCTCTTCTTCAGGAGAGATCGTTATGGAGATCCTCTACAACATCTTTACCGTGTTTTTTAACCAGGTCATGACCAATGCCCCGTTGTTGCTGGGTATTGTGACCTGTCTGGGCTACATCCTACTGCGCAAAAGTGTCAGCGTTATTATTAAAGGCACGATTAAAACCATAATTGGTTTCATGTTGTTGCAGGCAGGGTCCGGCATCCTCACCAGCACCTTCAAACCGGTGGTGGCGAAAATGTCCGAAGTCTACGGCATTAACGGCGCAATTTCCGATACCTACGCTTCAATGATGGCAACCATCGACCGCATGGGCGATGCCTATAGCTGGGTGGGTTACGCCGTATTGTTAGCGCTGGCGCTGAACATCTGTTACGTGCTGTTGCGTCGCATTACCGGCATTCGCACAATCATGTTGACCGGCCACATCATGTTCCAGCAGGCCGGGTTGATTGCCGTTACGCTTTGTTTATCTTCGGCTACTCCATGTGGACCACCATTATCTGTACCGCGATTCTGGTTTCGCTCCCTACTGGGGCATCACTTCCAACATGATGTACAAGCCGACTCAGGAAGTGACGGATGGCTGTGGTTTCTCCATCCATCGGTCACCAGCAGCAGTTTGCATCATGGATTGCCTATAAAGTCGCGCCGTTCCTCGGCAAAAAAGAGGAGAGCGTTGAAGACCTCAAATTGCCGGGCTGGCTGAACATTTTCCACGACAACATCGTCTCCACGGCGATTGTGATGACCATCTTCTTTTTGGTGCCATTCTGCTCTCCTTCGGTATCGACACCGTGCAGGCGATGGCGGGCAAAGTGCACTGGACGGTCACATCCCCTGCAAACCGGTTTCTCCTTCGCGGTGGCGATCTTCATCATCACTCAGGGCGTGCGCATGTTTGTGGCGGAACTCTCTGAAGCATTTAACGGTATATCCCAGCGCCTGATCCCCAGGTGCGGTTCTGGCGATTGACTGTGCGGCTATCTATAGCTTCGCGCCGAACGCCGTGGTCTGGGGCTTTATGTGGGGCACCATCGGTCAGCTGATTGCGGTTGGCATCCTGGTCGCCTGCGGTTTCCTCGATCCTGATTATTCCCGGCTTTATCCCGATGTTCTTCTCCAACGCCACCATCGGCGTGTTCGCTAACCACTTCGGCGGCTGGCGTGCAGCGCTGAAGATTTGTCTGGTGATGGGAATGATCGAAATCTTTGGTTGCGTCTGGGCGGTGAAACTCACCGGTATGAGTGCCTGATGGGCATGGCGGACTGGTCGATTCTGGCACCGCCGATGATGCAAGGCTTCTTCTCCATCGGTATCGCCTTTATGGCCGTCATCATTGTAATTGCACTGGCTTATATGTTCTTCGCTTTGGCCGCGCGCTGCGCGCAGAAGAAGATGCAGAAAAACAACTGGCAGAACAGTCTGCTTAATAAGGAGTTTTGATTATGACCGTACGTATTCTGGCTGTGTGTGGCAACGGACAAGGCAGTTCCATGATCATGAAGATGAAAGTGGACCAGTTTTTAACCCAATCAAACATTGACCATACGGTAAATAGCTGCGCGGTTGGCGAATACAAAAGTGAGCTGAACGGTGCGGATATCATCATCGCTTCTACGCACATCGCGGGCGAAATCACCGTTACTGGCAACAAATATGTGGTTGGCGTGCGCAACATGCTCTCCTGCCGATTTTGGCCCGAAACTGCTGGAAGTGATCAAAGAGCATTTCCCGCAAGACGTGAAGTAAGGACGCGCCATGAAATTACGTGATTCGCTGGCGGAAAATAAATCCATCCGCCTGCAGGCTGAAGCAGAGACATGGCAGGACGCGGTGAAAATCGGCGTTGACCTGCTGGTGGCGGCGGATGTTGTCGAGCCGCGCTATTACCAGAGTGCGATTCTGATGGCGTGGAACAGTTTGCCCTTATTTCGTTATCGCCGGGGCTGGCGATGCCGCACGGGCGGCGGAAGAGGTGTTAAGAAAACAGGTTTCTCTCTGGTAACGCTGAAAAAGCCGCTGGAATTTAACCACGACGACAACGATCCGGTGGATATCCTCATCACCATGGCGGCGGTCGATGCCAATACCACCAGGAAGTGGGCATCATGCAGATCGTCAACCTGTTTGAAGATGAAGAGAATTTTTGACCGTTTACGCCTGCCGTACCGAGCAGGAAGTACTGATCTCATTGACCGCACCAACGCGGCAGCTTAAGAAGGAATTGAACATGTCATTACCGATGTTGCAAGTCGCGCTGGACAACCAGACTATGGATAGCGCCTACGAAACCACTCGCCTGATTGCCGAAGAAGTCGACATTATCGAAGTGGGTACCATTCTGTGCGTGGGCGAAGGCGTGCGTGCGGTTCGTGACCTGAAAGCGCTGTACCCGCACAAACTCGTACTGGCTGACGCCAAAATTGCCGATGCAGGCAAAATCCTTTCTCGCATGTGCTTCGAAGCCAACGCTGACTGGGTGACGGTTAAATTTGCTGTGCGGATATCAACACCGCCAAAGGCGCGCTGGACGTGGCAAAAGAGTTTAACGGCGACGTGCAGATCGAACTGACCGGTTACTGGACCTGGGAACAGGCGCAACAGTGGCGCGATGCAGGCATTCAGCAGGTGGTTTATCACCGCAGCCGTGACGCGCAGGCCGCAGGCGTGGCGTGGGGCGAAGCGGACATCACCGCGATCAAACGTCTTTCCGATATGGGCTTCAAAGTCACCGTCACCGGAGGCCTGGCGCTGGAAGATCTGCCGCTGTTCAAGGGTATTCCGATTCACGTCTTTATCGCGGGCCGTAGTATCCGTGATGCCGCTTCTCCGGTGGAAGCCGCACGTCGTTCAAACGTTCCATCGCTGAACTGTGGGGCTAAGGAGCGGATATGTTGTCCAAACAAATCCCGCTTGGCATCTATGAAAAAGCGCTCCCCGCCGGGGAGTGCTGGCTGGAACGCCTGCAACTGGCAAAAACGTTGGGCTTCGATTTTGTCGAGATGTCGGTAGATGAAACGGACGAGCGCCTGTCGCGCCTCGACTGGAGCCGCGAGCAGCGTCTGGCGCTGGTCAATGCGATTGTTGAAACCGGCGCGCGCGTGCCGTCCATGTGCCTTTCTGCTCATCGTCGTTTCCCTCGCTGGGCAGTGAAGATGACGCGGTGCGGGCGCAGGGGCTGGAGATTATGCGTAAAGCTATCCAGTTCGCCCAGGATGTCGGTATTCGCGTGATCCAGCTGGCGGGCTATGACGTTTACTATCAGGAAGCCAATAACGAAACGCGTCGTCGTTTCCGTGACGGACTGAAAGAGAGCGTTGAGATGGCAAGCCGCGCGCAGGTGACGCTGGCGATGGAGATCATGGATTATCCTCTGATGAACTCATCAGCAAGGCGCTGGGCTACGCGCACTATTCTCAACAATCCGTGGTTCCAGCTCTACCCGGATATCGGCAACCTGTCGGCGTGGGACAACGACGCAGATGGAGTTGCAGGCCGGAATGGGGCATATCGTCGCGGTGCATGTGAAAGACACCAAACCGGGTGTCTTTAAAAACGTGCCGTTTGGCGAAGGTGTAGTGGATTTTGAACGTTGCTTTGAAACGCTCAAAACAGAGTGGCTATTGCGGGCCGTACCTGATTGAGATGTGGAGCGAAACGGCGGAAGACCCGGCGGCAGAAGTGGCGGCGAAAGCGCGTGATTGGGTGAAAGCGCATGGCCAAAGCGGGCATGGTGGAGGCGGCATAATGCAAAAAGCTAAAAACAGCAGGTGTTTGAAGCCAACATGGATTCAAGCCGCGCTATGGGCTGGTGACCTTTACCGGGGCAACGTCAGCGCTATCGACCGCGAACGCGGGCTGGTGGTGATCAAGCCCAGCGGCGTCGCCTACGAAACCATGAAAGCAGACGATATGGTGGTGGTCGATATGAGCGGTAAGGTGGTGGAAGGGGAATATCGTCCGTCTTCCGACACCGCGACGCATCTTGAACTCTACCGTCGTTACCCGTCGCTTGGCGGCATTGTCCATACCACCATCAACTCATGCTACCGCATGGGCGCAGGCGGGGGCTGGCGATCCCGGCGTTGCACCACGCACGCCGACTACTTTTTGGCGACATTCCGTACGCGCGGGTGCGAAGAAGAGGTGCAGGGCGAGTATGAACTGAACACCGGCAAAGTGATTATCGAAACGCTGGGCAACGCCGAGCCGCTGCATACGCCGGGAATTGTGGTGTATCAGCACGGGCCGTTCGCCTGGGGGAAAGATGCTCACGATGCGGTGCATAACGCGGTGGTGATGGAAGAAGTGGCGAAAATGGCGTGGATTGCCCGCGGCATTAACCCACAACTCAATCACATCGACAGCTACCTGATGAATAAACACTTCATGCGTAAACACGGTCCTAACGCTTATTACGGGCAGAAGTAGAACACGCGCTGCGGAAATTTCCTTCCTCGGGAGATAACTGGTCTAATTCCGCAGCCGTTTTTCAAAAAACCCCTGCGAAGGGGCAAAGCAAAACTATGGCAATGTTTCGTTGGTTATACCGGTGCTAGCGATAAATATCCGCGCTGGCGTGCATATTGCCGTTACTCCCCGGTTCCCGCATCAGAATTACGTGGTAGTACGTTGCGCCTTGCGCATCTGTTTCTTCATTTAATGCCTGACGTGCTTCGCTTTCAGTGGCGAAGTTATGATTGATATAAATCACGCCTAAGCTTTGCACATCGTCCATATTTCTGGCCTGGTGGTTATTAATTTCAATGGCTGCCCATGTATTTGCACTTAGCAAAAGCACAGCCAGAAGGGCTAAAACACGACTGAACATAGATACCTCCTCGACGGCTGACTTTGTGTGCTCTCCTCTGTGATGATCTTCTGATTTAATTTTAATCAATGATAAAAGAAGTTGATGGTGACCATTTCTGATGCAGTTGTTCAAAAAACACCATGATGAAGTGTGATGAACTTCAAATCAGCGTGTTAGTCCACTTTGGTGAAAAGATGAGATTTATTTGTCGGCTGGCCTTGAGTTTAGCGGGTATGTCAGTACTATAACGCGTCATTTTTCAGCCGACCTTTAACACGTTCCCTTGCCTCCCCGGGATTCGGCTGACCCAGACAGGAGGCTGAATAATCCGTAAGGAGCAATTGATGCGTCATTACGAAATCATTTTTATGGTCCATCCTGACCAGAGCGAACAGGTTCCGGGGCATGATCGAGCGCTACACTGCTGCCATCACTGGTGCAGAAGGCAAGATCCACCGTCTGGAAGACTGGGGCCGCCGTCAGCTGGCTTACCCGGATCAACAAACTGCACAAAGCTCACTACGTTCTGATGAACGTTGAAGCTCCGCAGGAAGTGATCGATGAGCTGGAAACTACCTTCCGCTTCAACGATGCCGTTATCCGCAGCATGGTTATGCGTACCGCACGCTGTTACCGAAGCATCTCCGATGGTTAAAGCGAAAGACGAGCGCCGTGAGCGTCGCGATGATTTCGCAAACGAAACCGCTGATGATGCTGAAGCTGGGGATTCTGAAGAGTATTTCTGATGACCAACCAACCGTCTGGTGTTGTCCGGCACCGTGTGCAGGACTCCCCCTTCGAAAGGTCAGTCCATCAGGAATTCCTCACTGCCAGTTCGTGCTTGAGCATCGTTCTGTGCAGGAGGAAGCCGGTTTTCACCGGCAGGCGTGGTGCCAAATGCCCGTTATTGTTAGCGGACACGAAAACCAGGCCATTACTCACAGTATAACGGTCGGCAGTCGCATAACCGTTCAGGGTTCATTTCATGCCACAAGGCAAAGAACGGACTGAGCAAAATGGTTTTGCATGCCGAGCAGATTGAATTGATAGATTCTGGAGACTAGCCATATGGCACGTTATTTCCGTCGTCGCAAGTTCTGCCGTTTCACCGCGGAAGGCGTTCAAGAGATCGACTATAAAGATATCGCTACGCCGAAAAAACTACATCACCGAAAGCGGTAAGATTGTCCCAAGCCGTATCACCGGTACCCGTGCAAAATACCAGCGGTCAAAGCTGGCTCGCGCTATCAAACGCGCCGCTACCTGTCCCTGCTGCCGTACACTGATCGCCATCAGTAATCGGTCACGGTCCATTAATACGACTTTGAGAGGATAAGGTAATGCAAGTTATTCTGCTTGATAAAGTAGCAAACCTTGGGGTAGCCTTGGGTGATCAGGTAAACGTTAAAGCGGGCTATGCTCGTAACTTCCTGGTACCGCAGGGGTAAAGCTGTTCCAGCTACCAAGAAAAACATTGAATTCTTCGAAGCACGTCGCGCTGAACTGGAAGCTAAACTGGCTGAAGTTCTGGCAGCAGCTAATGCTCGCGCTGAGAAAATCAATGCACTGGAAACTGTTACCATCGCGTCTAAAGCTGGCGACGAAGGTAAACTGTTCGGTTCCATCGGTACTCGCGACATCGCTGACGCTGTAACTGCAGCTGGCGTTGAAGTGGCTAAGAGCGAAGTTCGTCTGCCGAACGGCGTTCTGCGTACCACTGGCGAACACGAAGTGAGCTTCCAGAAAAGTTCACAGCGAAGTATTCGCGAAAGTGATCGTAAACGTAGTAGCTGAATAATTCGTTATTCAACGAGACGTAAAAACGCCGACCATTGGTCGGCGTTTTGCTTTCTATTTTTCGTCAGGCATTAATTTCGCAAGTAGATCCATTCACCATTCTCTTGTGTCCATAAGTCAGGATGGTTTGCTGGCGTTAGATACATATGAGCGCAACTGATGTCTCGCTCCTGCGGCACTCGCTCAAAACCCAAACCCGAGTAGATTGCTGCTGAACTTGATAAGGAACGCAGACCAATTTTCAAATCATGGGGTAAATCAGAATACGCGTTTAGCAATGCAGCAATGATGAATCCGAGGGCATTAGAAACGCCTGTAACAGTGCGAAGTTGGTCGATATAAAGATCGATTGTTGGTAGTTCAGATGACCAGCAATTAGGCATTTGGGCAGGAAGGGGTTACAACGTATCCTATCGTTTGGCCGGTATAGTCTGGAGTACCATAACCAGGTCCCAAAACCACTTCGTGTATTGTGTATTTACTGTTGGGTTCGAAGGATTCGACATCTTGCAATAAATATTTCAGTTCTGCGGTTAACCTCGCACCCGCGTAAGCTTTATTGTATTTCTGGGCGTGAATATTATCTAATGTAGCTTCATGGTTCCATCCAAAAGAATTATCACCATTCATTGTTACTCCATCGTAAAAGCATTACACTTCTTTGCTAACTTATTGAATGCTTGCCAGTCTGAGAGATTCTAGTTTGTGGATCTCAACAGTACGTCTGCCATCGCAATTATGATCTCTTCCACGATTTGACAGTAATGTAGCGCGTGCGTATTGATGAAAATTTTAGTTTTGCTGGTTTGTCGGTGGACGAAAAACGAGGTAAATATGCGGGGAATGAATAAATAGTTGTTGGTAATGTCATTTTATTGTTGCCTGTTTAATATTTTTACAAGTATCGCAGTTGAATGTTCAAAGAAAAAGAATTGATATTAATAAAAATAAGTTTGTTTTCTGAAGTGGTGAAAATAGCGGATGGTGAAAGATATTAATATCAAAAATCGCTCATTATGGATATAACGATGCACCCGGGGGAGAAAATGACTTCCACGCCTTACACCGTACATTCTTGTTGTGCGGTATGTAATTATTCTACGCTGTCGGTATCGGTGTATTCGTTAATCAGCAGGTTAGCCAGCCACAAAAAGCCATTGAGAAAGTTATTGATTTTACATGGGATTATTATATTGCTAATCCTTGGTTTTTAAAAATTGTGCATAGTGAAAATCAAAGTAAAGGTGTGCATTATGCAAAATCACAGCGTCTCTTAGAAATTAACCATGCGCACTTGCAGTTAATGGAATCCTTATTGGATGAAGGGAAGAAACACAATATTTTTAAGCCAGATATCGACCCATTGCAGGTGAATATTAATATTGCTGCGCTTGGCGGATATTATTTGATCAACCAGCAATTACGCTTGGCCTGGTTTATCACATCAGTATGGTTTTCACCCCAGGCACTGGAAGCCAGACGTAAGGTCATCAAAGAGACAATCCTTAGCTGGCTTTTGGTTGACCCTTCATCTACCGCGCACGAATAAAACTGCCATCCGGCTGGCGGGTGAACAGGACCTGTTGATTATTCCCCGTATCAATGGTTAAGCCCGTCACCACGCCGCTGGCGTTCTGGCGGATTTTCACCATCTGCCCGTTTTGCAAATTACCAGCGGCGGCTTACCCGCGCCTTCTACCTGCGCCAAATTTGCATAATCGGTAGCGGGCAGTCCGTGGTCGCGGAACAGCTGCGCCATCGTTTTACCGGGTTCGACACGGTAAGAGCGCCATTGATTATCAATTCCGCTATCTGGCTGGAATGGTTGCGTTTGGGTAGTTTGCGGCTGCTCTTCTGGCTGGCCTTCCTGTATAGGTTCTGGAGCGACCGGAGCCACCTGATCAGGATCATTTTGTGGTGTGACTAATTGCGCCCGCAGCTGTTCTTCTGTCGGCGGTTGTGATTGTGACTGAATATCTAACTGCGCTTCACGCGTCACCACCGGCGCGTTGGGCGTATCATCAGATGGAAGCAGAAATCCGACCACCAATACAATGGCGGCAATAATGATCCCCCGACGATGCATCGGCGGCAGCGGGTCCATGAAGCGAAAATTGTCCGGCGCGCCAGACTTTCTCCGGGTTGGTTTTAGTTCAAAGCGCCCGAGGCATGGTTTCCTCCCTGCTCCGCGTCTTGTTCCTCAATCATAGCCTCATGAATAAGCTAACGCTATGATGTCCGTGGTAAACCCGCCTTTATTATATTCATACGGGATATTGCTATTGTTTCTTTTTTCCCGGATTTGTCATCATTCCCAAGCGACAAAGTTTTACCCAAAGAAGTGTGGCTGATATGCTGCCCGCTACTTTATACCCTAAGAAAGGAAATACGATGAAATTCCACCCCAACTTTTGACACCATCGAAGCGCAAGCAAGCTACGGCATTGGTTTGCAGGTAAGGGCAACAACTGAGTGAATCTGGCCTGGAAGGGCTGCTGCCAGCACTGGTTGCAGGTATTGCCGATGCGCTGGAAGGCAAACATCCGGCTGTTCCGGTTGATGGGTGCATCGCGCGCTTTGCGTGAAATCCACGAGCGCGCCGATGCCGTTCGTCGTCAGCGTTTCCAGGCGATGGCTGCTGAAGGTGTGAAATACCTGGAAGAAAACGCCAAAAAAGAAGGTGTGAATAGCACCGAATCTGGCCTGCAATTCCGCGTGATCAACCAGGGTGAAGGCGCAATTCCGGCACGTACTGACCGCGTTCGTGTTCATTACACCGGTAAACGATCGACGGCACCGTGTTTGACAGCTCCGTTGCTCGTGGTGAACCCGCTGAATTCCCGGTTAATGGCGTGATCCCTGGCTGGATTGAAGCACTGACTCTGATGCCGGTAGGTTCTAAATGGGAACTGACTATCCCGCAGGAACTGGCATATGGCGAGCGCGGCGCAGGCGCATCCATCCCTCCGTTCAGCACCCTGGGTTTGAAGTCGAACTGCTGGAAATCCTCTTAAGCAGCGCATTCTGTTCCCCCTCGAACCAGAGGGGGAGCAGGCATTCAGCAATAAACCCTTCAGTTTGCCAAACGGCGCTATTTTGTGTTGCAAAGACCCCGTAAGCGTGTATTTTTGTGAGCTGTTTTTCGCGTTATCACCGTGATATGACACTCACTTTAAACATAAAATTAACATTAGATCTAAATCTTAGTATTCATCCCGCGTATTGTTACCTAATATCGATGAGTCCCGATACAGATTCGTCGTATCATAGACTGACTAAAGGCCGTAGAGCCTGAACAACACAGACAGGTACAGGAAGAAAAAAACATGGTAGAATCAGGGTAAAAGTCGTTGCCGATGATCAGGCTCCGGCTGAACAGTCGCTACGGCGCAATCTCACAAACCGACATATTCTAGCTTTATTGCCATTGGCGGTGCCATTGGTACGGGGTTGTTTATGGGGTCTGGCAAAAACGATTAGCCTTGCCGGGCCGTCGATCATTTTCGTTTATATGATCATTGGTTTTATGCTCTTTTTCGTGATGCGGGCAATGGGGAATTGCTGCTTTCGAATCTGGAATACAAATCTTTTAGTGACTTCGCTTCCGATTTACTCGGGCCGTGGGCAGGATATTTCACCGGCTGGACTTACTGGTTCTGCTGGGTTGTAACCGGTATGGCAGACGTGGTGGCGATCACGGCTTATGCTCAATTCTGGTTCCCCGATCTCTCCGACTGGGTCGCCTCGCTGGCGGTGATAGTGCTGCTGCTGACGCTTAACCTCGCCACCGTGAAAATGTTCGGTGAGATGGAGTTCTGGTTTGCGATGATCAAAATCGTCGCCATTGTGTCGCTGATTGTCGTCGGCCTGGTCATGGTGGCGATGCACTTTCAGTCACCGACTGGTGTGGAAGCGTCATTCGCGCATTTGTGGAATGACGGCGGCTGGTTCCCGAAAGGTTTAAGTGGCTTCTTTGCCGGATTCCAGATAGCGGTTTTTCGCTTTCGTGGGGATTGAGCTGGTAGGTACAACAGCTGCGGAAACCAAAGATCCAGAGAAATCACTGCCACGCGCGATTAACTCCATTCCGATCCGTATCATTATGTTCTACGTCTTCGCGCTGATTGTGATTATGTCCGTGACGCCGTGGAGTTCGGTAGTCCCGGAGAAAAGCCCGTTTGTTGAACTGTTCGTGTTGGTAGGGCTGCCTGCTGCCGCAAGCGTGATCAACTTTGTGGTGCTGACCTCTGCGGCGTCTTCCGCTAACAGCGGCGTCTTCTCTACCAGCCGTATGCTGTTTGGTCTGGCGCAGGAAGGTGTGGCACCGAAAGCGTTCGCTAAACTTTCTAAGCGCGCAGTACCCGCGAAAGGGCTGACCTTCTCCCTGCATCTGCCTGCTCGGCGGCGTGGTGATGCTGTATGTGAATCCCAGCGTGATTGGCGCGTTCACGATGATCACGACCGTTTCCGCGATTCTGTTTATGTTCGTCTGGACGATTATCCTTTGCTCGTACCTTGTGTATCGGAAACAGCGTCCTCATCTACATGAGAAGTCGATCTACAAGATGCCGCTCGGCAAGCTGATGTGCTGGGTATGTATGGCGTTCTTTGTGTTCGTGGTCGTGTTGCTGACACTGGAAGATGACACTCGCCAGGCGCTGCTGGTCACTCCGCTGTGGTTTATCGCGCTGGGGCTGGGCTGGCTGTTTATTGGTAAGAAGCGGGCTGCTGAACTGCGGAAATAACCGCATTATCATGCTGAATGGCGCAATGCCATCCAGCTTTTTAGATCACTCACCCGCCAGCGCGCGTGGGAACAGTACATTGTTTTCCAGGCTGATGTGATCCATCAGGTCATCAATCAGTTCATTAATGCCGTTATACATCGCTTTCCAGGTGGTGCAGGCTTCCGGCGGCGGTGTGACGTTATTGGTAGTGTGTTTGATCACTTCCAGCAGTTCACCCGCTTCATCGTGCTCGCTTTCCATTACGCTGATTGGCCCCATTGCCTGGCTGCCCATGCCTTGTTTGATCATCGGGAAGAGAATCTGCTCTTCTTTCATCATGTGGCTGGAAAGCTCTTCATGCAGCATAGTCAGGTATTTTGTCAGCCCTTTTGGCACGCTCGGTTTGTCGGCGTGAACGCGCTCGACTTTAGTCGCTTGCAGGATCAGCTCCGGCAGTTGCTCGCGGTGACGATCGTGGTAGCGCACGATGATGTGGTCAATGATTTCTGCCAGCGGGGCGCTACGCCAGTCTTTCTCAATCGGTTGTTCAGCAAGCTTTGCCAGTTCAGCTTCAATGACCTCAACATCCAGTTCTTTACGTGCCGCGCGCGCCAGCGTCTGCTTACCGCCACAGCAGTAATCCATATCATATTTACGAAACAGAGCTGAAGCAGGAATAGAGAGCGCCAGTTCACCTAAAGGTTGGTCGCGATAAGCCATAGCTGATACCTCATTCTTAATAAGATAAGATGTATTTAAATGCATCTTTAAGACAAATGCTATAACCCTTACGTAGCAGAGGCTTATTTAACTCACTGCCAGCGTGTCAACTTTCTGAGACAGATTCAGTTAAAGGTTTTTCTGGTTTTGCTCTGACCGCAATGACCACGCCAATCACTAACAGCGCGATACCGCTCTCAGCGTCATTAGCGGCGGCATTTGCTGGCGGAGTAAAAAGGTGTACAGCAAACCTGCCAGCGTTTCGAAAACAATCAGCGGCCCGAGAATCACTGTCGGTAATCGCTGGCTGGCGACGTTCCAGCAGAGTGCGCCAACCCATGAGCAAAGCACGGCTATCGCAACCATCAGACTAATAAACACCAGCGGACGGGGGCCAAAGGGTAGGGAGAAGTCCGGCGTTTGCGTATTCAGCCAGTAACAAGCGACGAGATAGCCGATAAGTGAAACCGGCAGTGTGACCAGCGCCTGCGCTGTTGCCCACATCATCGGATGTTTGTCGGGATTTTCCGCAGCCAGCGGGCGTTGCGCAGGGCATGCTACCACGCCCAGCAGACCACGGAAAACTAACGCCAGCACGATGCCAGAGGTATAACGCCCAGTCAAAAATTGGGGAGTCCGTGGTTTAACTCAGCAATATTCACACACGCCGCCGATGCCAATACAAATCAGTGCCGGGGCGAGTTTTCCCCACGCGAGTTTGCCGTCGCGCTGGCTATAAAGCAGATTGGCAAAGACAGGAATGACCACCGGCAGGGTGCCGATAATCATCGTGGAAACAGGCGCGCCAGTACGTTGAATGGCACTGGCAAGGCAGAAGTAATAAATGAAGTTGCCCATCATAGTGAGCATCAAGGCGGTAAGCCAGTCCCGACGCGCCAACTGACGCAGACGCACGCGTCCCAGCCAGCAATGGGCAATGGGCGCAATTAACCCTAACGCCAGATAACGCCCCATCGACTGCAACATCGCCGGGTATTCCGGCACGATCAACGGCCCGACAAAAAAATAAGCCCCCCCACATCAACCCTGCTAACAGGGCGTACAGCACGCCGCTAATCATTACTGGCATCCATTGATCTGTCAGAAGAAAGTTCAGGAAGCAGACATGATTGCTCCCGGCATCCCGTCATTATCAGAGAGGATGCGGGAGGATGCCACTTTAATTAACTAGTTATTAACATTAAAAAGATGGCTTACGCTTTCGGCTAACGTTGTCGTTGGGTGGCCAATCAATTTGCTAAGTGTTTGCTGTCATCAAAACAGACCGCCTTTCGATGCGCCAACGTCAGAATCCGCCAGCATATCCGCCAGTCCGTCGGCAGTCCGACGCTTTTCAGTGCCGCGGCGAAATCGGCTTCGCCCTCAGATTTTGATAGGGTAACCTGTTTGCCGCTCTGTTTGGTCAGCTCTGCCGCTAACTGTGTCAACGTCCAGCGCACTATCGCCCGCCAGTTCGTAAACCCTTTGCCTCGTGACCGGCTTCTTCCAGCTAATCACGCGTGCCGCAGCTGCCGCATAAGCCAGCATTTTTCTCGCCCGCGTTGCTGAGGCGATTTTTGCCATCGCCCGCCGCACCGATAAATACGCCGCATGTTCCAGTTGCTGCCGGGGCGCTGGCGAGGTAAATGTGTTCCGCTGGCGCTGCCTCCAGCCGTTGCGCAGCAGGGTGTAAACGATGCCAGAATCAGCCAGCATTTTCTCCGTCTCGATGTGCTCATCGGCGAGGCCGAGCGGGGAGGTATCTGCATGTAGCAGGCTGGTATAAGCGATAAATTTCACGCCAGCCGCCTTTGCGGCATTAATAACATTACGATGCTGCGGGGCACGTTGACCCACTTCGCTGGAAGAGATCAGCAGTAGTTTTTCCACCCCTGAAGTGCAGATGTCAGTGCGGCTTCATCGCCGTAGTCAGCCTGACGCACGGTAATGCCTTGTGCTGCCAGGGCCTGGGCTTTTGCCGGATTACGAACGATAGCCACTATTGGCTGGCAGGGGACGAGTTTTTCACCAGGGACTCAATAACATAGTGACCAAGTTGGCCAGTGGCACCAGTAATAGCGATCATGGGAGTCTCCATCGTTTTGTCTTGTGTTTAAATACGTTAACACCTAAACTTACTTTTAGTAAGTACGTACAAAAAGGTAAGTATGAAATGAGTCAGGTTAGCCTGTCGCAACAACTGAAAGAGGGTAATCTCTTTGCGGAACAGTGCCTCGCGGGTGTTGAAACACGTCACCAGCCGTTGGGGGGGGGTGTTGATTCTGGTGGCGCTACGCGAAGGTACTCATCGCTTTAGCGACCTGCGGCGCAAAATGGGCGGGGTGAGTGAAAAGATGCTTGCGCAGTCGTTACAGGCGCTAGAGCAGGATGGTTTTCTTAACCGTATCGCGTATCCGGTGGTGCCGCCGCATGTGGAATATAGCCTCACGCCGCTGGGCGAGCAGGTGAGCGAAAAAGGTTGCTGCACTGGCGGACTGGATTGAGTTGAATTTGCCCGAGGTGTTAGCGGTGCGGGATGAACGTGCGGCATAACTTTGCCGGATACGCGGCCTACGGTGTATGACTTGTAGGGCGGATGAGATGCGCCAGCATCGCATCCGCCAATAAATGCCGGATGCGATTGATGATTTATAGGCCGAAAAAGAAGTGTTTTACTTACTCAAATCCACCTGATAAATCGCAAACCCGATATCATCGGTCGCGACTTTATTCATCGGATACTGCCCTTTCTCTTTAATAAACGCTGCGGCTTTATCTGACGGAGAGGTTTCGAAACGGATATCCAGTTTCTTATCGGCAGCTATCGGTGCTAAACGCCAGTTGTTATCTGCCGCCGCCGGTGAATTTCCCCCGCACGTTTCGACTCATCAGCAATCCACGCTGCCAGCACCGAGCGGTTTTCATCCGGTGAAGCAAAAGCGATATGGCTGTCGCCCGTCCCGGCAAATTTGCCGCCGTAAGCGCGATAGTTATTGGTGGCAACGAGGAACATAGCGTTCGGATCAATCGGCTTCGCCATTAAAGGTCAGGTTCTTAATCCTTTCCGCATTGGCATTAATCATCTGGCACTCGCCGTCATAACGGGCGGGCTGGGTAACATCAATCTGATAATTCACACCATCAATAACATCAAAGTTATAGGTGCGGAAACCATCCCAGTTGATGAGTGACTGTGGTTTCGTGCTGTTAGGATCAATCTGGTTAAACTGTCCGGCGGAGCACTCCAGCCACTCTTTCACCTCTTTTACCGCTGGCTTTCACCACAATCAGCGTATTGGGATAGAGATAAAAAGATCGGCGGCATTACGGAAAGTCAGCTGACCTTTTTCCACCTCCACATAGCTTGCCGGGTCATTTTTGCGACCACCAACTTTAAACGGTGCGGCAGCTGAAAGCACCGGCAGTTTTGCCAGATCCGGATCGCCCTGAATGTAATGTTCGACATACGCTTTTTGCGCGTTGTTCACTACTTGCACGGTCGGATCGTCCTGCACCAGCGCCAGATAGCTATACATATTGTCGGCAGATTTACCGATTGGCTTGCTGACGAACTGGCGTGTGGCATCGTGATCGGCTTTGAGTGTTTCTACCAGCTTGCTGTCTTCCGCCGCGAGGGATTTTATTAGCACGATGTTCGTAAATCGGTCGTGAACTTCCTGCTTTTTCGCTGCGTCACCTGCCATTTACCGCTGTCATTACTGAGTTGTAAGTCGACCACACCAAGATGATCGCCCCACATGCCTGGCATTACCGCCGGAACACCATTCAGCGTGCCTTTGGCGATATCAGCCCCTTCGATATCAGCAAAATCTTTACCCGGGAAAACGGCGTGAGCATGGCCAAACATAATGGCGTTAACGCCCGGAATTTCACTGAGGTAATAAACTGAGTTTTCCGCCATCACTTTATACGGATCGGCAGACACCCGGATATGTGCCAGAACGACAACAACATCGGCACCTTTCTGCGCGCATTTCAGGCACGTATTTGCGCGGTTTCGGTAATATCATTCACCGTCACTTTCCCCCGGATAAATTGCTTTTTATCCCAGCCCATGATTTGTGGCGGCACGACGCCAATATAGCCAATCTTCAGCGTCTGTTTTTTTCCGTCTTTATCGACCACTTCGGTGTCTTTAATTAAATACGGTAAACATTGGCTGTTTGGTTCTCCCTGGCGTCAATGACGTTGGCATTTACATAAAATTTCGCTCCTGCCAGCGCATTTTTCAGGTAATCCAGACCGTAGTTAATCTCGTGGTTGCCGCTGTTCCGACGGTATGTCCAGCGTATTTAATGCCTTATAGACCGGGTTGAATATCGCCTGCTTTTAAATCCTTTCGCCGACATGTAATCGGCCAGCGGACTCCCTGAATCAAATCGCCGTTATCAACCAGTACGCTGTTTTTCACTTCATTGCGGGCATCGTTAATCGCTGCCGCAATGCCGTACAGTACCAGTCGAATTTTTCCGTGGCGGTGTCTTTGTTAATAATCGAAATCCATCATGTTGCTATGCAATCGGGGTGAAAGCCTTTCCATGATACGCAGAATCGACCGTCGCTGCATTCACTGGCGGCACAGCGTGGCGAGCGTTGCGCTAAACTTAATCATCAGGGACATCCTTTATCATCGGAATACGAAAAGAAAAGGGATAATAAACGTCTTACTTATAGAACAAAGTGAAGAATGCCACAATTTTACGCTTTTGAAAATGATGACACTATCACAGTTATTCTGTTATCTGGGGTATAAGAAGTAAAACAATAAGTGATAACACCGCGCAAGACGAGGTGGAGAAATGTTAGATCAAGTACGATCGACGAAACCGATGGACGTCGTCACGCAAAGCGGACAATTCTCCGGTAACGGCAGCGGATATTGCCGCACACACCGTTATCATGGACGGTTTACGTACGCTGACACCGGATATTCCGGTCCTTTCTGAAGAAGATCCTCCGGTTGGGAAGTCCGTCAGCACTGGCAGCGTTACTGGCTGGTAGACCCACTGGATGGTACGAAAGAGTTTATTAAACGTAATGGCGAATTCACCGTTAACATTGCGCTCATTGACCATGGCAAACCGATTTTAGGTGTGGTGTATGCGCCGGTAATGAACGTAATGTACAACGCGGCAGATGGCAAAGCGTGGAAAGAAGAGTGCGGTGTGCGCAAGCAGATTCAGGTCCGCGATGCGCGCCCCACGCCGCTGGTGGTTATCAGCCGTTCCCCATGCAGATGCGGAGCTGAAAGAGTATCTCCGCAACAAAAGCTTGGGAACATCAGACCACGTCCATCGGCTCTTCGCTGAAATTCTGCCTGGTGGCGGAAGGACAGGCGCAGCTGTACCCCGCTTCGAGACCAACGAATATTTGGGACACCGCCGCTGGACATGCTGTGCTGCAGCTGCCGGAGCGCACGTTCACGACTGGCAGGGTAAACCGCTGGATTACACTCCGCGCGAGTCGTTCCTGAATCCGGGTTCAGAGTGTCTATTTACTAAATTCAGATGGCAGAAACAGTGTATTTCCTGATTCTGCCATCCTGATTTCTCCCAACCTAGAAAGTTATAAATAAAAAGAGATTGTATTTAAAGTGCAAAAATTCAATTGCTAATAAGTTACATTTTAATAATGAGCGTTTTTTTTGATAGTTTACTTCTATAGTGAGATATTTAATGGCGACATAAAGTAACCAAATAAAATAAGGTTATCATATGTTACCCAGGATCAGACACAATAATTTTATTGGTGCGGTGGAGTTATTTGTAAAGTCTTCGTATACAAAAACACATTCAAACAATTTTTTAACAACATCCATCATGCATTTAAGAAAAAGATTGGATTTCGAATTATGATAGCCTCTGTTAACTTTGAGGGAGTTCTTTCGTTGCGCAACTCAGATTGATAAAAGTAGTTATCAGGTGCTTTCATCAAAAAAAATGAAACTGTTCACGCCATGGATAAGTTTCTTATCAGTTTCAGCCTTAAAGATAACGGTGCCGAATATACAATGACATTGCGAGGTAGTGGATTTGAATACGAAGAAATACCCATAACAATAAATGAATATAACTCATTCATGGATTTCAAAAACCGCGAGTTTCCGTTAGAACAAAACAGAAGATTGTATGCCTGGGATATTTTTGCAGAAAAAACAGTCTGACATACCGAAAAGGATTAAAGGTTATATTCACCAGGCGATTGGTGACGTGTCTTTAGGTTATGCCTTATTGGAGGATATAGTAAGCAAATTAAAACGGGGTAAATTTGAACTCCAAATACCAGGAGGTGGAATTAAAGAATGCGATGGATGGTATATTTACGAAAAAATAATTGATGATAATTTTGCCATAGTCATAGAATCTTTTTGGGCTTTGCGCTTAAAATCTATGGAGGGGATGAACGTTTTCGTAATGGTTCCTCTGTTGTTTTGGAGGATGAAGATTACTCTCTTATTTATAATTTTCTGGTTAATGCAGGTTGCCAACAAGTCGAATTAGCCGAACAAGTGGATGCGATAGTAAGTGCGAATCTGGCCGCAGATAGTGATATTACCAAAGAAAAAGATTTGAGAAATATAAATCGACCATTGAGGCGTTTAAAAAAAAGAGCAACTAGCGTTACCAGTATTAGTTCGGTGTAAAGAACTCAGAGACTTAATTCCCCTATCCCATAGATAACGATAGGGGAAAAAATTATTTTTTGCAGAATTTATGTTATTGCCATTATTTGAGCAACTTTTTTGCAGCAGGTCCATCACTTGCTGCACCTCTTCCCTGAGTGAGCGCCCCGTCTTTGGCCCATTGCACGCGACCGTCTTTATCCAGCACCACTACAGCGGAACTTTCTTCATCCAGCTGCCGCACCGCGCGCGACGCCATTGCTATCGACAATAAACTGCGACCAGGGGATAAAAGCTTTTTATTACTCTCCAGACTGCTGCGCACAAACATCCCTGAACCCGGAATCGCGTCGTCGGTGTTAACAATGGTGGTGGTCTGGTAACGATCGCGGTAACTTCGCTGATTTAATCGCTTCAATCAGCGTCGCGTTTTTCTTTTGCAGAGGTGCGACCAGCAATATGTTGCAGTACTCGCACTTTTCCCACTAACTGCGCGCTGTTCCAGGTTTTGTAGCTAAACTGATCTTTATCAAGCACCAACTCGCCCCGATCGGTAATGCCAATCGGCGGCACTCGCTGACCGGTTTCGAACTGATGTGCGGAAGCCATCATCGGCAACAGCAGGCAGGTGAGTGCCAGAATCTTGCGTAGGGTCATGGTGTTTTCCTTCTTCTATGATATGCAGGTGATCCGACCACTTGGGTCTGAGTTTTAAATCATATGTAAAGCTATTTATCGAATTTCCCGCAAAGTGTGATGCCAGTTTGCGGTCAGGCGCACAAATCATATGAAAAATGAATGCTATACTGAAGACCGCGCTTCGGTAAAAAGATAATTCTGAATAATTGTAACCTTTAGGTAAAAAAATACGCGGTGAAACATTGCCCGATAGTCTATAGTCACTAGGCATTAAAATTTGCGCCTCATAATAGTTGGGCCGATTGTGGCACCGCACAGGCGTAATACTCAGCAGGAGATAACAATGAAAAAATTTTCCAACGGTACAACCCACTCAGGTGGCGAAGTACGTAAAGATCCTGTTCCGTGGACGGTTATACATCAAGGACGTTGGCGCTTTTGAATTTGATAAAGGGTAAGATTCTTATCCCAAAAGTGAAGGATAAGCTGCATTTGTCAGTGATGTCCGAAGTTAACCGTCAGGTTATGCGTCTGCAAACAGATGGCTTAACCAAATGCTATGCAGTAAAAGTGCTATGCAGTAATAAGACGGTCCTGATTCAGGAAGCCGTTGATGTTTCTGGGGTTACGCGACGCTTTCTTCCTTTTATCTTTAGCGTCAGGCAGTTTTGGCGAAAGGGCGGTGGCCTTGCTGTCGATCCGGGTCACCAGCAGCTGGTCGATGCGGTAGTTATCGATATCCACCACTTCAAATTTGTAGCCGGCGAATTTCGCAACCGGAATCGGTGCGTTTCGGGGATCTTACGGCATAAACATCATAAAGCCGCCGATGGTTTCGTAGTTGCCCCGACTGCGGGGAACTTTCGTCAATATCCAGCACGCGCGACGTCGTCAATCGGAGTGCCGCCGTCAATCAGCCATGAGTTCTCATCACGGGCGACAATCTGCTCTTCCAGTCCCTGACCGACCAGATCGCCCATCAGCGTGGTCATCACGTCGTTGAGGGTGATGATCCCCCACTACCAGCGCGTACTCGTTCATGATCACCGCGAAGTCTTCCTGCGGTTTTAAAACTTTCCAACGCCTCTGAAAGGGTTAACGTATCCGGCACAATCAGCGTGTTGCGAATTTGTACGCCGCTGTTCAGTGCCGGCTTTGGTGTTAGCCAGCACGCGCGGTTCAGCGAGGTCTTTAGAATCGACATAGCCGATGATGTGGTCAATATCTTCATTACAGACGAGGAACTTAGAGTGCGGATGTTCCGCCACCTTATTTTTCGGACTTTGCTCATCTTCGTGGAGATCAAACCAAATCACGTTTTCACGCGGTGTCGTGAAGGGCGGAACGGTACGGGATTCAGCTCAAAGACGTTTTCAATCAGCTCGTGTTCCTGTTTACGTAACACGCCCGCCAGCGCACCGGCCCACTACCGCGTGATGTCATCGAAGTGATGTCATCTTTACGTACCATTGGCAGTTTGAAAATACGGAAGATTATGTTCGCCAGGCCGTTGAAGAACCACACCAGCGGGGTGCAAACGTACAGAGCAGAAGCGCATCAGGGTTGATGATACGCAAAGCCACAGCTTCTGGCGCAATCATACCGATGCGTTTCGGGGTTAAATCGCAAACAGGATAAACATGCCAGTCACTAACGAGAGAATAAAAAGCTCAGTTGCTCAGAGGTTCTGCCGACATATAGCGGGAGAACCAAAGGCTGTGAAAAAGCTGGAGAAAATGCCATCACCGACGATACCGCCGAGAATCGCCACTGCGTTCAGACCGATTTGGACCACGGTAAAGAACATGCCGGGATTTTCCTGCATATTCAGGCTGCGTTGGGCATTTACTCATTGCCTTCATCAATAGCCAGCA
>VOFK01003481.1_pt1 | contig 30248 bp, 45 predicted proteins | sample 5384121 | NCBI WGS metagenome assembly VOFK01 (sample SAMN12384730, study PRJNA508395) | human gut metagenome | isolation source: healthy gut J | host: Homo sapiens | reverse complement strand
AATAGTTACGTATTGCTTTTTAAAAGTTGGAAAACAGTATGGTCAAATACAGGAGGAAGTGCATCTGATGTAATATGGCCATATTGGTGGCATTTTTATATATGGAGGATTTTGATTAATAAATTAACCTAGGGCAAGTAATTACTTGCCCTAGAGTACATTATATACGCATATGACGGAACAGGAACGAGAATAGGAAAGACAGTAAACGGGTAAGCACAGGGCAAATCTGGAACAACGGAAACAATAGCCGAATATGGAACAAAAGGAACAAAGACGTATATACGAGGAGCCGGAGGAGAAATAGTAAAGACAAAGGATAGCGCAAATAACAGCAGATATTTCTCATATAACGCCCATGGAGACACAACAAACATAATAGAAAAGAATGCAGAAAGTACATCATTTGCAGTAACGGCAGCATATGAATATGACGCATTCGGAGGTTTGCAACAGGGAACAGGCGGAGAAGCAGACAGCAACGCATTCAGATATAACGGACAATATACCGATGAAGAGACGGGATTAATATATCTAAGAAACAGATACTATGATCCTGAAATAGGAAGATTCACTCAGGAAGACCCATATTGGAATCCAGGTAATATGATATACGGAGATAGTGGAAATAATAACATTCCTTCCTATGAATCCATATCACAAAGCGCAAATTTATATGTGTACTGTGCAAGTGATCCTATTAATAGTGTCGACCCTACAGGTGAAAACTGGGTAGTAGATAAACTTGGTGAAATAGCAAATTATGCTTTAAAGTGGGGATATTGGGCACAAAACAGGCACAAAGAGACTTTTGGTGGTGTGGTGCAGAATGGTATTTAAAACCGAATGGATATTTGACTTCTGCATGGATGTTAGAAAAATTCATTGCAAAGATAATCCCTGAAGATCAGTGGCGTGGGAGATGATTCAAGAATAGCAAGTTTAATCAAAAATGACCCTGAATTTTTGAATCTTGCGTATAATTGTATTGATGCATATGGATATCAGGGAGACTTTTTATTGTGATGGATTTGTTGCTTTTCAAACAGGTGATTTATATTATTCATTACATAAGTCTAATGTTTCAATTTCAGCTTATGATATGGGTTATGGTGTATGGGTATTGAATTGTAGTTTAACAGATACATGTGATTATACTGAGATTACAACTCTTATGGGAAATGACATGAAAGCGGGTTTAGGAACTATTGCAAATGATGTGGCTACTGTATCACAATGGAGTGGTGCAATAAATCCATATATAATATCACTGTAGAATTTTCTATAGTAATTGAGGTGTGATAATATGAAGAGATTTGAGTTAATTATATTGATAGAGCAATTACTTTTTCACTAGTTATATCCTGGCTCATAGTTTTTAATAGTAATTTTTTTCAATTTATCTGGCTTTGATGATGATACTGTGTTTAGTGAAAAAGGATGTGATTTTTAGTATTATTAAAACAACAAACAAATTTTTGGTTTTAGAAAAAAAAATCGAAAAAATACATATATAAATGTTTTTAGCAAATGTTATCAAATATAAAAAGAATAATGGAAATTTATATGTAATTGGAGAAAACGGATATGCAGTTATATATTTAAAGGAAAAAATTTTTTGTAAAGTGTTTTTATGGAAAAAAAATGATATATATGAGAATAGACAAGAATTTGAAATTCCATCATTAGTTTATATTTTAAAAATCTTTTTAATGAGTTTTCAAAACCTGAAATTAATTATTTTAGTAAATTAGAAGAAGACATCTAAATTAATTTTATTAAAAACAATTAAAAAAAAACATTTTTGGTATTTAAAATGAAATTATTAAGTTAGAGAAGTCATTGTAACCGTGGCTTCTCTAGTTATGATAACGGATATGAATATAATACTAAACATGTAAAAAAGGAACAAAAGACGTATATCCGAGGAGCCGGAGGAGAAATAGTAAAGACAAAAGACAGCGCAAGCAACAGCAGATACTTCTCATATAACGCCCATGGAGACACAACAAACATAATAGAGAAGAACGCAGAAAGTACATCATTTGCAGTAACGGCAGCATATGAATATGACGCATTCGGCGGTTTAGCAACAGGAACAGGCGGGGAAGCAGACAGCAACGGATTCAGATACAACGGACAATATACCGATGAAGAAACTGGATTGATATATTTGCGTAATCGTTACTATGACCCAAGTATAGGTAGATTTACTCAGGAAGATCCATATTGGAATCCAACGAATATGATTTATGGAGATGGAAAAAGAGTACTGTAATAGTAAAGTATAATAATGATAATACAACCGATATGTCGTGTTATGCAAATGAAATAAATTCAATATTGATTAAAAAATTATGGAAAAGTTGAATTTATTTCTAGTAAATATTATAATGAATATATTGAAAATAATTTGAAATACGAAAAACTTCTTGGTACTATAAAAAGAGGAAAACGATTATTTTTATCAATGATGTTTCTGAAGGATACTCAGTATATAGTGTTATATTAATTCCGAAAAATGATATAATAAAACAATCAATTAATCTATATTGTTATTGTTGTAATAATCCTTTAAAATATGACGATCGAATAGGATTAAGTGTGTATTTCATTGGAGCAAATATTACGGCAGGAATTGAATTTATATTGCAGCTGATGCCATGTTGGTATGGGATGATGAAGGAAATATGGGTATAATGATAGGCTGTTCGATTGGTGGAGGAGCACTTGTTCCAGGAATTGGTGGAGCTAGTTGGTCAATACAACAACTTAGATAATATATATCAGCTATGTGGACAGTCAGTATCAGCTGGTGTGGCTGCTGAATTTGGTTTTTGAATATCAGGGGTCAAATGGTGCAAAAGTGGTTTGCTTTTTAGTTACAGGACTTGGTTTTTTTTATGGTGCTGTAAATTATGGATGGATGTTATGTAGTTGGAGGATGTGGTAATGAAATTTTATACTGAAAAATCAATACAAAGAATGTGAATTGATTTTAATGAAAAAAATCAATTGCTATAAAAAATTATAATTTAAGTAATGTATTATCAGAGATTGGAAAAAGAAATGCAATAGGAGAATTAAAAAAAGAAAAATTTTTGGTTAAAGAAAACGAATATATTTTATCCTCGAATATTAGGTAGAAACTTTTATGGTTCATTATTAAAAACAAAATAATAAAAACATATATTATTGGACATTTTAGATTTTCTAATATATATTATTCAGTGTGGATTATTTTATTTATATTGTCAACTTGTTATTTTACTATTATAAATAATATATTTATTGGATTATGTGTTAATATTGCGATTGCTATATTATTTTTTGTTATATCTTTTAGGCGAGATAATAATGACAAAAAAAAGAAGAGAAATTTATTTTGGATTTATTAGAGTTACTAAAATAATATATTATTTTAACATTTAAAATTTGGTTTTTGGAAAATTCACTCAGGAAGGCCCATATTGGAATCTGGGTAATATGATATATGGAGATCAACAATTTGAAGAGGGCGAAGTAAAAATACCGGATTACCATGCTATAGTTCAAAGTGCTAATTTATATGTGTACTGCGCTAATGACTCCGTTAATGGAGTTGATCCTACAGGTATGGTTGCAGGAGGCGGTTTTCAAGCGCAGATTATGCTGCTGAAGATTGGTCATGGAATTATTTTGCTATTGTAGATTATACATTATATGAACAAATGTCTATTATTTATGAAGTTAGTAATGGATCAGATAAATACTATACTTATGGTTATGCTTCATATAATCAAAGAGATGCAAGTCCACATTTTGTTTACTATGAAGATGTATTAGCAAACGGAGTTGAAATACCAGATGGATATAGTGCCACGCCTATTGCATTTGTTCATGCACAACAAATATATCATATCCTTCAAATTATGATTATAGCTTAGTGCGTGATAACAATTTAAAAGCATTTTTATACTGTAACTTATGCTGGAGACAATAAATATAATTTAGATAAAGATTATTTATCTGGTGATGATTTTGATTATTATAGAGTTGGAACGAATACATATAATTATTTCTCCTCTCAACGTAAGTGGGAATTATATAATAAGTTTCATGATAAATGGGAGTGGCATATTGCAAAATTATTGTGATTTAGCATGTGAACTCAAAGTTTGGCCTAGAACGAGAGGAGAGGATTGGTAATGAAAAAAAGTTTTTTTTTTATTAGTCTTACATTTAACGTTATTATAATAATATTATTTTTTTGATAGTGTAATATTTTTTTTTTTTATAATAATTATAGTTATACTGGACAAGGTAATTATGTTTATGATAATACAATTAATGGTAGTAATTATTATCAGCAATTTGAATTTCGTAGAGCAAGTGAATTTTCAACAGATAAGAATTTGTTTATTGATGAAAATTATGCGTGTAAAATAGGAAATATAGCAATAAATACTTCCTTTTAAGAATTATAGTTTTGAGAATAAAACAAGTATAATTTTTATGTGAGGATTTAGATGAAAATGGCAAGACAGAAAGATATTATATTGTAACTAGAAATGTAAAAAATTCATCTAATAATTTATGTATAAGCGCGGCGATAAATAAAGATGATGGAAGTGTTAAACGCGTATGGTTAAGTTCGTCTGAATAAGTATTATCAAACATGATGATAACAACAGGCTGACATACCAAAATTGTGAATATGGGTATTGTATGAGTAACGAGCAAAAATATAGCTTTGATTGCAACGGAAACATGACAAGCAAAAAATACCCACATATATTATGATGATTATTCACCTGATGAACATCTACATACAGAATATGAAAACACAACAAGAGATTACGGATATAACCTGCAGAATAAGATGGAGAGTTATGACGGAAAAGGTCAAACGGCAACGTACGTATATGATGGAACAGGAACGAGAATAGGAAAAAACAGTAAACGGAGGTAAGCACAGGACAAATATGGAACAACGGAAACGTAATAGCCGAGTACGGAACAAGAGGAACAAAGTCGTATATCCTGGGAGTCGGAGGAGAAATAGTAAAGACAAAAAAGACAGCACAAGCAACAGTAGATATTTCTCATATAACGCCCACGGAGACACAACGAACATAATAGAAAAGAAAGCGGAAAGTACATCATTTTGGTAACGGCAGCGTATGAATATGACGCATTCGATGTTTAGTAACAGGAACAGGCGGAGGAGAAGCAGACAGCAACGCATTCAGATACAACGGACAATATACCGATGAAGAAACTGGATTAATATATTTGCGTAATCGTTACTATGACCCAAGTATAGGAAGATTTACTCAGGAAGATCCATATTGGAATCCAGGTAATATGATATATGGAGATAGTGAAATAATAACATTCCTTCATATGAATCCATATCACAAAAGCGCAAATTTGTATGTGTACTGTGCAAGTGATCCTGTTAATGGAGCTGATCCTTCTGGAGAATATGTAAATTTGTTGTATTTACAAAGTTTTATATCAAATGTATGGAGTTACTGTAAATGTTGCTAGATTAATATGGCAAGCTGGGGCATATTTTTTTATCTTGACCAACAAAAAAAGGGATGGTATTTAACAGCTACATTATTAGAAAGATTCTACAAGTGGTATACCCAATCAAAAGTTTTGTGGCAAAATGGTGGCGATTATGCAGCGGAATTAGTTAGAAATGATGATGGATTTAATGCGCAAGTTAATAACGATTTGTGGAATATGGCCAATGCAGGATATACTTCAGTAGATATTTGGGGGTATTATGAATTTGATTTAAATAGTGATTTGGGAGCCGCTTTGCATAATGTAAGTTATAATGTTAGAGGAAGTATGAATGCTGAAGGACGTTGGGAAGTATATGTTAGCGTATATGATACATTCGATTTTACTGAATTTGTAATTCAATTGGTGGTGAATATACGGCTCAAGAGACATTTTTTATGGATAGTGAATGATGCAGCTGCAATAAGTCAAGCCATTAGTGTGATTCAACCAGTGGATGTAACTATCAATTATAAACAAACGTATTAATGGAGGATTGTTATGAAATCTTGTTCGATGTATATACTATTAATTATAATTTTTTAAGTTCATGTAGTCCAAAAATATAATGTTATATATAAGCGTGGTAAAGATACCCATTGCTTATATGGAGATGGTACATATCAGATATTATCTACAGGAATATATTCTGATAATAGAATTTTAACAGACAAAAAATATCATCTATATAATTTAAAATATAAGACTACAGTAATGCACGATATATCAGATTACAAAAAAAGATAATGAAATGGTATATTTGAAAGGAACTGATAAAGAAGAGAATAGAATATATATAATTATAGATATTAAAACTAATCAAATAAAGTATTATAGTTCGAATGAAGTTTATCCAACTTTTATGTATGCACAAATTCTAGAAGAAAATGGAGAATTACTAATAATAAAAGATTTTGAACAAATAGATGAAAATGGTAAAAAATACTTTTATGAATTAAAAATGGAGTAATTAATATATTAAATTTTGTGTATTCAATTGTTTAGTGTTTAAATTAGAGAAGTCGCTATAATTGTGACTTCTCTAATTATGCTAATAGAATATGAATATAATATTCAGAATATAGTAAGTGGAGAAGAAATAACAGTATCATACGCATATGACGGAACAGGAACGAGAATAGGAAAAGACAGTAAACGGAGTAAGCACAGGACAAATCTGGAACAATGGAAATGTAATAGCCGAATACGGAACAAAAGGAATAAAAGTCGTATATCCGAGGAGCCGGAGGAGAAATAGTAAAGGCAAAAGGATAGCACAAATAACAACAGATATTTCTCATATAACGCCCACGGAGACACAACAAACATAATAGAGAAGAATGCAGAAAGTACATCATTTGCAGTAACGGCAGCATATGAATATGACGCATTCGGCGGTTTGGTATCAGGAACAGGCGGAGAAGCAGAAAGCAACGCATTCAGATACAACGGACAATATACCGATGAAGAGACTGGATTAATATATCTAAGAAACAGATATTATGATCCAAGTATAGAGTAGATTTACTCAGGAAGATACATATTGGAATCAGGTAATATGATATATGGAGATAGTGGAAATAATATGCCTTCCTATGAATCTATTGTACAAAGTGCAAATTTGTATGTGTATTGTACAAATGACCCTATTAATTATGATGATATTAATGGTTTAACTTTAACATTAATAGGCTCGGGTGAAGAAGTGGCGTTAATTTATAGTAATATAGAAAGATTAACTAATGATAAACTTGTGTTGCAACAAGTTGAAGGTACAAAAATGTATATGAGGTGCATCGTTTAGAGCATGGATATGGTGATTTATCAATAGGCACTGAATTAGTTGGTCGTATAATTGATAATAATGCATATGATTGTAAAATATTATTTAATTATGCTATGGGAAATAATTCAGAACTGATCCACTGAAAATAATTATGCCTATATGTGGTACGATGATAATAATGTTGCACATTCTAATGAAGGTTGTGGAGCCGTGATACAATTGGGATATGATACACCAAGTCCTTGGGTAGAAAGCGGTGAATACATGGAACAGGAGAAGATGCCGTTGTATATAGCGATTGGACATGAAATGATACATGCGTTAAGAATAATGGGGGAAACTTTAAAGATCTGATTATTATTATGATTATTCTAATCAAACTGCTTATGAAGAATATGAAACTTCAGGAATATCATATTATGATTCAAATGGTAATTTTGTAGATTGTGGACAATGGCATATATATCTGAAAATGCGTTAAGGCGCGAAACATCGGTATAGAGGTGAACCGGGGTGTGAGCACGTAGAGTGAGGTATAATTTATGAGAAAAAAATTTTTATTGGGTTATTGTTATTAATAATTATTATTAGCGTCATAGGTGTATCCTGGTTATATCCAGTATCAAAATATCAGGTTATATAAAATGTCAAAAATATTTTTTACTTTGATATTCATTCTAATGGTGATGTGGATTATTATATAGGTTATTATAATATTATGACTAAAGGTTCTGAAAAATGCTGACTTAGCAAAAAAAGAAAATATACATATGAAAAAAGAAATTGACTTTTTAAAACAAAAATATGATATTAACAAATGTGTTAAAAAAAATAATAGGAAATGATACAAAAGATAAAAAGAGAAAGAAGTAAACGGTGGGGGAGTTAGTATGTGTGTTAAAATAAATGACATAATGTTATTATTCTAATATGTATATATTTCGTTCTAAATATGATATTAGTAATCACATATTTAAGTATTCAAATTGGGAACCTCAAAGTACGGCAGAAAAAACAAACCCTAATGTGTTGGTTTGTGTATGACTATGTGGATTTTAAAACCTGAGGAATTGTCTCAATTATGGAATTTCGATTGGAACAATATTCCTCAAAGGAGTTTTAATCAACGGAATTATAAGATTTATTTAAAAAGAATGGCGAGATGAGTGGGAAAAAAGCCACTAAAGGTATTGTTGATGAAATATTATAAGTTATAATATACAGAGTTTGTTAAGACAGCATCATTTTAGTATGATGCTGTCCAGTAGTTTAGAATTAGGAACAGGAACGAACAGTAAACGGAGTAAGCACAGGGCAAATATGGAGCAACGGAAAACGTAATAGCCGAATACGTAACAAGAGGAACAAAGTCGTATATACGAGGAGCCGGAGGAGAAATAGTAAAGACAAAAGGATAGAGCAAATAACAACAGATACTTATCATATAACGCCCACGGAGACATAACAAACATAATAGAAAAGAATGCGGAAAGTACATCATTTGCAGTAACGGCAGCATATGAATACGATGCATTCGGAGGCTTGGTAACAGGAACAGGCGGAGGAGAAGCAGAAAGCAACGCATTCAGATACAACGGACAATATACCGATGAAGAGACTGGATTAATATATCCTAAGAAACAGATATTATGACCTAAGTATAGGTAGATTTACTCAGGAAGACCCCGTTCAAGATGGTATGAATTGGTATGTATATTGTGGAAATGATCCTGTTAATTTAATTGATCCATTGGGATTATTTGATTATAATACATCTTTATATTATGGCATGGGATATAGTGAAGATGTAATTGCTTTTACAAAATGAGTTGGCATATTTAGGATATTTAAATACCAATGATAGAGATGGATATTTTGGACAAAAACTTTAAATGCAGTAAATGCATATAAAAAAATGATAGGGGTTTATGGAATGATGGAGCTTTTAGCGGAGTGGTTGGGTTAACTACATGGCAAAGTTTAGGATTAATATATAGAACACAGGGAGATATAGACAGGGGGAGTAACCATTTTTACTGAAGCAACAGGGAGCACAATATTTTTGATGTTACTAAAATGTTTAATGATCAGTTGTGGTATTCTGAACAAATGCTAGATGAAAATGGCAAGGAGATAAACAAATTACATTTTATAATAAAGTGAATCATAAAGGAGATTGGGATATAAAACGTCAAGAATCATGGGATCGAACTTTTTGGAGGATCATATCCTGGCTCATTTAATTCTACAGTAATATTATATGGAGAATATTCAAGCCCGGAGGAGATGGGCAATATTATGTATGCATATTTAGGAAGATGTATTGATTTAGTGAAACTGTTTTATATTGGGGTGGAGACTATGCTGCAGGAGGATGGAACGGTATTAAAAACTCTGCTGATACTCCAGAAGATAAAGCTGCTATACAAAAAAGGATTTAATTTATATAACAAGAAGAAAGGGTAATTATTATAAAATGTTATCTCGTTTATTTTTGGTGCACTTTTGGTTTTAGTGTTATTGTTATTTTTACATAGTAATTTGGATAATTATAAAAATATTGCAAAAGCATATGAAACAAATCGTGACAATTTTGAAAGTGTAGCAAATGAACTAATGAATTATACTGAGGATATTTATATAGACAAAGATAATGTAAGTGATGTAGGAAAAGTGTTAAATGATAAATATGGAATAAATTTATCAATTGAAAAAATTAACATAATTTTTAAAAATAAATTTAAATCAATTACTAAAAAGAGGAAATTCTATTTTATTTTATCGAGGCAATTTAAATAAAAATTATGTAGGTATTAGAGCATATGGGATAGCTTATTTTAAATATTATTTTGCTACAAATGAACCAACACATGAATTAATAACTGCTATTCGAGCACTTGATGAAAAAAATAATGGTTGGTATTATTATGAGCAAAGATAGTAACTAATAATACTATATATCAATGTCAATAAATACATTATGAATCCTATAAATTAAAATTTAGAAATATTAATAACAAATATGGAACAGGAACGAGAATAGGAAAAGACAGTAAACGGAGTAAGCACAGGACAAATATGGAACAACGGAAACGTAATAGCCGAATACGGAACAAAAGGAACAAAGATGTATATCCGAGGAGCCGGAGGAGAAATAGTAAAGACAAAAAGACAGCGCAAGCAACAGTAGATATTTCTCATATAACGCCCACGGAGACACAACAAACATAATAGAGAAGAACGCAGAAAGCACATCATTTGCAGTAACGGCAGCATATGAATATGACGCATTCGGCGGTTTAGTATCAGGAACAGGCGGAGGAGAAGCAGACAGCAACGGATTCAGATACAACGGACAATATACCGATGAAGAGACTGGATTGATATATTTGCTTAATCGTTACTATGACCCCCAAGTATAGGTGGATTTACTCAGGAAGACCCATATTGGAATCCAACGAATATGATTTATGGAGACCAACAATTTGAAGATGGAGAAGTAAAGATACCGGATTACCATGCTATAGTTCAAAGTGCTAATTTATATGTGTACTGCGCTAATGACCCTGTGAATGGTATTGATCCTACAGGTCTTGAATTAAATTATGTAGCAACATTTATAGCAGAGTATGATGCAAAAATATATGTTGATAACGATAATAGATGCACCTGGGTAACAATGAATGGTACAACTCAGCCAATATATTGGGACAGTGAAAATAATTGGTATTTTGATAGTACTAAATTAAATATTGGTGAAAATACATATGTTTTAATGGATAGAACTGATTTTCTTAAATTGTTTGATGTAGACTTTGTTGCAGTGGAAAAAGACTATAATCCAGATGTAAATAGTGCTGATTTATATAATGTTGCAACTATATTAGCAGGATTCTTAAATACAATTTTAAAACTTGAATTCCCTTCAGCTGGTTATGATAATTATATAAACCAGCAGTATAAAAGCAACAATTAATGGTGAAAGTTATGTTACCGAGGTATGGGTTAAGGTAAGTGGTGATTATTCTGTTAACAGCTGGACAAATAAGGCGTGGATTCAGGACAAACGAGAGATAACTTAGAATATAAAGAGTATTATTTACAGCAGGGATATTATTCTATTTATTAGATAGGAGTAAACTCGTTATGAATAAACATGATAAGTTTTTTGAAAATAAATGGAAATGGTTTGATTTTACAAATTTTGTAATTTTACCTGTTTCTTTATTGGTTCTTGTAATAATTTTATTTGTTTTAATATTGCAACTTTTTTTCTGCATTCTCTTTAGAAATTTTGTTACTTACTTTGTTTATATTGATATATTTATTATCAGTTGAGTTGTGATGTACGGATTTAAAAAACTATAGGAAATATGGGATAGTAATGTATTTTTTATTATAAGAATAGTTTCTTTAGTATTAAATGATTGTTTGTTACAAAAAAATATTTTAATGTTTGTTTGTGATGTTATAATATTTTTATTAGAGTTAGTATATTATAGTAAAAAGATTTAAATATTTTGTATAATTTAAAAATATTATCAATTATATATAATGAAACATAATTATTCATATATAATACCAATAGTGATAAATAAAAAGCTAATCACGTAATTATAAAAATGTTAAATAGGCTTCTTAAATATTTTAAGAAGCCTATTTGTATTTATTTAAAAATATAATATCTATTTACCGACTGAATCCTCAGGCACGTATCCAACTTTGATAATTTCTTCAATAAACAAATTTAAGTCTATGCCGCCATTTATAATTATATTAATTAAACTCTTAAATGATGGTAGTCTTTTTCCATTTTCTAAGTCTATGTATTGACGTGGTGACAGACAACATCTCTCTGCCATTTTCTCTTGATTTAATTTTAGTTCAATTCTTCTAAAGTATAATGTTTTTCCAAAAAGCACATTTTTAATATGTTCATCATTTCACTCCCACTCTTTAAAATATATGAATATTCTATCAATAATATATTTTAAACTATATGTTATATTGCGTATAAACTCTGTTTTCAGATATTCTTATAAAATGTGAAAAATGATTTATATTAAAAATTATCATTAATAAAAAAAATACAGCTTCAAAATCCGTGATTGAATGTCAATAAATGTTACGAAAGTCTTATAAACTAAAATCAAAACATATTAATAACAAATATAGATATAAAATAATAAAAACAGATAAATCGCTTCACTACTTGATATAATATATCAAGAGGAGCAAATAATGATTAGAGTTTTATTGTCTAGGAAGTTAGGCGAACTGCGATGGACACAAGCTGACCTTGCACGGAAAACAGGGATAAGACCTAATACTATAAATGACCTTTATCATGAAATGGCAGATCGAGTAAGTTTAGAACAGATTGACTTAATATGTGAAGCTTTAAAATTGTGATTTAAGCGAGTTATTGGTTTTGTGTTCCTAATTCTGTGTCAGAGTTAAACTCGCGTAATCGTTTAGGTGAGTTAAAAAAAGACACCTAATTTGAATCGACTCTCAATTGTTAGATTTTGGGTCTAACTTTTTGGTGGTCACATCAGTTAGGTGTCTTGTATGTATATTATTAATATTTTTTTTTTGAACTAATTTGAAAGTCAATTACATATAATAGAAAGAAAATTTATGGGACGATTGTGATGTGATTATTTTGACCTTAATTTTTTAAGGTCATTAGCAAATTTTTCGCAAAAAATTAATGGTTTTCTTGAAGACTATGAGTATGATAACCTGGTACTTACAGAAAATTTAATGCGAATGTTTATAGTTAATGATATAGCTGGAGTGTATGGTGGTAAATAGGTTGCAATAAATTTAAAATTGGATATTAGAGGTGTTAATTTAGCAAATAGGGAGCTATGATTGCCCCTATAATTATTTTGAATAATTCATCAAATTCGGTTGTCATTTTATAAAAATATGATATAATTATAATTAATATATTTATGGTGGTTATTATAGTGAGCGAATTTTTGATAAATATTACTGGGCGAATAAATAATTTTAATTTACCAAAGAATCAACCGTTATTACCATTGTTTGAAGCTATTGTTAATTCATTTCATGCTATTGAAGAAAGCCGTGATAAAGATAAAAATTTCACTGCAGGTGAGATTAGTATTAAAATAATTCGGGAGATCAAATTGAAATTGATGAAAACGATTTAGATAATATTACTGGTTTTGAAATATGTGACAATGGTATTGGATTTGATGAAAATAATTTTAAATCATTTTTGGAATCAGATTCAACTTATAAAGCTAAAATAGGTGGCAAAAGGTGTTGGCAGATTTTCATGGTTGAAGGCTTTTGAAGAAGTAGAAATTCAAAGTGTTTATAAAGAGTATGATGACAAATTTGTGCAACGGTCTTTTTGTTTTAGAAAGTATAGCAAGGAAATAAGTGACGTTAATAAAGCCGCTTTGTCTGATTACGTTGCACACAGGAAAATTATTATCGATTTACTTTCAACAGGTATTAGGAAAATAGATAATGAAAAATTTAGTAAGGAAGAATTTATACATAATTTAATATTTCCTATGAAATGTTCATCGGATGATATAGACTATGAATCTCATAATCTATGGCTAATAGATGAAAAGATTAGCTTACAGTTCTTATGTAGCATCTGATGTTTCATAATACTAAAAAAAATGATGATAGACCTGATTTATTGTTATTGGATAATCCGATTGTTGTTTCTGACCAGCAGAATGATGGAACAGAATTTGATACTATAACTATATTTGAATTAAAACGTCCAATGTGCAATGATTATTCATCTGCATATAATCCAATTACTCAACTATATAAATATGTAGATAAAATAAAAGATGGTAAGGTCAGAGATATTAGCGGAAGGCCTGTTCATGCAAAAAAATACTACACGATTTTTATTTATATGCCGTGTGCGATATAACTACAACGCTTGAAAAGGTTATAAAAAGCAATTTGATTTTATATTTACGCCTAATAAAATAGGTTATTATAAAATGAATGAGACTTACAATACTTATGTTGAAATTCTACCATTTGATAAAATGATTAATGATTCAAAAAAAGCGAAATAGAATTTTATTTGAAAAACTTGGTTTATAAAATTGTTTATATAAAAAAGCGCAGCCGACTTAACTTCTCCAGTTTAGTTGGACAGCACAAAAAGTATTATCTATAAAAGTATTATCTATAATTGTATTCTATAATAGATGGTACTTTTTTTTTTGTTATTATCTGTTTTTACTGGTTCTGAATAAGATGCTCCGCTTTTTTGTTTAGAAAATATATCTTTTTTTTGAAAATATTTAATTTTTCATAATTAAACACAAAAATATTTGTCAAAAAACAAATATATGAGACTAGTCTCATATATCTTTGTGATATAAATTGATAAAATATTTTGTATATTTTATCAAAGGGTGTGGAATTATGGAACCAATTGACATTTTAGAAAATGTGTTTTAGCAATATCCTGTATTTTAAAAAGAAAAGAATTTAATATTAGTCAGGGGAAAGATGGCTGAAAAAAATGCTGCATGTCATTAAGACAATTTGCAGATATTGAAAGCGGGAAGAGGTTTCCATCTTCTATTAGCCTAATTAACTTCATAATAAATGGCGAGATAGATATAAATAAGTTTGTTTCTGATATTCAAAAGTTAGGTTATGTGCCTAAGGACAGAGTTAAAAAGGATGAAAAGTAAATTATTATTTACACGAATCTTACACGTTTTTTTGAGAAATCGGCAAAAAATGACTTGTTATAAAATCAATGAATTTAATTGAAAAACAGCGTAATTATGTAGGTTATATGGGGAATACGACAGGATTGTAAATACGTAAAAATGTAATGATTAATTCCCACCATGTCTGCCAAAACTGGAAAACTTAAAGGTTTTTCCAGTTTTTATTTTAGCTATAAAGATGTATTTTATATAAATTTGTTGGTGTTTATAAAATCATAAATGTGTTTAAAAATTACTTTTTATATTCATATTTAACTTATGTCTTTAATTAATACCATGGACTTGAAATTTTTTTATTATTTTAATTTGTACCAAACATTTTCGAGATTTTGCACGGCGCTTTCAATTTCAGGAATAGTTAATCCGGCGTAACCAAATACAAAAAGCATTTTTGGTCATAATATTATTTGGTTTTAATAAAAATTTTGTCATTTTCAAAAATCTTTACTCCATTATTAAATGCAAGTTTTGTTAATTCTGTTCCATTCCTTTGGCTGTCCAAATATTCCAAGCAAATTCATTCCCGTATCATAATTAATAAACTTAAATCGTGGGCAAGTTTAGATTTTTGTATAGAAGAAATAAGATAATTGCGTTTGTCTTTCATAGTTTTATTGTTACGTTTTTATTAAACGTTCCAGTTGGCCGCTGTTAATCATGTCTTGATATATTTTTTTTGTTCAAGAATTGTTATGAGAGGCGAATATGTTTCAATTTTTTTTATTACTGATTCTACCAAACCGTGTGGAAGAACCATAAACGAAGTCTTTACGTTGGGAGAAATAGTTAAGTCGAATGAATCAATAAAAATTACATTTTCTCCTTTATATATTGAATAAATTGGATTAGGAGTATTATTGGTATAATTTAAATTTCCGTCAGTTGCAACTTCTATTACGTATTTGCTGCTGTTTTTTCCGCTGCACCACTGGGCAAGTTCTCTGCGCTGCTTTTTTAGACATGCAATGTCCGGTTGGAAGTTGATTTTCCGGCATGACAAACATAACGTCAATACCGAGCTCATCCAGTTTGTCACATTTAAATCCGTTGTCTAAGTCTATATCAACCAGTCTTATATCTAAAACCAAGATTTTTTAACCATATAAACATTTTATAATCAGTAGGATTTTCAAATCCATAAACTTTATCAGTTCCAAGTATCATCACTACAACAGTAAGAAGATATTGAATACCCGCACCTAAAAAATATATCACTTTACGGAGCAATCTATATTCCGCCTATTATATAAAAAAAAATCTTGAAATTGTAGACCTACATTCTAATTCCCCTCGTTTATTTCCATGCATGTAAAAGCTGGAAAAATCATTTGCTTGAATATATTTTTGTGAGCATTTTTGAATATGTGTCATCTAAGTTGGATATTTCACAATTATTATAACTAAAATTATAAGTATAGTCTGTGTTGCTTTCCCATGGAACATCATCATATTCACCGTATTGTATATCATTAGACTTTACATAAAAACCGCTTCGGTCAATTGTTATTACATAACCTTCATCTACTAATGCCAGGTATGCGTTATTAATTGTTGTGGTACTTAAATTTAAATCTTTGCAAGGTTTCTTCTTGATGGAAGTTTTTGATATTTTCGAGCTTTCCGGTATTTATGTCATTTATAAAGGCTTGTTTAACTTTGCACATAAAGGGGTATACCATTATTCTTTTTATAAAAACTATATATAGACATAATAAACTCCTCCTAATTATTGTAACATTATAACATAATATCAGTAGTAATTCAATACTTTTTGTCTTTTGGTATTTAAAATATTTTTTTCTGGCTATTGTTTCTTTTGGTTATTTTATATATAATTAAAGAGAAAAGATTAAAAATACATTAAAAAAATAACTAAAAGTTTAAGGAGGAAAAAGGATGAAAAAAGATGTATAAGTTTGGCAGTGGCGATAATGATGCTGCTCACGATGTTGTCGGGTATGACATTGGCGACAGCGGCTGAGCAAGGTGCCGGACAAGAGGGAACATCTGAACTGATGGGGGAGAAGCATACAAGACATTTAACTTTAAATCGGCAGAAGTAGACGGAGCCATAAATGTTAAAAATACAGACATGTATGACGCGTCAAAGGGATATGGATTTGTGAAAAACAAACAGTGCTATGCCTGCAAGAACCGTAATCCCAGTAAAATAAAAGCAGGATGAAAACGGCTGTAGCATAACTGAGACAGACGCAACAACGGTAAAAAGCAAGGATGGAAATAATGATAATTTCGGTGGATTAATATTCCGTGTTGATGTAGATAAACTTGGAGGTTATGGAATAACAGTTAACTGTACAAGTGAAACAACATCAAGTAATACATGGATAGCTCCGACAGGGAATGCAGGCAAGCAGAATAACGAGTTCAAGTGCTTGGGATACTGCTGGACTTGTGGCACATAATAATTATGCGTCATGGGAAGGTTCAACGTGGAAGTATGACTATGTGACAGCTGGCCGTACATAGAGATAGAAATTGAGCCAAACAAACAGCCAACGGCAGCAGGAACTACTATAGAATAGAATCAATTTCGCTGAGCAGAATAAAAATAATACTGCGTCAGGAAAGCCGACAGTGTTTGTGCTGGGAGACTCAACACAGAAGACTTATACATTTGAGGAAGACAGCATGGAGGTCATGGGGGCAGAATATTTTTATAAATGTTTGATTTGGACAAGGTAAACGTTGTAAATTATTCAATGGGTGGACGTTCAATGAGAGCGAAAACTATACAGAAGGAAGATTTAACAATGTTCTGTATAATGCAAAAGAAGGAGATTTTGTACTGATTCATTCTGCACATAATGATGAAACTGATGATTCAGCTATGAGATTTGGAAGAGTGTTCAAGTAAAAGTGACGTATCCAAAATGGCTGGATATGTATTGTGCTGCAATGGAAGAGAGAGAGTAACTCCGATATTGGTGTCAGGAATGCCGAGAACAAGTAATGGTGTTGCATCGGTAAGCAGTGAGAAACCAAAGGGGCTTTAATCCAAACTCACCGCAGTTTATGGAAGATAAGGCAAAGGCTTAAACGTAGAGTTTGTAGATTTGTTTGCAAAGGCAAAGGCATATTTTGGAAAAAGATAGGCTCAGCAGAGACAATGGATATACCAAAGTCTTGAAGCCGGAGAGTCACCGGGAAAACAAACAGCGGCTCATATGCAAACGGACATCCTGATAACAAAATAGATGGAACGCACTATAAAGAAGCGGCAGGAAAGATGTTCAGCAAACTGATTGCAGAGGATATTTATGCTCAGAGCGCGGCTGGTAGTGCATAGATAAAAGAATTAGCAGGATACCTGAACGACAAAGTAAAAGGCAGCATGCACAAGCGGAAATTGGGCGAAAAGTATATCCGAAAACAGAGCAAAGGATGTAACCGAAGCAAAAAAGTAAACGGATATTCAGCTTCAAATTCAAAAGTATAGAAATCAAATAGAAAAAAATGCTTCAAATAGGAGCTATGGATACAGATAATAATAATCTGTTTAATCCTGAGAAGTCAATAAGCACAAATGACTTTATAGCAGGAATATGCACAATTTGGAATTTAGAAACAGCAGATTTTGCAAAGTATATGAACAGCGGAACGCTGAACCGTGAAACAATGGCGGGGATAGTATATGACGCATATTCATTAAAATTCGGCAGAAACGTTGAAACAGGAGAATGGAACAAGCCGAAGTATATGACGGATTACAATGGTTCGAGTGTATCTCCTGATGATCAGGTATGATCCGGAATTTAACAGGAGAGAGCGCACAGTATTATCCGTTGGTGAGGCTGGGGAAATCTTACAGATACTAAAGATATATCAAGAGAGTACTTAGAAAAAGTTCTATGAAGTATATAATTTGGGCTTAATGAGAAGTGAAAAAGGACTTAGCAGAACAAAGATGATGAAAGGAACAGAGTTGGGAGCCAAAGGCAGAAGTGACGAGAGCTAAGGCTGCAAAAGAACTGTTTTCCTGTTCGGATTACAGCAGAACATAAAGACAGAAAATCAGGAGCCGACAGTACCGACCAACTATGGCGGAACGGACAAAAATCGGTAGTGTATAAGGCAGTAAACTATACAGCAATGGATTATGAGTTCAGCGCAGTGGATATAGACTATGACGGAATGCTGAGTGTAGAGCTGAAGTATAATGGAGAAGGAACACCGTCAAACAAACTGGTGGTTGAGAGAAAATCATCAGAGGGAACGGTAACAGAGACAAAGAAGTATGATGTAAGCGGCAGCGGAAAAGTAAGCGGACTTGATATGAAGCTTGAGTTCGGCGAATCAGTTAACATGTATGTGGTAACAAGTGACGCTGATTCAACAAAGCTGAGTGTTGAAAGAACCGCAGAATGCAAAATGTTTAGTAATACCGGCAAAGAAGTATACGGCAGAAACAGCAGCCGGAATTCAAGGCGGAACAGTAGCTCTGACAAACTTAGGAGAAATTTCAGCTGAAAACAGCAGAACTGGAATCAACAGGGGGGTTTGAGCAGTGCAGGAGAAGTATGGTGGAGAGCAAACGGAGCTGTAAATGAAGGACAGGAAACTTATGCCTGAACTTACAGCTGTAGGCGGAAGCTTGACGCCGATAATAACCTTGGACGTAACAGGGGAGCACAAAAAGCGACAATAGAAGGAGAGTCGTTTACGAAATATGTTTCACATGGTAAAATAAACGGAAAATTTGAAACGGAATGATAACTGGTGCGGCAATGAAATTCGTAGCACCGGCCTCAGGAGTGCTTTCGTTATACGTAGTAGATGTAGGAAGCGGTAAGGAAGTAGCAATTACAGAAGAAGGAACGGCAACGAAGACAGACTCTGCGTATTACCATATAGCAACGGCAAAAGAGAATGTATGCGCAAGCATACCGGTAGAAGCAGGAAAGACCTATTATATGGGGAGTACTGGGATCTAAGGGGAGATTTGTCGGAATATCGTATATGTCGGGAGCGCCGGTGGTATCTGTAAAAGCAAGACCGGGAGAGACCGTGCAGATAGACGCAGTTCCGGAAAGCAGGAATGACAACAAAGGGAATAAGAGCGTAACAGGAGCAGCAGGAAGCGCGGTAGATGTAACGATGGCCGGAGCAAATCAAGGAACTTTTTGTGATGCCGGAGGAAAATGTAACGATAGATGTAAGTTTTACAAGCGGAGGAGAAACTGAACCGTCAGCAACACCCGATGTTGTACCAACACCTGAAGTTGTACCAACGACCGAGCCGTTAGGATATGCTTATGAAATAACAGAAGCATATTATGGTGATGATGGAAAGCTGAACGTTGAGTTAAAGTACAACGGAACAGAAGAAAACCCAACAGGAAAACTTCTTGCAGCAGCATATGACGAAGCAGACAGCGAGATAATGCTGGATGCAAAGAGCTATGACATAAAGGGAACAACGGTTGAAGGACTTGATTACAGCAAGCCTGATAAAGGAATTGTTAAACTTTATATTTGGAACGGTGTTGATACCTTAAATCCTTTGTCAAAAACTTTTGAGGTTAAAGACGTTTTAAGACCTACTGAATTACCGTCAGCAACGCCTGGACCAACAAGTGAACCGACCGTTAATAAAGCAACACTGACGCAGGAAAGCAGCGGAGCTAACTTTTTGAGTTTTCTACAATAAGAGACGCTGTAGCTAAAGCGACTGAATTAAATCCACAGTCTGAGGCTGAGCGTGTTGTAATTAATGTGATCCAGGATTCTATGAAGAGCAGGTATTATTTGATAATGTAAAGTATATAACTCTTCAGCAGACTCCTGGTACTAATGGTAAAGTAAATCTTTCATGGTATTATTGTACTGGTTATTGCGCAGGCACAGCAGATTTAAACGGAAACTATGATCCTAAAATTAACTGGTCAAAAAGAAGAAACCTGGAACGGTTATAAAGATACTGATGAAAAGTTTACCAAATATGAAGTAGGTCAGGTGTTAAATGGTGTTTCAACTATTTCATATTATGATTTAGACGGAGTTGCTCATAAGGATGTATCAGTTAGAGTTTCTCATTTAGGAAACTTTAGTGATATGGCTCCGCTTGTAGTAAGAAAGTCTGCAAGCGACATAACAGTTAAAGATTTTAATATAATAAATAGTATACCTGTTATGGTAACAAAAAGGTGAAAAGGAAGCAGGAGTAAAGCCTCAGGCAGATAGAAAACTTATTCCCGGCAAAACGGATAATGAGTTAAAAGATATGCTTCCGGAGCGTGATAGTTTGAGCATTTGTTATGAAGACACAGCCGAAGTTGCACCTGAATCAGTGTTGAATTCTGATAAAACCGTAAGTAAAGCAAAATATATAGAAAAAACAAAAAGATGGAAACTATACATTTACCCCGAAGAAAGCGCGTATTTAGCTCGTTCATCAGGATTCAATGAAAGAGGTCATGCAGTTTCAATAAATGGCGACAGATGTATACTTGAAAACATTCGCGCAAGAGGTAATCAGGATTCAGTATATATTAGTGAAGGAAGAATATATTTTAAAAATTGTGATTTAATAGGCGGAACAGACTATGTCTATGGTAATGCAACAGCAGTGTTTGATAACTGTAAGCTTGGAGCAGCTGGAATGACTGATAAGGATTACGGCGCAACAATAACTGCGGCAAATACTGATGGTAATAATGATTATGGATATCTGTTCTATAACTGCGAACTCTATAATACCCGAAATAATATAACAAATTCAATGTATGGAAGACCATGGAGACAGGACGCGCAGATTACATTCTATAATACAGTTATAGACGACAATGCAACTACAGGAGCAAGCCCGGCAGGAATAACAGCAGAAGGCTGGAGAGATATGTCAGGCAATATGAAGGAAGACGCTCGTTTCTATGAATACGGGACCAGAAATAAGAGTGGAGAAGCAGTAGATTTTTCTAAGAGAGTAAAATGCACCAATGGTTTTGGTTCTGTTCTTGATGATTGGCAGATTTTAGAGTTTAATCCTATAAATTATTTTTTAAAGCTAGATATAAGTGGCCAGATAATTGGGATCCTATGAACATGACAGAAAAATATGCTGGAGTTAATAAAGTTGCAAGTGAGACAACATTTGTTATTCCGGAAGGAACAAGTACAGAAGTTGATCTGCGCCTCAGGCTCCTGCCGGTTACGAATTTAAGTGGGAATCAGCATCAGAATATGCCATAGTAAACAATGATGGCACAAAGGTAACTGTAATAAGACCGGCTAATGGCGAGACGCCAATTGAAACAACACTTGTACTCTATATTAGGGAATCATCAGATAAAGCTATAGGTACAAAGGCGGTTATTCCTGTAACAATTAATCCGACAACGGATACTGAAAATGTGTTTACAGCTACAGGAACCATTTCACTAAACGGTGCAGCTCCTGATGTTGATGTTGACTTCACGGTTAATTTCTATAAAGGAAATGCTGTAATCAAGCAAAACATCTGCACAGATTGCTAAGGGAACCACCAGCGCTGTATATACTGCCGAGGGTATTCCGGTAGGTGAGTACGATGTGGTTTTTGATACTTTAACAGACGGATATAAGATTCTTAATCCTGAAAATGGAAAAACTACTATTACTGGAGCTAAAGGTGAATCTGTAACATCGGATGCATCAGTTGCTAAACTTGTTAATAAGACTTACTGGTAACCGGTATCCCAACGAATTTGGGAAGCGGTGCAACAGTTGCAAATAACAATGGTGAATATACAGTTTCTAGCAGCTCAAAAACCTCAGACGGTGCATATTGGAATTTATCATCATTATCTGATGGAATAAAAATCTACAGACGCAGTTACTGTAACATTTACAGTAACAATGGAAAAAGGCTATAGTACATCTGATGATTGTGCTACGGTAGATCTCTTTAAGCGGAATTCCTGGAACATATAATAGCGATGAAAATAAAATACGTATCGCTAGAACAAGTTATGGACGTTGGGATCAAATGAATATGCTTGACGTTGGGGTTGGAAGACGAAGCGGTTCTTCAAATACTGAACATCAGTGGCTTAACTGTGCGGGAAGAAAATTCCGGCTTTACACAAATTATGCAGATCAAATTGTTAGTATAACTGCTAACTTCAAAACAGGAGTTTGACTGCTAAGGCTAAGGTTGCTGGAGCGGATAGCTGGAATGAGTATAATATGTTTACTGGATTCCCCGGAAGCCTCTAATATAGACAGAGATAATCTTTGCCTTGCTGTTTATCCTGGTTCAGCTGATCCAAATAAGTTCATAATTATGGATATAACAGTTGAATATACAGAATTTGAATAATCTGTATTCAAAATTTATTTAGGTAGTAAAATTAATTTATAGATTTCTTCCTGATGAGAGACCGTCCGATATCGGACGGTCTTTCAATTTGTTGGTTCATTTTTTGTGTCAAAGTGTTGCTAAATTAATATTTATGTGGTATAATATTAAGACATGTTCCGAACTAGGAGGGGATAATATGCTATGTTGCAGATGTAAAAAAAACTTAGCAGTTGTATATATTTCAAAAATTGAATCCGGACGGTACGCAGAATAATGAAGGTTATTGTCTATCTTGCGCTAAGGAATTGAATTTAGGCCCTGTTGAGTCCATCTTAGACAAAATGGGGGTTGACCCTGAAGAAATGGACCGCTTAAATACAGAAATGAAGAGTATGTTTGATGAAATGGGTGATGATTTTGACCTTGGCGAGAGTATAGATTTGCTTAGACAAGAACTTGGTGGCGACGCAGATATAAATTTCACTAACTGAAGCAGATGATAGTGAGGAAGCTCAGGAAGATGATCAGGAAGTTTCTGATGATTCCGATAACACTAAGGAAGAAAATAATACTCCTGACAGCGAGGAAAAAATGAGCCGCAGTATTCAGCGTAATCCGTTTGAGTTTATGAGCAGATTTATGAATTCAAACAGTGAGAGTCAGAGCGGTGAACCAGGAAAAGCTGGACCTAGAAGAACTAAAAGAAAAAAAGAATTCAAAAAAGAAAATGCTTGATACTTATGGGGTTAATTTGACTGAAAAAAGCGAAAAAAGGTGAAATTGGCGCTGTAATTGGCAGAGAGCGTGAAATAGAGGGACAATACAGATACTTAATAGGCGCACAAAGAATAACCCTTGTTTGATTGGTGAGCCGGTGTTGGTAAAACTGCAATTGCTGAAGGTTTAGCTCTTAAAATTGTTGAGGGGAAGTACCTCAGAAATTGCTTAATTATGAGATTTATCTTTTAGATATGACGTCGGTTATAGCTGGAACTCAGTTTAGAGGACAGTTTGAATCCAGACTTCGTAATATAATAGAAGAGGTTAAAAAAGCGGGCAATATCATTCTTGTTATTGATGAAATTCACACCATTGCTTCAGCCGGAGATGCTGAGGGAGGGATGAATGCCGGCAATATTTTGAAACCGGCTCTTTCTAAGGGGTGAGATTCAGGTTATTGGGGCGACTACCATTGATGAATACAGAAAATATATTGAGAAGGATTCTGCTTTGGAGCGCCGTTTTCAGATGGTTATGGTTGAAGAGCCAACGGTTGAGGAAACAATAGAGATTTTAAAAAGGTATCAAAGGCTATTATGAAGATTATCATAATGTAAAAATACTGATGATATTATAAGAACAGCAACAGTTCTTGCTGAAAAGATATATTCAGGATAGATTTCTGCCTGACAAAGCGATAGATGTTATTGATGAAGCTGCTTCAAAAGTTAATTTAAATAATAACGAATTAATTGAACTGGTTAAACTACAGCAAGAACTTAAAGAAACAGGATGCAAAAAGATAAAGCCGCTGCGGAAGATGACTATAAAAAAAGCAGCTGATTTAAAAGTTCAGGAAATACAGCTGCAATCAAAAATTTCTGAAGTTGAGAAAGCGTCGATAAAATATTTGGAAGCAGAGGATGTAGCTTCAGTAATTGAAAATTGGACTAAAAAATACCTGTTAAACATATTAGTGAATACGAGTCTGAACGTTTAGTAGGGTTAGAAGACAGACTCCATAAGGGGGTAATCGGTCAAAATGAGGGCTGTAAATGGCGTAGCGAGTGCTATAAGGAGAAAAAGAGCAGGTATTAGCTTAAAAAGAAGACCGGTGTCATTTATTTTTTTTGTGGGTCCAACAGGAGTTGGTAAAAACGGAACTTGCAAAGCAAATTGCCAGAGAAGTTTTTTTTGACGGTGAAGACGCATTGATTAAGGCTTGATATGTCTGAATATATGGAAAAACATTCGGTTTCAAAATTGATTGGTTCGCCTCCGGGTTATGTTGGATATGATGAAGCCGGTCAACTGACCGAAAAAAAGAAAAAACCATACAGCGTAATTCTTCTTGATGAGATTGAAAAGCACATGCTGATGTATTTAATATGCTGCTTCAAATTTTAGATGACGGAAGAATAACTGACAGTCACGGTAAAGTAGTGTCATTTGAAAATACTATTATAATTATGACTTCAAATGCCGGAAGTGATAAAAAATCAAACGTTGTAGGTTTTAATGAAGACGAAGAAGCCACTCATATTAAAATTGACAGAGCGCTTAAAGAGTTATTCAGACCTGAATTTCTTAATCGCGTTGATGATTATTATATTTAAGGAACTTGAAAAAGAAGAGATTAATTAAAATAATAGTTGTGATGCTGCATGATTTGTCTGACGGATTGAAAGAAAAGGATATAACTCTTGAAGTTTCAAAGAAAGCAAAAGAATTTATTCTGGATAAATCCTATAACAGACAATATGGCGCAAGACCAATGCGGAGATTTATTGAAAAGAATATTGAAGATAAGTTAGCGCAGATGCTGATAAAAGGTGAACTAATACATGGCAAAACTGTTCTAATGATATGAAGGAAGATGAAATAACAGCCGTTATAAAAATAAAATTAACGCCTGATATTGATTATCAGGCGTTAATTTTTATCTATTTAGACATTTCTTCCGCTTTATTCACGCATGAATCAATAGCACTCTGGATTGAACTTCTGAATCCGGTTTTTCTAAATCACATACGGCTGCAATAGTTGTTCCTCCGGGGGAACAAACATTATCTTTAACCTCATCGGATGTTCGCTGCTTTCCAATACCATTTTAGCACTTCCTTCGACAGCCTTTAGCGGCTAATTTTTGTGATAGCGCTTTGGGGTTCCATACTTAACACCGCTGTCTGCCATTGCGTCTATAAGCATATATATATATGCAGGGCTGCTGCTATGCAGCGCGATAGCTGCGTTCATATATTTTCTTCAAGTCTTACGGTTTCTCCAACTCCGGACAATAAATCCTCGACTAACCTGATTTCGCCTTCATCGACATTTTTCATTAGGGGGTTATAACGGTCATACCGCATTTAACGAGAGCAGGAGTATTTGGCATGGTTCTTATAATCGTTTTATCTGAGCCAAGACCGTTTGCCAGGGCGTCAAGTGTTATTCCGGCGGCGATAGAAATATAAATTTTTTCATTATAGCCGTTTAAGTTATTTAAAATTTGCGGCATTATATTTGGCTTGACAGATAAAAAGATTATATCAACCCGCTCCTCAAGCTCAGTTATTGAATTTGACGGAACAATTCCTAATTTGTTTGAAAGTTCTTTTTTAAATTTTACTGCGTCAATATCATAAACAGTTATTTCCGCCGGTTTAAATTTTTTGGGATGAAATAAGTCCGGAAATCAATGCAGTGGCCATATTTCCTCCGCCAATAAATCCTATAGTCATAATTCTGCGCTCAATCTTTTGGTTAATTAAACAGTAAGTTCCACTTCTTCAGCTAAATCATTATTATCTAAAAACAGGATTTACGTATTCGTTCATGAATTCTTCAACTTGACTTACGCTTCTTCCTATATAAAGTTTTTCAGGTTTTAATATTTTTGTCTTCTTTCTTCGTGACTCAAATTAAACGAATCATCAGCAACTATTCTTTCAATTAAGTCATTCTCTCCGCCTTGCTCTTTAACTACTTTTCCGGCGTCCATAGAATGCTTGCGTATACGCTCGTGAAGTTCTGGCGGTCGCCGCCGTTTTTAACAGCGTCCATCATGATATTTTCAGTGGCCATAAATGGAAGCTCAGACATAATACGTTTATTAATAACTTTCGGGTATACAACCAATCCGGAAGCAACATTCATATAAATATTCAGTATAGCGTCAACGGTTAAAAAAATGCTTCAGCTACGCTGATTCTTTTTGTTTGCCGAGTCGTCAAGTGTTCTTTCAAACCATTGGTAGAAGAGGTTATGGCTGGATTGACTGCGTCGACAATAACATATCTTGCCAATGAACAAATACGTTCGCTTCTCATAGGATTACGTTTGTAAGCCATAGCAGAGGAACCAATCTGAGATTTTTTTTCAAACGGTTCTTCTATTTCTTTAAGATGCTGAAGCAAGCGGCGTATGTCATTTGCAAACTTATACGCACTTTGAGCAACATCACTCAATACTGACAGCATTTGATAATCAATTTTCTTGAATATGTTTGTCCGGAAACAGGATAAAATTTTGAATATCCCATCTTTTTTCACAGAATTTTTTTATCAAGAGCTTTTAACTTTTTCAATATCATTATCAAAAAGTTCCATAAAGCTTGCCTGCGTTCCTGTGCCTTTGCACCCAAGCAGAGCCGCGCGGCTTAGCTGGAAGTCTATGTTTTCAAGGTCCATCAACAGTTCCCATATCCAAAGCGTTGCTCTCTTTCCGACAGTAGTTAGCTGAGCTGCCTGAAAAATGGGTAAATCCCAATGTCGGCAAGTCTTTGTATTTAAGAGCAAAATCTTTTAATAAAAGCAATTACTTTGAGAAGCTTTGTTTTTATAAGTTCCAAAGCTTCATTCATAATTATTAGGTCAGTGTTATCGCCAACATAACATGAAGTGGCGCCGAGATGAATAATTCCTTTAGCATTCGGACATTGCTGCCCATATGCGTATACATGAGACATAACGTCGTGACGTACCTCTTTTTCACGGGCTTCGGCAACGTCATAGTTTATGTTGTCCACGTTTGCACGTAATTCTTCAACTTGTTCGCTTTGTTACATTAAGACCAAGCTCCATTTCGGATTCAGCCAGTGCGACCCATAATTTTCTCAAGTTTTAAATTTTTTTATCGGGAGAAAATATATTTCATTTCTTTACTCATAACGGGAGTTTAGCGGGCTTTCATATACATCTTTATTCATAGTATTGTTCCTTTCAGATTTATTTAAAATTTCTATTTGACTAAAATTTTTATTATCTTAAATAATATAGATAAATTTCAAAATCTTATAAATTATTTGTATAAACAATAATTTAATTTTGTTTGAAAAAATAAATAATAAATTTCAAGCTATATAATCTACAATAAGATATTTATGGATTAGAACTATTGTATAATATTGTAATATAAGACAGAACAAATTGCAATATTGAATTTGACAAATTTTTAAGTCACTATCATAGATATTCATATATAAAAATTAAATATTAATTTTATAAAGTCTGTAAAATAATCATTTGTTTTAATAATTTAATATAAATTTGCGGATTCCGGTAGATTGACAAGTGTAGCAAAAAAATCTCATCAGGTAAAATCAGGTTTAAACATAGGTGTGTATGCAAATAGTTTAACGATTTTGTTTGACTCTCTATCTTTTTAGAATTCTAAAATAAAATCTGTTTTAAAAAATAATCCTAAAATCCATTTGTATTTTAATTAGATTATTTCTTACAGGGAGAGTGAGGAACCGCAAAAATATACTTTCGTATAAAGTGCTTTCTTAATTTCATTAAACTTAGCAAATTTTGGACCAGTTAACTAATGTTATAGTTTTAATGTATTTTTATATAATATAAATTCCGCATCACGCAATGTATAATCGTTGTGTTTTTATCACTTTAATAATTTTATTTTTATGATTTATGCTGTTTGAAAAATTATAAAATTAATATGTTAGAGCAGATATGTTATATATTATAGTGACGTTAATTTGTTATGCACAAACAATATAATAATATTTGCAGACAAATAGAGAGCATTATTGCAAAGTCAGTTCATATAAGTATACTTTAATTGGTATTGAGTAAAAATTAATATCGCTATATATAATTGCTTATATCATAAAATGCGTTTTTAATATGATTAATTTCATCCAATATGAGTTCATCGTTATTTATTATTTTATAATAAACTTCCAATAACATCAAATCTAATTTGGTGTTCAGATGGGTTTTCAAACATAAAATTTTCTGCAGTTCTTATAATACTTTGAATTTTCTTTTTATCTATAGATTCAGCAGCATAACCAAATAACTTTTTGATTTTCTTGTTTTGACTTCAACAAAAAACACCAAAGTAGTGTTATCCGGTGTCACAGCTATGATGTCTATCTCTCCATGCTTGCCATAGTAGTTTCTAGCAATAATTGTATATCCTTTTTTAACTAGGTAATTAGATGCCTGTATTTCTCCATAATACCGGTTTCTTTTAGTATTAGACATAAAAGTATCACCGTTTTAATTTGTTTTATTTATTCCAAGAACTTTATCAGTCATAAAAAGTTTTTCTATGTATAGGCTGAACGCCATATTTCTTATTGCCCATATGAGCTTTAGTAGCATAACCTTTATGCTTTTCAAGACCGTATTCAGGATAACCTTTGATAGCTCAACGATATATCTGTCCCCCTTTGTGACTTTTGCCAGAATAGACGCGGCGGCAATACTTTGGGATAAGGAATCGCCTTTTTTAATATATAGAGTTTCAATGTTATTAAATCAATATTATCATTTCCGTCAACGATTAAAATATCGGGATGTATTTTTAAACCATTAACTGCATTTTTGCATTGCAGCATGGGTAGCTTGACGAATATTTATTTCATCAATGACATCTTGAAAGACAAATTGAACAGAATATGCTAAAGCTGATTCTATTATTTCATTATATAACTTTTCACGTTTTTCTCAGATAATTTTTGAGTCATTAACGCCGTCAATAACAAGTCTGTTGGGCAGTATTACTGCGGCGGCATACCGGTCCGGCAAGAGGACCTCTGCCGGTTTTACCTTATTCCGCATATATATTCGAGCAATAATGTAACCAAACGAAGTACAATTGA
>VOFK01003989.1_pt1 | contig 30249 bp, 38 predicted proteins | sample 5384121 | NCBI WGS metagenome assembly VOFK01 (sample SAMN12384730, study PRJNA508395) | human gut metagenome | isolation source: healthy gut J | host: Homo sapiens | reverse complement strand
TCATCATCAATACTTCCCCTGCGAGAAGTAATAGAAACAGCAGCTCTGGCTTGAAAGCTCTTCAGACCGGTTTGATTTCCGATGCCGTCACTGACTTCCATGGGAAAACGAACCCGACATTAACCTCACCTTATTATATAAGCGGTATCATCTAGAACGCCGCATATCGCCGGATACTCGGCAGACGGAAAAGCAATGCGCGCTGAATGTCTCAGTTCCAGCAGCTACAAGCTCGACCATCACATTGCTCCACCCGAACTGGAAAATCCATCATCATAGCATCTTACCCCTACAGAAGCCTATTTAAAAATGTATGATCCGCGGAAAGACTGCGAAGCGTTGAGAGCTCATCCTGAACTATTTGAAAAGTTAAGAGGAGATTATCCGCTACGGAGAGAAAAGACAGCATTCTCCAATAACTCCGTAGCTTAATTTGTGCCGTGCTTCCCGATGCTAATACTGCGATATTTTTCCTCAGTATTTCTTCCTTTTAGTGCACAAAACGTGAAAAATGTGCAAAACATTGCATTTAATTCTAAATATTTGCAGTGACACGATAAATATTTATTCCTTTACCACAAATTTAAAAGAAACAAAACTAATTATTAATTAAAAACTTAAAGTTATGTCTGAAAAATTGCATCAAGAAAGTGAAAAAGCGATTTAATCGTCCGACAAATTGGGCGTTGAAGACCGTAGTTACTAACGAAAGCTAACTTCACCAACGATTTAGAGCTGATTCTCTTGACACTGTAGAACTTATCATGGAATTCGAAAAGAATTGGCATTCTATTCCTGATGAATGTTGAAGATTGGTACTGTGGTGATGCTGTATTCACATCGAAGAACACGCTAAGTAATCTTAACTATTCATTTAGTATGGAATTAAAGAGTTGTAGTAACAGGTCTTGGCGCCATTACTCCCCATTGGCAACACAGTACCTCGAATTCTGGGAAAATCTCGTGAATGGGGTTGGAGCAGACCACTTCATTTCGACGCATCACTAATCTTAATTCGCATGCGAAGCGAAGAACTTTGATGCCAATCGTCATATATCGACCGCAAAGAGGCTCAAAAGATGGACTTGTATACCATCACGCTATCGGCGTAGCCAAGCAGGTGGTGGAAGATTCCGGTCTTGATGTCGAAAATGAGGATTTGAACAAAATCGGTGTCATCTTTTGGTGCCGGTATTGGAATCCGCACATTTGAAGAAGAAGCAGGTAACTATGCCCTCCATAAAGAAAAACGGTCCTTAAGTTCAACTGTTCTTCATCCCTAAGATGATTTTCGGACATTGCTGCCGGACAAATTTCTATCCTGTACGGTTTTCATGGTCCTAACTATGACTTGTTCTGCATGCGCCACTTCTACCAATGCTATTGCTGATGCATTCAACCTCATCCGTTTGCAAGGCCAATGCCATTGTCAGCGGTGGTTCGGAAGCAGCTATCGCCGCTTGTGGTGTAGGTGGTTTCAACGCTGGCGCACGCTTTATCTACCCGCAACGACCTCCGGAGACCGTATCCCGTCCCGTCTGTTCAGCGCAAGCCGCGACGGCTTCATCATGGTGAAGGCGGTGGATGTCTGGTTCTTGAAGAACTGAACACGCCAAAGCACGTGGCGCCAAGATTTATGCAGAGGTTGCCGGTGTAGGTATGTCTGCCGATGCTCATCACCTGACAGCTTTTCCCACCCGGAAGGCTTGGGAGCCAAGTTGGTAATGAGAAATGCGTTGGAAGACGCAGAGATGAAGCCTGAGGAAGTAGATTACATCAATGTTCATGGTACATCTACCCGGTTGGTGATATTTCGGAAGTAAAAAGCTATCCAGGAAGTATTCGGGAAGCATGCTTATGAACTGAACATCAGTTCAACCAAATCCATGACAGGCCACTTATTGCGCCGGTGCGGTAGAAGCTATTGCAAGTATCCTTGCTATCCAGAATGGCATTGTTCCTCCGACTATCAACCACGAAGAGGGTGACAACGACGAAAACATCGACTATGACCTGAACTTTACGTTCAACAAAGCCCAAAAAGCGTGAAGTGAACGTAGCCTTGTCCAATACTTTTGGATTCGGTGGTCATAACGCATGTGTTATTTTCAAGAAATACGCAGAATAATACGGTCGTGTTACGTAACCAAATAGACAAAATAAGGCTCTTATTCCGTAAGGACAGAGAGTTTATTTTTGTTTTTACAAGATACTTGGTTTTTTTTCCCCCCGCAATATCCGTCTTCTACCAGCAGGCCCCTACACAAGTCCACCTGTCCGTTCCGAGAAAGGACGGCCATTGAACAACGAGCGACTGGAATTCTTGGGCGACGCCATTCTGGACGCCATCGTGGGAGATATTGTGTATAAGCACTTTGAAGGCCGCCGGGAGGGCTTTCTTACCAATACCCGTTCAAAAATCGTGCAACGGGAAACCTTGAACAAACTGGCCGTAGAAATAGGGCTGGACAAACTTGTCAAATACTCCACCCGTTCTTCCTCACACAACAGCTACATGTACGGCAATGCTTTCGAAGCACTTATCGGAGCCATCTATCTGGACCAGGGCTACGAACGTTGCAAACAGTTCATGGAAGAGAAAATCCTCAAGAACTACATTGACCTTGACAAGATGTCGCGCAAGGAAGTCAACTTCAAGTCCAAGCTCATCGAATGGAGCCAGAAGAACAAAATGGAAGTCTCCTTTTGAGCTGATAGAACAGTCCCTCGACCGGGACTATAACCCAATGTTCCACACAGAAGTCCTCATTGAGAATCTTCCAGCCGGTACAGGCACAGGCTATTCCAAGAAAGAGTCACAACAGAATGCCGCACAAATGGCCTTGAAAAAGATAAAGAATGACGGCAACTTCAAAACGGCCATTGAAACAGCCAAAGTGCAAAACCACATGATAGAAGAAAATACGGTAGCGGAAGAAAACGCAACAGACGCAACAGAGAAGCTATCCGAAGCAGATTCCCATACGCTTGCCCTGAACAACTAAATCATGTTCCTCGGTCACTAACTTAAGTTTTCCGGCTATCTCTTCCAAAGGCGCCGAGGAAATTTCATTTCCTTTCAGAGTCACCATACGCCCGAACCGCGCTCCTGCAATCAGCTCCGTAGCATGACCTCCCATGCGGGTCGACAGATTACGGTCGAAAGGCGTAGGCGAACCTCCACGCTGAATATACCCCAGAACGGTTTCACGCGTCTCAATACCCGTTTCGTATTCAATCTCCTGCGCGATATACTCAGCGGCACGCTTCCTGCCGTCAGTCTGGATGCCCTCCGCCACCACTACGATAGAATAGGGTTTCCCTTTTCAAGCGGTTCAGGATTGTATCTCCGATATTGTGGATATTATAGGAAAGTTCGGGAATCAGGATCACATCGCCTCCTCCCGCCATGCCGGAATACAATGCAATCCACCCGGCTTTGTGTCCCATTACCTCTATCACCATCACCCGTTTGTGCGAACTGGCAGTGGAGTGAAGCCGGTCTATGGCATCCGTAGCGATGCTGACGGCAGAGTCAAAGCCGAAGGAGAAATCAGTCCCCCAAATATCATTATCGATGGTCTTGGGAACGGAAACGATGTTCAGTCCTCTGGCAGCCAGTTTAGCGGCGGTTTTCTGCGTACCGTTGCCGCCAATGCACACAATACAGTCCAGCCCCAGTTCTTTGACGTTCTTCTCTATCAAAGAAACAGGTTTATCCACATCGGACACCACTCCATGCTTCTTGAACGGCTTTTCGCGGGAGGTTCCCAGCATTGTACCGCCCAGGTTCAGCAAATCCCGACAAGGACTTATCCGTAAACGACTCCACATCTTTTTGTCAATAATCCTTGAAAGCCGCTATGAATACCTATCACCTCCATTCCATAGTGGTGGATAGCGGTTTGCATACGCCACGAATAGTCGCATTGATACCGGGACAGTCCCCTCCTGAAGTCAAAATACCGATTCTCATAATGTTTTAGTTTAAATACGGTTCTTTTTCTCCTATACGGACGTAAAGATAGAAAAAAAAAAAGAGAAAAAAGATAGAGATGCCGATAAATAAGATTACTTTTGCGCATTAAATACAGATTTCAATAAGAACGATGAATATTACAAAAATTTCTGAACAAAGTATACTTCGCCCCCGCCTGAAAGAAATCGAACGATACACCGACCATGCAAGCGAACTGCAGGCAGGCGTCATGCACCGCCTGATACGTATGGCCGCCAATACGGAATGGGGCAAGAAATACGATTACGCTTCCATCCGTACTTATGAAGATTTCAAGAAACGTCTTCCCCATACAAACCTACGAAGAGATCAAGCCTTTACGTAGCCCGTCTGCGGGCCGGCGAGGCAGAACCTGCTATGGCCCCTCGGAAATACGCTGGTTTGCCAAGTCTTCGGGAACAACCAATGATAAAAAGCAAATTCCTGCCGGTCAGCAAAGAGTCCCTGCAGGACACCCACTATCAGGGCGGCAAAGACGCCGTCGCCATCTATCTGGGGCAGAACCCGGAAAGCCGCTTCTTCTCAGGGAAAGGCCTCATTCTCGGCGGCAGCCACAGCCCGAACCTGAATTCCAACCACAGTCTGGTGGGCGATTTATCCGCCATACTGATACAGAATGTACACCCGCTGGTGAATTACATCCGCGTGCCGAGCAAGAAGATCGCCCTGATGAGTGATTTTGAGTCCAAGATGGAAGCAATAGCCAACAGCACGCTCCACACCAATGTCACCAACCTCTCGGGAGTGCCCTCCTGGATGCTGGTGCTCATCAAACACATACTGGAGAAAACCGGCAAGCAGTCGCTGGAAGAAGTATGGCCCAATCTGGAAGTATTCTTCCATGGCGGAGTAGCTTTCACTCCTTACCGGGAGCAATATAAGCAAATCATCAAAAGTTCCAAGATGCATTATGTGGAAACGTACAATGCATCCGAAGGCTATTTCGGCACGCAAAACGACCCGAACGACCCTGCCATGCTGCTGATGATTGACTACGGCATCTTCTATGAATTCATTCCTCTGGAAGATGTCGGCAAGGAGAATCCGCGCATCTGTTGTCTGGAAGAGGTAGAGCGAACAAGAACTACGCAATGGTCATCTCCACTTCCGCCGGACTATGGCGTTATATGATCGGGGACACAGTGAAGTTCACCGGCAACCGCCCCTAAATTTGTCATTACCGGCCGCACGAAGCACTTCATCAACGCTTTTGGCGAAGAGCTGATTGTGGAGAATGCCGAGAAAGGCCTGAACAAAGCCTGTGCAGCCACCGGAGCGCAGATCATAGACTATTCCGCGGCTCCTGTCTTTATGGACGAGCACGCCAAATGCCGCCACCAGTGGCTGGTTGAGTTCGCCCGGATGCCGGATAGCCTGGAGAAGTTTGCCAAGATACTGGACGACACCCTCAAAGAAGTAAATTCCGACTATGAGGCCAAACGGCAAAACGACCTGGCCTTACAGCCGTTGGAGATAATCGTGGCCCGCAAGAACCTGTTCCACGACTGGCTGGACAGCAAAGGCAAACTCGGCGGACAGCACAAGGTTCCCCGCCTCAGCAATACAAGAGAGTACATCGAGGAAATGCTGAAACTGAATTTCAAAGAATGATACCACCGCCCAACAGCAAGCCGTCCGCATCATAGAAAGCGGCGGCCTGCCCCGGAGCGATAGCCTCAAAGGCTCCAGCAACGACACCCTCAGGCATCCGTCCGCCATCAGAGCCACCCTGCAATGGTTCGCCTGCTTGCGATAGCGTATCTTCACGATGACCGTTTCCATGCCCAACACCCGTTGCTCACTGACGAGGTTCCAGTCTTTCAGCAGCATTTCGTCCTTATACAGGGAAGCGAGCGGTGCAAGTACCACCTCGTTCGTCGCTGTCCTGACTTCCTTCACAAATACGGCACGATTGAGATGAATCCCCAGCCCGCGCCGTTGGCCTATCGTATAAAAGGGATACCCCTCGTGGCTGCCCAATATTTCCCCCTTTTCACCGATAAAAAGACCCTTTCCCGGCAACCGCCCCGCAGGGACTTCACGCTTCAGGAAAGAACGGTAATCCAACGGGCAGAAGCATACCCCTATACTGTCCTTCTTGGGGCGACACGCGCAAACCCACGCCCGGCAGCATAGGCGCGCGCTTCCTCTTTCGTCACATCCCCCATCGGGAGCAACATGCGCTGCAAGATGTCTTGCTTCAATCCCCACAAAAAGAAAGTCTGGTCCTTGTCCCTGTCCGATGCCGGAGCGATATAGCATTGTTCTCCCAAGAGGGCTTTACGCGCATAATGCCCGGTGGAAATCAATAAATCCCCTTTTCATCGGCTATTCTTGCCAGAAGCGCCCATTTCAGTTCATTGTTGCAGAGCGTGCAGGGGACAGGAGTATGCCCCGCCAGGTATTCATCGATAAAGTAGCGGATGATGCGTTCGCGGAAAAGCTCCCGCGCATCGTATGTAACATGCTCAATGCCCAGCCTCGCAGCCAATGCACGCGCATCGTCCAAATACTCCGTCCTGTCGTCCACCTCGTAAAAACGGAAAGTAACTCCCGTCACCTCATAACCGGCATCCTGCAGTCTCATGGCAGCCACAGAGAGCTGTCCGTACCGCCGCTCATTCCCAATAACACACGTTCTTTTGACTTCATGCCGCAAAAATAGTATTTCATCCTGAGAAAACCCTATCTTTGCCACCACCAAAAGAAAACATCATGGAAAACTTCAACTACCAATCCGTCCCCTTCCACTACCTGCACTGTCTCAATCCCTCCTGCGCCCGGGCGCAAGCTGCCTGCGCCATCTCGCCGCACAGCATGTCCCTGCCGAAGTGACACACATCATGGCGGGTGAATCCCGCCAACTATCCGCAGAAGCCGACCGGTGCGCCTACTTCCGCAGCACCGAGAAACAGCGTTATGCCTGGGGCATCAGCAGTCTTTTCGACAACATCCCCTACAAAAAAGCGGTGTATCTGAAGCGGAAGATACACGACCTTTATCCCCGCACCACCTACTACCGTATTCTGCATCAGGAACGCGCACTCTCGCCCGGAGAGCAGGAAGAGATCACCGCACTGTTTCTTCAGACAGGCATCGACGAAGTCCCCGTTTTCGACAGGTACACCGATGAGTACAACTGGGACGAGCAGCACACGCCCAAAGGCAACGCCGCTCTGTAACTTGCTGAGTGGATGAATGGTTGATGTCCCACCGCCGATGGTCATAGTGGGACATCCTTTCAGTCGTATTGGGAACACGTTTCAGTCGTAATGAGAGCCCCGTTCAGTCGTATTGGGAACATGCCTCTCCCGCGGTGGGAACATATCTCTGCACATCGGCCTATTATAATATTTCGCACACAGGGCTGTTATATTCATAGAAATTCCGTAACTTTGTGCTTCGTAATGAACTAAAAGACAAACGTTATGGAACAACAACTGACCATTTACAACACCTTAGATAGAAAAAAGGAGTTATTCGTACCCCTGCACGCCCCTCATGTGGGCATGTACGTCTGCGGACCGACCGTCTATGGCGACCCGCACTTGGGACACGCACGTCCGGCCATAACTTTCGACCTGCTTTTCCGCTATCTCACGCATATCGGCTACAAAGTACGCTACGTGCGCAATATCACCGATGTGGGGCATTTGGAACATGATGCCGACGACGGCGAAGACAAGATAGCCAAGAAAGCCCGTCTGGAACAACTCGAACCTATGGAGGTGGCGCAGTACTACATCAACCGTTACCACCAGGCAATGGACGCACTGAACGTCCTTTCGCCCAGCATCGAGCCGCATGCCAGCGGCCATATCATTGAGCAGATAGCACTCGTGAAGGGAAATCATGAAGAACGGATATGCCTATGAGAGTGAAGGTTCCGTCTACTTCGACGTGGCCAAATACAATAAAGACCACCATTACGGCAAACTCTCCGGCCGCAATCTGGACGATGTGCTCAACACCTCCCGCGAGCTGGACGGACAGAGCGAAAAGCATAACCCCGCCGACTTCGCCCTCTGGAAATGTGCGCAGCCCGAACATATCATGCGCTGGCCCAGCCCATGGAGCGACGGTTTCCCCGGCTGGCACGCAGAATGTACGGCCATGGGCAAAAAAATACCTCGGCGAGAACTTCGACATACATGGCGGCGGCATGGACCTTATCTTTCCGCACCACGAATGTGAGATTGCACAATCCGTAGCCTCACAAGGTCACGACATGGTGCACTACTGGATGCACAACAACATGCTGACTGTGAACGGACAGAAAATGGGCAAGAGCTACGGCAACTTCATCACCCTGGAAGAGCCTGTTCACCGGCACGCACCCCATGCTGGAACAAGCATACAGCCCGATGACCATCCGCTTCTTCACCTTGCAGGCGCACTACCGCAGCACGGTGGACTTCAGCAACGAAGCCCTGCAAGCCGCCGAAAAGGGTCTGGCCAGACTGATGGATGCCGTACATGGACTGGACAAGATTACACCGGCAGCAACCTCTACGGTAGATGCGAAAGCCCTGCGTGCCAAGTGCTACGAAGCCATGAACGACGACCTGAACTCTCCGATCGTCATCGCCCACCTCTTTGAAGGCGCCAAAATGGTGAACAACATCCTCGCCGGAAACGACACCATTACCGCCGAAGACCTGAAAGAGCTGAAAGAGACATTCCACCTCTTCTGCTTCGATATTCTGGGACTGAAGGAAGACAACGCCTCAATGCCGAACGCGAAGCCGCCTTCGGAAAAGTGGTGGACATGCTGCTGGAAGAACGCATGAAGGCCAAAGCCAACAAAGACTGGGCCACCAGCGACAAGATACGCAACGAACTGACTGCCCTGGGATTTGAAATCAAGGACGGCAAGGACGGATGCGAATGGAAAGCTGAACAAATAAGCGCCCCGAAAGCGGAAAGCATATAATAAGGGTGTGTCACAGAGCACTCCGGTGCAACAGTCATCATCCTTATTCACCGTACGGTATCATATCGGACAGGATGCGTTCCCCTATACCAAGGGTCGTCAATCTCCTTCAGCACCTTCCCCATTTCGGCACACAGTCCGTCCACAACATCCTTATTCTCCTCCAACGGGAGGTTATTCATCTGGTACGGATCGTTCCTGTCATCAAACAGCAGGCTCTTCACGAGCTTCCGGCTGTCGCGGTCTATATAGAGCGCCAACGTATAATGGGCCGACTTGAATCCGCGCGATGCGGGAAAATAAGAACGGATTTTTGCCGTCCGCATCCTTCTCTCCGTCCAGGTTCTGGATATAAAAAGAGCACCCGTAGGGCGTACCACATCGGCCTTTTCGTCCAAGAACAGCGGGGCATAGTTATGTCCCTGCACAGTCGCAGGTATGGAACCGGACAGTCCCGCCAATCCCAGCAAGGTGGGCATGATGTCCGGCGAGGAAAGCATCAGGTCGTCCAAACGTGGCTTGATCTTACCGGGGAAGCGGACGATGAAAGGTACATTCATGGACTCGGAGAACGGAGAGTTCTTCGGATCATCCGTATGCTGGCTGCACATCGTTTCACCATGATCGGAAGAGAAAAAACAACGATTGTATTCTCATCCAGCCCCAGTTCCTCCAAAGCATCAGTATCTGCCCGAAAGCGCGGTCAACGCCCGTAACCGAAGCAAAGTAGTAACGCGCACTCTCTGCCTTTGCCATTTCCGGATCGGCGTTGGGACGGATCAGCAGACTGTCCAACGGCCGGTCTTTGTAGAGGTTGAAGTCCTGCTCCATACAGTCGTCCAACGAACGGTACGGACTATGCGGCGGGTTCATACCTACCATGATGAAAAACGGCTTTTTCGGGTCGCGCACATTACCCTCATTCCTCAGATAGGAGACAACCTTGCCCGCCTCGTGCAGCGGAGACCATTCGTGCGGGTCGTGGCGTTTGCCGTCCGTATCCCAGTAATGGGGGTTCTTATGTTCATCGAATGTGCCGTAGGAGTACCAGTAATTAAATCCATGACGGCGCTCTTTCGGTGTGTAAGCGTCCCATGCCGGTATGCGGTCTTCCACATATTTCCCCGGCCGCTGGGGGTCGTTGGGAGTAGGACAGTCGGTGTGCAGCCTTTGCCGAAGTAGGCACAATCGTAACCCGCACCGCTGAACACGTCGCTCACGCAATCCACATCCGCACGCAATGAACTGATAGGACGGTTGGAGTTGCAGTTCAAAGGGACGCCGCTTTTGTTGGGATACATTCCGGTCAACAACGAACCCCGGTGCGGGCTACTCAGCGGACAGTTGCTCATGGCAGAAGTCAGCACCATGGACTCCCTCGCAAAATCATTCAGACGAGGGGTATGCACCGGGTCATTCCGGAAGTTCACCCGCTCACGAAAACCTTCCTGACCCCAAAATTCCATTGCCTGGTTACGATACTGGTCGGGAAAGACATAAATCACATTGGGTTGTCGGGCTTGTCCGCCCTGTGGAGCCTTGCAACCCTGCAAGGCGAACAACCCTAAACCACCTAACAATATATTCAACCGGTTTTTCATTTCTCCAAGTCTCTTTTACGCATTAAAGCCTCCAAAAAGTAATAGTCGGCATAGTTCAGAGGCACATCAATTTCCGCACCATGAGGAATGCTGCCTACCGAATGCATCAGGATGAAGTTGCCGTTAGTCCCCACCTCGGCACGATAGGCCGGAGAAGCAAGGCTCTCCATAATCTTGTCCGCCTTTTCTTTATATCCCTTGCCCGGAATATAGGTGCTCAGCTCATAGAGGGCAGAAGCTGTACATGCAGCGGCGGAAGCATCACGAGGCTCGTCAGGAATCTTCGGAGCATCGAAGTCCCAGTAGGGAACCAAATCTTCCGGAAGATTCTTGTTATTAAAGATAAAGCCGTATATTTTTTCAGCCTGCTCCAAGTACTTGACATCGTGCGTATAGCGGTAACACATCGTGTAGCCGTACAGAGCCCATGCCTGCCCGCGAGCCCAAGCCGACTCATCGGCATAGCCCTGCGCCGTCTGCTTCTTGCGGACTTCACCCGTTTCCGGATCGTAATCCACTACGTGGTAACAACTGTTATCCGCCCGGAAATGATTCGCCATCGTAGTGTCGGCGTGTTTTCTGGCTATATCATAGAAAGTAGAGTCGCCCGAAAGTTTAGTGGCTTCGAACAGCAGCTCCAAATTCATCATATTGTCAATGATAACCGGACATTTCCATCCGCGTTCGGCCTGCCAGCCCTTATCGGCATCCCAAGACTGAATGACTCCCGGATTCGGACGGAAACGGGTGGACAATGACCGGGCCGTCTGGATAATTACGGGCTTGTACTCTTCTTTATTGGCAAAACGATACCCGTTCAGATAGCTGGAACCAATCATAAAGCCTACATCATGATGCCAAGTCAGGTATTGCACAGAGTCCAGCGCTTCAGTATACTTCTCTGCCAGCGGTAACCACTTTTTATCACCGGTCAGTTCGTACGTATACCAAATATTACCGGGAAAGAAACCAGAGCACCAGTCATCAATGGGAATATAATGAATATTTCCCTCCTCATCAATAGTACGCGGGTTGAGGATTTCACCGGATTTCTCAATAATATCGGTCTGAAGTGTTTCCTGTGCCACCGCATTATCAATATTCTCCTGAATGAAATCATTTGCAGTCTTTTTTTGTCCTGCACAACCTGCTAAAACAAGAAGGAAAATACCCAATGTAGTAAGAGTCGTTTTCATAAGTAAGGGATTTATTTATTAATATTGTCGATTTTTTCGACTGCAAATGTAGCGCGGCCCTTAGAAAATAACCCGCCTAAATTATCCAATTAAAGGCTAAAATATTACATTTGCGTCCAAAACAACCGGTTTTCCTTTGATAACAATCATAAATTGTAACCATTAATCATCAAAGCAATATGACTCCACAGGAATTTTTCAAGAAAGACCGCTTCGCCGACAATGTTGGCGTGGAATTGATAGAAATAAAAGAAGGGTATGGCAAAGCACGTCTGGTCATTACGGAAGAGCACCTCAATGCCGGCAACCGCACTCAGGGCGGAGCCCTCTTTACGCTGGCCGACCTTGCTTTGGCAGCCGCCGCCAACTCCCATGGCACACTCGCCTTCTCGCTCTCTTCCAACATCACATTCCTGCGCAGCAGCGGTCCCGGAACACGCTGTATGCCGAAGCCCGCGAACGGTATGTCGGACGCAGCACCGGATATTACCAGATTGACATCACCAACCAAAAAAGGAGAACTGGTAGCCACATTCGAATCCAGCGTTTTCAGAAAAGGGGGATGCACTGCCGTTTGCCGTTCCCCTTTAGGAAGGCCGGGGTTACTTTTCCACTACGGATGTCATCGGATAGCGGTTTCCCCTCACGCTCTTGAGAAAGGCTTTCGCAGAGCCAAAGTTCAGATACATATCCAAACGTATGGGGAGGTGGTTCTTGTCATCGGAAACAAAAGAAAGTAATCACCTCTTTCTCTTTTCCTTTCTTGTATTCCACAAAAAGAGAATACAAGACAGCGATAGATGGTGTCGTTATTCGCCTCTATCTCCTCCTTGCCGCGATAAATCAGGGTTCTGCTCCTCCACTCTGCGCCCTGTTGCCATGGGAAAAAAGTATCTTCTCCCCGACTTTTGTAATCGCGGGGATCGTAGGAACGCGCCTGTGCCAAGATGCTCAACATGTCGAAAATGCAACGGCTGTCGCTATACTCCATTTCCTGCGGCTCGCGCACTGGGTTGTGCCACGTTCGTTTCTGCTTTACGGTAGCCACACCGTCATTATAGGAAAACCACGCCTCATCCACCGTATAACGCTTCCCCTCCTCGGCAGCCTTACGGAAATAGAGCGGTTCGAGCTTGTCACTGACATAGCAGGTCAACGTATCGCGCATCTTAAAGAAAAAATCAGTTTTCTTGCTGCCCACAGAGAGAAGGTTGAAACGATATGCAGGCTTGGAATGATAGGTAGTGCCATTCGTGGTCAAGCTTGCCAGCCCTACTTTCTTCCAGATAAATTTCCAGTTAAAATACAAATCGTACATAACATGTTCGCCCGACTGAAACGCTTCGTTCTTAGCCACACATTGAGCCTGCACAGGCATCGTGCCGCCCAGCCATAAAAAAGCCCCGCCAGCAAAAGCAGGCCCAATGCCCGCTTCTTTTTTAGTAACTGTATCCCCTGCCGCTGTTGCGGTTGCTGTCATTGTTGCGATTATTCCGGCTATTTTTCTTTTTCTTGTCTTCATCTGGTTTTTGTTTTTTTAGTTCATCCGGCTTCTGCTTATCCAATGGCCTTTCTTTTACGTTCCAGTCCTGAATCAAATCAAAATTGGCCTTAAATTCCAATACCTGCGGATAGTAATAAACCATTTCGGGTTGGCGCCTGGCAGCATAATCACCGGTATCCCACACGCCGTTTCCGTTTGTATCGTTAATGAGCCGGGCTCCGTATTTTCCCGGATTCAGATAATAAAAAGTCAGCCTTGCCCTCTACCACCGGCACTGTCCGTACCACCTTATCCTGAGCATCCAGCAATTCTACAAATGCTATAGAATCGGCTCCGGTAATGTTGAAAAATATCTGTCCGTACTCTTCCAGCTTCTTTACTGTAAACTCCTTCTTCACTTTATCGGTAAACAAACCGTACAACCCGTGAAAAGCGGTCGAGTCCACTTCAAAAACGTAACTTTCACCCGGTTTCCAGTCTGCATACAGATTGTAACGTTTCAAATCCAACGAATCCCGCATAAAGTCAAACGGCACATCCTGCCATAGTGTATCGACCTTCTGCCTTACATGCAAGGCAAGTATCATTAAAAAACCTCGCTATCGGCTCTGTAAAACTCAGTGTGATATAGTCGTATACATCCATTGCCGAAGGCGCATACACATCCATTGCAAGGAAAGGAGTCGGTTCCGGCTCTTCTTCACCCTTTTTCCTTCTTTTCTTCTTTTTCCTTTTCGGCCTTCTCTTTCTCCTCCTTTCTTTTCCTGCAGGTTTCTTTCCAACTTACCTTCGACACGATTCTCAACGTATCCGTCCTGGGGAACTAACTGTTCCAACGTATCTGTATACAAATAACTCAAGCTCATCCTCAATGTATCTTGCTGATAAAGCAAAGAATCTTTTATCCAATAATGAATCGTATCGTTCCGTCCGGTTGTTTGCTCTATGACAAAAGCATCCTTTTCATCGAAATTCAGTCCCTTCATCAGAGGCAGGCTGTCAGCCGGAGCTGTAAAATAGAAAGAAAACTTCTCCGGTATAAGGCGTTCCGTCTTCATAAGGCGTTGCGAAAAAGACTTCTGCTTGAAACTGCGCAACAGCACATCATCCGGCAAAAAGTGAGTATACCGCCTCTCATAACCGTATCTATGGTCAGAGAGTCTTTCCACAAAAGTATCCTGACGTGTACGCTCCTCCATGGAAGGAATAACGAGAGAGTCATTGAAAGCTATGATCTCCGTAGGCTGGGAAAATTTAAAATTCTGGTCGGCATCCATGAAAGCATACATACGGTACTTGCCAGGAGAGACTCCACGAATGGAGAACCGTCCACGGCTATCCGTACGGCCTACACGGTCGAAAGGCTGTGTGGTAAAGGCCGAATCGGCTAAATTGGCATGTAATCCTACCAGTACCCCCTTTACCGGTTCCAAGTTCGATGCATCAAGCAACGTGCCGGCAATGGCCATTGAGTCAAGCTCCGCTCCGGTGGAAAACGTGTAAGTAAAGCCTTTCCATAGGATTGCCTTCATTGTTATCTTGAATAGCATCGGAGAAAAATCTATGGTATACGTGGTGTTGGCTTTCAGCGTATCTTGCAAATTAACCACCACTCTCTTGCCATTTGCCTTTATCTCCGGTTGTTGCACCTGAGGCGGTGAGATAACAACCTTCTCATTCGCTTTCTCCAACTTGATAAATTCATCGAATTCGATTGATATTTTTTTCTTCTTGTTATGGAGAGTGCCCGGCAATGGAGAACTCGTGACGAAACGCGGCGATTCCTCGTCTATCGAGCCACCCTCCAGACGGCCCACACTGGCACAGGAATATAAAACAGCCACACTTACAGCTGCCCCCAACAACCTACGTATAAACGGTCTCTTTTTATTATGATGCTTGCAATCTAACATGATGCAAAAATAAAGGTTATCCTGCAATTAGCAGTATGCTTTACAGTATTTTAATCAAAAAACAAATATTTCTCCCGACTATATATAAAACATAGTTAAAAATGAGGGAAATTCATACCTTATATACGGAGAAAAAAAGAATAATTTTGCGACCGAAAACTAAATAGATACATTCAGTTTTCACGTCTACCTTTTTTCTTCTATGATTTACACACAAAAGCTTCGGATTAACTAGAATAAAATTATACAGAGAATAAAAGAGTATGAAGAGTAGATTAGTATTATTGGCATGTTGCCTGGCACTGCTCAGCAGTTGTGGACAAGGTGACAAAAGCACGGGTAAAGCACCCGAATTCGCAGTGATTACAGTAGAGACCACCACTGCCAACCTGACAAACAGTTATCCGGCTACTATTAAAGGTAAACAAGATGTGGAAATCCGCCCCTATGGTGAGTGGTTTTATCACTAAACTACACGTAGACGAAGGGTTCTGTTGTGCGTAAAGGACAAGTTTTGTTCAGTATCGATCCTGTGCAGTACCAGGCTGCCGTAAATTCGGCCAAGGCTGCGGTTGAAACGGCAAAAGGCCGCTGTAAACACACAAAGAGCTTACTGTGAGCAACAAACGCACGTTGAACCAAAAGAACATCATCAGCGATTACGACCTGCAAATGGCTGAAAACCAGTTGGCACAGACCAAAGCGCAATTGGCACAGGCGGAAGCACAACTGGTCAATGCCAAGAACAACTTGTCGTACACCAGCGTAACAAGTCCCAGCGACGGTATTGTAGGCACTATCCCCTATCGTGTAGGTAGTTTGGTAAGCCCCTCCATGGCCACCCCGTTGACCACAGTTGCCGACATCTCCGAAATGTTCGCTTATTTCTCCATGACCGAAAGACAGCTCCTGTCACTGATACGCGAAGGCGGAAGCACCAAGGATATCCTGGCAAAGATGCCTCAGGTACAACTGCAACTGATTGACGGAACCATGTATGCCGACAGTGGTCGTGTAGAAACCATCAGCGGCGTTATCGACCAGACTACAGGTGCAGTAAATATGCGTGCCCTCTTCCCCAACAAGCACAACATTCTGCGTAGCGGCGGTACAGGAAACGTAGTATTCCCCAATCCGATGGAGAATGTAATCATGATTCCTCAATCGGCCACCACAGAGATACAGGACAAGAAATTCGTATTCGTTGCACAACCTGACAACACGCTGAAAAATCACCGAAATACAGGTATTCAGCCTGAATGATGGCAAATATTTCTACGTTACAGGCGGCTTGAAGGCCGGCGATAAGATTCGTGATAGAAGGCGTGCAGAACCTGAAAGACGGACAAAGTCATCACTCCTATCACTCCTGAAGAGAAAGAGGCTGAATATCAGAAAGCCATCAAAGACCAGAAGGAAGGTAATATCCAAACTGCGTTCAATTAACATTTAACGATTTAAAACAGCCTGCCAACGCAAACTGCCAATCGCCAGTCGTTAACTCCTAATCAGTAAAAAGAACATGAAATTAGATAGATTTATTAATCGTCCGGTACTATCTACGGTAATCTCCATCCTGATAGTAATCCTGGGACTTATTGGTCTGGCAACGCTGCCTATCACCCAATATCCGGACATTGCACCTCCGACGGTATCGGTACGTGCCACTACCAGGGTGCCAATGCCCAAACGGTGCTGAATTCTGTCATCGCACCGCTGGAAGACCAAATCAACGGTGTGGAGAACATGATGTACATGACCTCCAATGCAGCCAATAACGGTTCTGCCGAAATCTCCATTTACTTCAAACAAGGCACCGACCCAGATATGGCAGCCGTCAACGTGCAGAATCGCGTGTCCATGGCTCAAGGTTTGCTGCCCGCCGAAGTAACCCAAGTGGGTGTGACCACGCAGAAGCGACAGACTTCCATGCTGATGGTATTCTCCATTTACGATGAGAAAGACCAGTACGACATCGAATTCCTTGAGAACTATGCCAACATCAACCTCATTCCGGAAGTAAAGCGTGTGAACGGAGTGGGTGATGCCACCGTGCTCGGTCAGGACTACTCCATGCGTATCTGGCTGAAACCGGATGTAATGGCACAGTATACAACTGATACCTAGCGATGTAGCCGGTGCACTGGCCGAACAAAATATCGAAGCGGCTCCCGGACAGTTTGGTGAACGCGGCAACCAAAGCTTCCAATACACCATCCGCTACAAAGGCCGTCTTCAACAGCCGGAGAATTTGAGAATATCGTAATCAAGCCCTTGAGAACGGTGAAGTGCTCCGTTGAAAGACATTGCCGATATAGAGCTCGGACGTCTGTCCTACAACTTCAACAATACGGTAAACGGCCATAAGGCAGTATCCTGTATCGTATACCAGATGGCAGGAACCAATGCTACGCAAACTATCAGCGACCTGGAAGAAGTACTCGGCAAAGCATCCGAAACGCTGCCTTCCGGTTTGAAGATCAATATCGCACAAAGTGCCAATGACTTCCTGTTCGCTTCTATCCATGAAGTAATCAAGACCTTGATCGAGGCATTTATCCTCGTGTTCATCGTAGTGTATATCTTCCTGCAAGACATGCGCTCTACGCTGATTCCCGCTATTGCCATTCCGGTGGCCCTGATTGCCACCTTCTTCGTACTGAAGCTGATCGGGTTCAGTATCAACCTGCTGACCCTCTCGGCTATGGTGCTTGCCATCGCGATTGTGGTGGATGACGCCATAGTTGTCGTCGAGGGTGTCCATGCCAAGCTCGACCAGGGATATAAATCGGCACGGACTGCTTCTATCGACGCCATGAGTGAGCTGGGCGGCGCTATCGTCTCCATTACATTAGTAATGATGTCTGTGTTCGTGCCGGTAAGTTTCATGGGTGGTACAGCCGGTACATTCTACCGCCAGTTCGGTCTTACAATGGCCATCGCCATCGGTTTCTCCGCATTGAACGCCTTGACACTGAGTCCGGCCTTGTGCGCCATCTTCTTGAAGCCGCACAACAGTGATGCCACCATGAAAGAACGGATCGGTGTCACCTAAAGAAGCACGTAAGATCATGATAGCCCGTTATGTGGATTCTATCGGCAGAATGATGCGTCCCGGCCTTACACTGCTCTTTACTACAATCGCCATTTTGGGTATGATCTTCGGTTTGTTCAACTTTGAGAACCATCCTGTACTCTGTCTGGTAATGATCGTAATCAGCGTACTGGCATTAGCAGGTATGACTACGGACAAGTTCAAGCACTCTTTCAACGCATCCTACGACTCCATCCTGGGTAAATACAAGAAACAGGTGCTCCGCTTCATCCAGAAGAAATGGCTCTCCGGCGGTATTGTGGTGGGTTCCATTGTACTGCTGATAGTGTTTATGAACATCACACCGACAGGTATGGTGCCCAACGAAGACACCGGTACTATCATGGGTGTAGTAACGCTTCCTCCGGGTACTTCACAAGAACGTGCCATGGAAGTGCTGAACCGTGTAGACAGTCTCGTTGCAGCCGACCCTGCAGTAGAATCGCGTACGGTAATTTCCGGTTTCAGCTTCATCGGCGGGCAGGGACCTTCCTACGGTTCGCTCATCATCAAGCTGAAGGATTGGGAAGACCGTTCCACTATGCAGAATTCAACGGTAGTTTACGCCACACTTTTCATGCGTGCGCAAAAGATCATCAAGGAAGCACAGGTACTGTTCTTTGCTCCGCCTATGATTCCGGGTTACTCGGCATCCAGCGATATCGAATTGAACATGCAGGATAAAACCGGTGGTGACCTGAACCACTTCTTCGATGTAGTGAACCAATATACCGCCGCTTTGGAGGCACGCCCGGAAATCAACTCCGCAAAGACCAGCTTCAACCCTAACTTCCCGCAATATATGCTGGATATCGATGCGGCTGCCTGTAAGAAAGCAGGCCTCAGCCCAAGCGACATCCTCAGCACCATGCAGGGATACTTCGGTGGTCTCTACGCTTCTAACTTCAATAGCTTCGGTAAGATGTACCGTGTCATGATCCAGGCAGAACCGAATGCAACCAAGAATCTGGAATCACTCTCCAGTATCAAGGTGCGCAACGGCAATGAGATGGCTCCCATCACTCCAGTTGTATCCGTCAAGAAGGTATACGGTCCGGATATCATCAGCCGTTTCAACCTTTACACATCTATGAAGGTAATGGTGGCTCCTGCCAGCGGTTACACTTCCGGTCAGGCATTGGCTGCCATTGCAGAGGTTGCCAAAGAAAGCCTTCCGACAGGTTTCGCCTACGAACTTGGAGGTATGGCCCGCGAAGAGGCTGAAACCAGCGGTAGCACAACCGGTTTGATTTTTGTGCTCTGTTCGTATTCGTTTACCTGTTGTTGAGTGCACAATATGAAAGTTATATCCTTCCGCTCTCCGTATTGCTCTCCGTACCGTTCGGATTGCTGGGTCTTCCCTGTTCGTCAGCGGCATAGGTTCATTGGGTAACATTCCTGCATTGAAAATGATTTTGGGAACCATGTCTAACGACATCTACATGCAGATTGCACTCATCATGCTTATGGGTCTGTTGGCCAAGAACGCTATCCTGATCGTAGAGTTCGCCCTCGACCGCCGCAAAATGGGTATGAGCATTACATGGGCTGCCGTGCTGGGTGCCGCCGCCCGTCTGCGTCCTATCCTGATGACTTCATTGGCAATGATTGTGGTCTGCTCCCGTTGATGTTCGCTTCCGGTGCAGGAGCCAACGGTAACCGTACACTGGGTACATCGGCTATCGGCGGTATGTTAATCGGTATGATACTGCAGATATTCATCGTACCTGCCCTGTTCGTTGCTTTCCAATATCTCCAGGAGAAGGTTAAACCGATGGAATGGGAAGATGTAGATAACTCGGATGCAGAACCTGAGATTGAACAATATACAAAATAGTGATTAGTTTAAATCATTCATAACATCCACAAGCAAATAAACACTAACCAAACACTAAAATATAGCTTATCATGAAGAAAATAATAATTCTGATGTGCGCAACTGCCTTTACTTGAGCAGTTGCCATATCTACAAATCATACGACAGACCCGAAGATATTACAGTAGAAGGCCTATATCGAGACACCATTGCCGGTGGCGATACACTTGCCGCAGATACTGCCAATTTCGGTAATCTGCCCTGGAAAGAAGTGTTTACGGATGCACAGTTACAGACACTTATCGAACAGGCATTGACCAACAATGCCGACCTTCGCAGTGCTGCACTCACCGTAAAGCCAAGGCTCAGGCAGCACTGATGTCCGCACGTCTGGCCTATGCCCCGATGCTGGCTCTCTCCCCTAGGGAACAGTGAGCAGTTGGGATAAAGGGAAAGCCACACAGACCTATTCACTCCCCTGTCGACGGCAAGTTGGCAGATCGACCTGTTCGGCCAGTTGCTGAACCCCAAGCGTAAGGCACAGGTTTCCCTGAAGCAAACACAGTTCTACGAGCAAGCCGTACAGACGCAGGTAATCGCCAACATAGCCAATATGTACTATACGCTGCTAATGCTCGACCGCCAGTTGCAAATAAGCGAAGCCACCTGCGACATCCTGAAACGCAACCTTGAAACCGTAGAAGCAATGAAAGAGGCTGCTATGGCTAACAGTGCAGCCGTAGAGCAAAGCCGCACCGCCTATGCACAAGTACTGGCTTCCCTGCCCGATATCTGCCAAAGCATCCGTGAAACGGAAAACGCACTATGCCTGATGCTGAACCAACCGGCGCAAAGCATTGCACGCGGCACGTTGGAAAGCCAGGAGCTACCTGCCGAATTCTCCACCGGAATCCCTTTGCAACTATTGTCTAACCGTCCCGACGTGAAAGCCGCCGAAATGTCACTGGCAGCAAGCTACTACGATACCAACAGCGCACGTGCAGCTTTCTATCCGCAAATCACATTAAGCGGTTCTGCCGGCTGGACCAACAGTGCAGGATCCGCCATCATCAATCCGGGAAAGCTGCTGGCATCCGCTATCGGTTCGCTCACACAACCTCTGTTCTACCGCGGTGCCAACATTGCCCGGTTGAAACAGGCAAAAGCACAAGAGGAGCAAGCCAAAATCCAGTTCCAGACCACATTGCTCAAAGCCGGAAATGAGGTGAGCAATGCCCTGTATCAATATCAAATGACCTCGGATAAAGCCGTTTCACGTGAAATTCAAGTGAATTCTGCCCGTAAAGCTGCGGAAGATACAAAAGAATTGTTTAACTTAGGCACGTCAACCTATCTGGAAGTCTTGTCGGCCGAGCAATCTTACCTCAGCGCACAACTTTCAGAAGTGGCTGATACCTTCGACCGCATGCAGTCTGTAATCAGCCTGTATCAAGCATTGGGCGGAGGGAGAGAGAAATAATTATAAATGATGAATTCTGAATCATGAATTATGGACAGCCCTATGCTGCCGGTTCATGATTCGAAATTCATAATTCAAAAATTAGAAAACATGATTAGTCCATTAGCATCTGTAGATTCTACCGCTAAAATCGGTAAGAATGTAACCATTCAGCCTTTCGCTTACATCGAAAGAGATGCGGAAATCGGTGATGACTGCGTGATTATGTCAAATGCAAGTATCCTCAAGGGTACTCGCTTAGGTAAAGGGAACCAAAAAGGTACACCATGGTGCCGTACTGGGTAGTGAGCCACAGGATTTTCATTACACAGGCGAAGCAAGTCGGTTGATTATCGGTGACAACAACGACATTCGTGAAAATGTGGTTATCAGCCGTGCTACGCACGAAAGCGGCTGTACGCGCATCGGCGATAGTAACTATCTAATGGACGGTGTTCACCTCTGCCACGACGTACAAGTAGGCAATCACTGTGTACTGGGAATTAAGAGCACAGTGGCTGGAGACTGCCACATAGACGACTGTACAATCCTGAGCAGCAATGTTATCCTACATCAGAATTGTCACATAGGCAGTTGGGTATTGATTCAGGCAGGTTGCCGCATCTCGAAAGATGTACCGCCTTATGTTATAATGAACGGCAATCCGGCAGAATATCCACGGTATCAATGCGGTGGTGCTCCAGCATAAGCATCAGGTTCACCGACCGTATTCTGCGCCATATAGTCAAATGCTTACCGCCTGGTATATCAAGGGAATTTCAGCATACAGGACGCCCTTTACAGAAGATTGAAGATCAGGTTCCAATGAGTGATGAGATACATAATATCATCAACTTTATCCGTAACTCAAAGGTAGTTCCCCGTACGTATAGCATAAAAACCTCCGGCATATAAAGAAAAAGGCTTGAAGAAGTCCAAAAAAACCAAAGAATTATTCTTTATAAAGCAAACCTTTTTTTATTATAAAACGGTTTTTTTAAGACTATTCAGGAAGTATTATACCCCTCGTACCTACTTGAAACGCAACATCCCAAAAAATTCCGGACAGTGGAAGTTCGGTTTTTCCAAATCAATGGGACTCCACGACAGGAAATGGGGAGTCTGCAACTTATCACCGCATTTATAGAAGTTGGCACGAATCGCCTTACCGCCCAGCGAGGTGACGTTATGCATAAAGAAAGCGGAATAAGGTATCACCAAAGCTACTTCCCAGCTACACTCTCCTATCCGTTCCTCAAAATCTTCCTGCCCCAAAGAAGACCAGCGCTGCACCTTATCGAGTACTTCCTGCGGCGCATGTCGACTTGGATCCGCGTCCTGCTCCCGCACCGATAAGCAAGCGTCCAACACAGTTACATTCCATATTATAATACACTCCGTCTCCGGCAGGAATAGAAAAGAACTCCACACAGGCATCTTCCCAGACAGGCCCGTTGTCTTTGCCCGCTACTGCGCGTACGCTGGCTTCTTTCACTTTATAATGAATCAGGATAGCGTTGTCCGTATAAGCAATACGGAATTTGACGTCCGGACAGTACGGATATGCCGCCCAATTCACTGTATTAACCGGCTGAAAAGCCACTTTTTCTTCATCCAAAAGAGCAGGCACCGCTTCTACCGGTATATTTGCCATACTCACTTTCTTGACATCCAGTTCTTTCATCATCTTATTTTTGGGAGGTTAACGCGAATAAGGGGAAAACACAGCACCCCATCATCGCCGCCATTATACACTTTTCAAATGCATGAAGCTATGAATTTCTGCATTTCCGAGTATGTTCTTCTACGCTTTGAAGCAGTTTGAATTGAGCCTTTGTGCGCACCAGGTTATGTTCCGGATATTGAATTTTATAATATGTATCACCGTTAATGTAGTCGGCAAGGAAACGCACACATTGCATATAGGGGAACAATGCGGCCGCATAAGGCAAATTCTCTATCTCCACCGGCAGCAGGAAAGATTTGGCCGACTCCAGATAGCCCTTTGTGAAAGCCTTGAATATCTCCATATTGAAATTCACGTTGGAGAGGTCTTTGTCATCTTCCAGCCCCGTATTGGCTCCCGAACGCAGAAAATCGCCAAAGTCGGAAAAGTACAAAACTGGGCATCACCGTATCGAGGTCGATGACACAAAGTACATTGCCACTTTTCGTCAAACATCATGTTGTTGACTTTCGTATCACAATGGCAAACACGCTTGGGCAACTTGTTTTCGCGATGCAAGCGTTCCGCCTTGCACATTTCATCGGCGCGACGCTCTATTTCATCCAGAAAATACCGCACTTCCTTTACACGTCCGGCAGCATCGGCCGCCACAGCGTCACGAAGCTGTTTCAAACGGAATTCCATATTGTGGAAATTGGGGATTGTCTCACCCAGACGGTCGGGAATATCGGCAAGCATGGCCTGGGAAGTTGCCGAAAGCTACGCCTGCATAATACGAATATTCGGGATTGACCGTTTCGTATGTCCTCGCATTGGGAATAAACGCCATGACACGCCAATAATCTCACCATCATGCCAATAAGTCTTTCCTGTATCGGCAGGAAAGAAATGCAGCACCTTTTACGTTCAATATGTCTTTCTCGCCTTTCTCTTCCAGTTTCCTTACGGATATGAGTGGTTACGGCATTGATATTTGCCTGCAACATCTCTACATCTTGGAAAATGGCATGATTGATGCGCTGCAATACGTAATCGGGCGCATCAGCCTCGAGTAGTGCTTACTTTATAGGTGTCATTAATAAGACCGGCCCCTAAAGGATTGATTTCTTGAACTGTACCCTGCAATTGAAAATGAGATACGATAGATAAAAGGTCTTTCATGATAATTAAGAGATTAATTTATGGTACAAATATACCTTCTTTATTAGGTATAATCAGTTTATAATTGTTCGATGAAGTTCCAAATTTATACATTTAAGCAGACATAACCTCAAAATCCAAATAATAAATGAGATTCTTTGTCAAAATATTCATATATTTGTAACTGAAACCTTAAAAATGACTCAACGTGCAGAAGCTTATCATCAGACTACTCTTCATTTTAGCGAGTGCGGCTTTCGCAAATGTATATGGCCAGAACATTACCTTTAACCACCTTACCACCGACGACGGGCTATCTCAGTTTCTCCGTAAACAGTTATATGTTGATGAAAACGGCATCCTATGGATTGGCACACGCGAAGGGCTGAACCGCTACAATGGAGACGATATACAGACCTACAAGCTACAGAAAGAACGATCCTAACAGCCTTTTCTGCAATACCGTATCCCGCATTACGGGCAATCATAACGGGAAAATATATCTGCTCTGCACCGAAGGAGTGGCGGAATTCAACCTTGCCACCCAAAAATTCACTACCTTACTGCAAGGGAGCATCAACAGCATCTACTACAATGACGGCCTTTTCATCGGCAAAAAGAACGAAATATACCGGTACAACGAGGAGACTGGAAATTTCGACCTTTACTATCAACTTGCCCAACGGACGAAATCTGGATATCTTTATACATGCATCAAAAGGATGTACTATGGCTGGGCAACAACAACCAACGGTGTATACTGCCTGAATATTGACAAAAAAGAACTGACGCATCCCATTCAGAAAGGAAATATTACCAGTTTTTATCAGGACAGCGAAAGTGAATTGTGGATTGGTAGCTGGGAAGAGGGACTGTTCCATGTAAAGACAAACGGAAAGATCGAGAATTTCAAGTACGATGCCAAGAACCCGCACAGCCTTTCTTCTAATTTCGTCAGGGCCTGTTGCGAGGACAATCTGGGAAATATATGGATAGGCACCTTCAACGGATTAAACCGATACAACAAAAGTACCGGATTGTTCCAAAACCATACCGCCAACGACATACAAGCCGACGGCCTTACACACTCTTCCATCTGGTGTATTGTAAAAGACAATCAAGGTACGCTCTGGCTGGGAACTTACTTTGGCGGTGTCAACTACTTCAATCCGGAATATGAAATCTACACCCGTTATTCCTACTCTTCCAACGAGAAGAAAGCAAGGCTGAGCAATCGTTGTAGGACGTACCATTGAGGATAGAGAACGGCAATCTGTGGATAGGAACCGAAGGCGGAGGCCTGAACTATTTCAACCGCCGTACACGCGAATTCAAATGGTATCGCCCACAGGAAGGACGTAACAGCATTTCGCATAATAATGTAAAAGCGCTTTATTATGATGCCGATAAAGAAATTATATGGATAGGCACTCACTTGGGCGGTCTGAACAGACTGGACATACGCTCCGGGCACTTTACCCATTACCGCATGGAAGAAGGTAATCCTGGCAACACTCTTCCATCAGACATTATCCGCGATATCATTCCCTACAAAAGCCTGCTGATTATAGCCACACAAAACGGAGTATGCCTCTTTGACCCCGCTAGCGGACAAGTGCCAACAACTGTTCAAAGATAGCAAAGAGGGGAAATCCATTAAAAAATGGTAGCAGATGTCACATTCGATTCGGAGGGTACACTATGGATTGCTGCCACTGGAGAAGGACGTATTCAGTTATCGTTTTGACACCTGCAGACTGACAAACTACCGCCATGATGCCACCAACCCGAACAGTCTCAGCAATAACAATGTGAACAATATAACGCAAGATAGTCAAAGGCAACCTGTGGTTCTCCACCTCGGGTAGCGGTCTGGACTTATATCGCCCCCGCAACCAATGATTTTGAAAAATTTCGACAAAAGGAAAAACGGTCTGGCCAGTGACTGCATTTATGAAACACAAGAATCTCCCAGCAGCGGCAAATTACTGCTCATCACCAACGAAGGATTCTCCATCTTTAACTACAAAAATAAGACTTTTAATAATTACAGTGCTGAAAACGGTTTCCGTTGACAGCCGTCAACGAAAATGCACTCTGTGTCACCCGACGGTGGCGAAATTTTCTGGGTGGCGTACAAGGGCATGATTTCTTTTCATGAAATGGAGCTGAACTTTACACCAAAACCCTATAAGATCATCCTCTCACGCCTCATCGTCAACGGACAGGAAATACACGCAGGGGACAAAACCGGTATCCTGCAACACTCCTTGTGCCACACCGGGAGATAACCCTCAATGCAGACCAAAGCATGTTCAGTATAGAGTTTGCCACATCCAATTACATACCTGCCAACAAAGACGATATTATTTATAAACTGGAGGGGATTCTCCGACGAATGGACCAATACGCGGGACTGCATCCATAACTTATACCAATCTGAACGCGGGCACTTACACCCTGCTCATCAAACCGGAAGAAAAGGATGAAAGCCTTTGCCCGCAAGCGAGGCTCATCATCCATATACTACCTCCGTATTACAGAACAACCTTTGCCTACTTCATCTACCTCATCCTAACGACGGCAGTGTTATGGTACCTGATACGTACCTACAAATCCAGAATCAAACTGCAAGAGTCCCTGAAATATGAGCAAAAACACATTCAGGATGTAGAAGCGCTGAACCAATCCAAATTGCGCTTCTTCACCAACATCTCGCACGAGTTCCGCACTCCGCTGACGCTGATCGTGGGCCAGGTGGAAACCCTTCTGCAATTACAGAACTTCACCCCCGCCATTTATAACAAGATATCAGCCATTTATAAAAACAGTATCCAGCTACGCGAGCTAATAACCGAATTACTCGACTTCCGCAAGCAGGAACAGGGCCATATGAAGATAAAGGGGTCAGTCCGCACAACATCGTGAATTTTCTGTATGAAAACTATCTGCTGTTCCTTGAATATGCCAGTGCCAAACAAATCAACTTCAATTTTGAAAAAGAGACTGACGAACTCGAAGTATGGTACGACCAGAAGCAGATGCAGAAAGTTATCAATAACCTTTATCCAATGCTATTAAGCATACGGAGGAAGAAGATACCATTACGCTCAGCGTGAAGGAAGAACGGAATAACGTTATAATTTGTGTAAAAGATACAGGAAGCGGTATCGATGCAAAGGATAGATAAGATATTCGACCGCTTCTATCAGATAGATCCGGTTAACTACTGATGCCGGCAAGAGCGGCACTGGTATAGGACTGGCGTTGACCAAGGGCATCATAGAGCCTGCATCATGGCACTATCCGCGTAGAAAGCGAACTCAGCAAGGGAACCAGCTTTTTGTCACACCCCCTGCGTTTAGGCAACGGATTTTTGACGCAGAGCAAATCAACCCCAACCCGGATTGTGTAACAAATAGAAATATCCTAAACCGGAAACAGATGCTTTCCTGAAAACCGAACTGGAGGAAAATGCACCCATCAAGCGTATTCCGGATGCTAAAATGCTAATCGTAGAAGACAACGATTCCATCCGCGAAATGCTTTCGCCAATATCTTCAAGCCATTCTATCAGATACTGATGGCAGCCAACGGAGAAGAAGGCTGGGAACTGGTACGCAGTGAAATGCCCTGCATTGTGGTAAGCGATGTGGTGATGCCCAAAATGTCGGGAACAGAGTTGTGCAAACTTATAAAAAACGATTTCAACACCTGCCATATTCCCGTAGTATTGTTGACCGCACGTACCGCTATCGAGCAGAATATCGAAGGATTGCGGATCGGCGCGGACGATTACATAACCAAACCGTTCAATACAAGCTTACTGATATCCCGCTGCAACAACCTGGTGAATTCACGCATCCTCTTACAGGAAAAATTCAGCAAGCAGCCGCAGGCAGCCGCCCAAATGCTCGCTACGAATCCGATTGACAAAGATATTCTGGACCGCGCCATGTCTATCATCGAACAACATCTGGATGACACGGAATTCAATGTCAATGTCTTTGCCAGGGAAATGGCAATGGCACGCACCAACCTGTTCACCAAACTGAAGGCCATTACAGGACAAACCCCAAACGAATTTATACTGACTATCCGTTTGAAGAAAGGTGCTTTGATGTTGCGCAATAATCCGGAACTGAACATTACGGAAATTTCCGATAAGATAGGATTCAGTTCCTCACGCTATTTCAGCAAGTGCTTCAAAGATGTCTATCATGTCAGTCCGCTGGCGTACCGCAAGGGAGAGGAAGCTGATAAAGACGAGGAAGAAGCAGTAAATGAAAAATAAATTCTGCACACTTTTGTACTTTTTATGATTCCGTGTGTACTCTTTTATACACACAGACCGAAAAGATAGCGCATATCTTTGGACTTGGAATAAAACTTTAAAAAGCCCAAAGGCTATGAAACATTTATCTAATCTTCTACCGTATCTTCCAAGTACGGTCCTTTTGGCGGGATGTGGCAAACCGTCTAAACAGAAGCCAAGCAGTGACCAACCGCAAAAAGCCTAATGTTATCTACCTGATCGCTGACGATTGGGCATCGGCGACCTCAGCTGCTACGGTGCCACTAAAATAAGTACCCCGAATATAGACCGCCTTGCCGGTCAGGGTATGCAATTCACCAATGCATATGCCACCTCTTCCACAAGTACCCCTTCCCGCTTCGGACTGCTTGGACAGGTATGTACCCCTGGAGACAAGAGAATCACCGGGCATCGCTCCGGGTAACTCCGAACTGATCATTGATACAGCTTGTGTCACAATGGCCGATATGTTCAAAGAAGAAGGCTATTGCACAGGAGCCGTTGGCAAATGGCACCTGGGATTGGGGCCTAAGGCGGAACGGACTTCAACCATGAAATCAAGCCGAATACGCAAGACATCGGTTTCGACTACGAATTTATAATTCCTGCTACTGTGGACCGCGTACCTGTGTTTTCGTAGAAAACGCCCATGTTGTAGGACTCGATCCCAAAGATCCTATCACCGTCAACTATAATCACAAAGTAGGCGACTGGCCCACCGGGCTTGAAAATCCAGAATCAGTAAAAATGAAGCCCAGTCAGGGACACAATAATACCATTATTAACGGTATTCCCCGCATTGGCTGGATGACCGGCGGCAAATCGGCCCTCTGGGTAGATGAGGACATTGCAGACATTATTACCGGCAAAGCTAAAGATTTCATCATTTCACATAAGAATGAACCTTTCTTCCTGTATATGGGCACACAAGACGTACATGTTCCCCGCGTTCCTCACCCACGCTTTTGCAGGGAAAAGCGGTTTAGGACCGCGCGGTGACGTCATTCTGCAATTGGACTGGACCGTTGGCGAAATTATGCGTACCCTCGACAGCTTGAACATTGCCGACAATACAATCTTCGTATTTTGCAGCGACAACGGGCCTGTCATTGACGACGGTTATCAGGACCAAGCTCTCGAATTGCTGAACGGACACACGCCCATGAAACATTATCGTGGCGGCAAGTACAGGCTGCGTTCGATGCCGGCACCCGTATTCCATTCATTGTCCGCTGGCCCAATGGGATCAAACCGGGCAAACAACAGGCCCTATTTCCATGATTGATGTATATGCTTCATTTTTTGCCCTGCTGAATCATGAACTTCCTACGGTGTTGCTGACGGTGCCGCGACCAACTCAACAACTTCCTTGGCACGAGGATACCATCGGGTGCGACATGTGGTACAACAGAGGTCTGAATAATACTCTATCCATCATTCAGAATAACTGGAAATACATCGTCGAACCGGTGACAAAAAACCGGCTTTGGAACATTGGACTAGAAATGGAAAGCAGGGAAACAATCCCCAACCACAACTGTGACTTATCTGTAGACCCTTCCGAAAAAAGAAA
>VOFK01003393.1_pt1 | contig 30251 bp, 60 predicted proteins | sample 5384121 | NCBI WGS metagenome assembly VOFK01 (sample SAMN12384730, study PRJNA508395) | human gut metagenome | isolation source: healthy gut J | host: Homo sapiens | reverse complement strand
GATTACGTATTGCCGAGAGCGCGGCCTTCAGCCACCGCGCACTGCAGGCATGCGGCCGTTGGCACCCCAGCGATGCCGCAGTATGGTGCACTGGGGGTCTTCGCCTGGAAAAAAAGATCGACAAGCTGCTCTTCGGCGGCTACTCCCACCATCAGTCTGGGGCTATGCCGGCCTGTATGCGAGTGCGTAAAGTATATGACCGGCAAGAGCCACACCGATGCCGGTGCAAAGCCCCTTTGCCCTGAGCGTGATGCAGCACATGAACGACAAGTGCAACGCCTGGAAAAAGGCCGAGAACATCGACTATTCCCTCTATGGCACCCCGCTGGAGTCCACCACCTACAAGTTCGCCAAGTGCCTGCAGAAGCGGTTTTGGCATTGTGCCCGGCATCACCGACAAGAACTATATCACCAACAGCTACCACGTCCATGTCTCTGAGCCCATCGACGCCTTTACCAAGCTGAAGTTTGAGGCCGACTTCCAGCGCCTGTCCCGGGCGGTGCCATCAGCTATGTGGAAGTGCCCAACATGCAGGACAATCTGGAAGCCGTCATGAGCGTGCTGCAGTTCATCTACGACAACATCATGTATGCGGAGTTGAACACCAAGTCGGATTACTGTCAGGTGTGCGGCTATGATGGCGAGATCAAGATCGTGGAGGACGACGGCAAGCTGGTGTGGGAGTGCCCCAAGTGCGGCAACCGCGACCAGAACAAGCTGAACGTTGCCCGCCGCACCTGTGCGGTTATATCGGCACCCAGTTCTGGAACCAGGGCCGCACGCAGGAGATCAAGGATCGCGTGCTGCATCTGTAACCCTCTCAGTCAACGCTTCGCATTGACAGCTCCCCCCGAGAGGGGGGAGCTTTTTATATGGAGTATCATCTATGAACTACGCAACCATCAAGTACTATGACATTGCCAACGGCCCGGCGTGCGCACCAGCGTATTCGTCTCCGGCTGCCGCCACCGCTGCCCGGGGCTGCTTCAACGCCGTGGCGTGGGATTTTCATTACGGCCAGCCCTTCGATAAAGCCACCCGCAACCAAGTGTTTCGCATCCTGCCAGCCGGACTATATTGCGGGCCTTTCTCTGCTGGGCGGCGAGCCCTTGGAGCCGGAAAATCAGCGGGAGCTGCTTCCCTTGTGCGCAACTTCAAGGCCTTGTACCCCAACAAAACGGTGTGGTGCTATTCCGGCTACACCTGGGAGCAGCTGACCGGCAAAGTCCCCCTTGCCCGCGGTGCGAAGTCACCGACGAGCTGTTGGGCCTGCTGGATGTGCTGGTGGACGGCGAATTTGTTGAAGCCAAGCACGATATCTCCCTGCGGTTCCGGGGCAGCAGCAACCAGCGTCTGCTGGATGTGAAAAAAAGACCCTTGCCGCCGGGCAGCCGGTGTGGTGGCAGGACGAAAAAGTGTTCTCCACCCATGGAACGATAAACGGTGCTGAACTCCCTCTCGTGAAAATGCGTTTGTCGCGGCCCGCAGGCCGTTTTCCAATTCTTCCGCTGAACGGAACGCGGAAAAAACGGACGCTGCACTTGTGTTTTTCTTCCCGGCCCCACGGCATCCTCGATGATGCGCAGGAAGGCATTGCCGTAGCGGGCGGCCTTCTTTTCGCCCACGCCGCTGATATTCAGCAGTTCATCGGTGCTCAGCGGGCTTTTTCTCCACCATTTCCCGCAGGGTGGCATCGTTGAACACCATAAAGGCCGGGAATTCTGCTTTCCGGCCAAGCCGCTTGCGCTGCGCATAGAGGGCATTCAGCAGCTTTTCGTCAAACTCGCTCAGGCTCGCCTGCCACCGCTTTGCGGCGGCGCGGGCTTTCAGGTCAGGCGGCGGGCATTTCCGCCGCACGCCGCCGGGAATACTCCACTTGCAGCTGGGCTTCCTGCTCTGCAGCCAGACAGCAGGAGCAGTTGCCGCATTTTTTGGGCGCGGCCTCCCCGAAGTATTGCAGCAGAAAGCCGCGCAGACAGTGCTGGGTGGTGGAGTAGAAGATGTCATGTACTTGAGCCGCTCCTCTGCCTTGCGTGCCGCTTCGGCCTTCACATCCGCAGGCAGGCCGTTGTCAGCCTCCATCTCCTTTTCAATAAAGAAGCGGATGGTGCGCACATCGGTGCCGGAATAGAGCAGCGTGCACCGGGCGGGCTGTCCATCGCGGCCTGCACGGCCTGCTTCCTGATAATAACTTTCCACATCCTTGGGCATATTGTAGTGGATTACGAACCGCACGTTGGGCTTGTCGATGCCCATGCCAAAGGCATTGGTGGCTACCATGACCTGCACCCGGTCGTAGAGGAAATCGTCCTGATTCTTCCGCCGGGTATCTGCGTCCAGCTTGGCATGGTAGGCCGCAGCCCGGATACCGCGGCTCTGCAGCAGGCGGGCAGTCTCATCCACCTGCTTTGTGGTGCTGCAGTAGACGATGCCCGCGTTGTCCCCTCTTTCAGCACAAGGTCCAGCAGCTCCTTCGGCTTCTGGCTGGGCAGAGCGCGCCGGGTCTCAAAATAGAGGTTGGGACGGTCAAAGCTGGTGGTCACCTCATAGGGCTTCTGCAAGGCCAGCTGTTCCCGGATATCGTCCCGCACATGGGCGGTGGCCGTGGCCGTGAACGCGCCACCACCGGACGGCTGGGCAGGCTGTCCACAAAGGCTTTGATGCGCAGGTAGCTGGGCCGGAAGTCCTGTCCCCACTGGCTGATGCAATGGGCCTCGTCCACCGTCACCATGCTGATGGGCCGTTCCTGCGCGAAACCGCTGGAAGCCGGCATTTCCAGCCGCTCCGGGGCCACATAGATGATCTTATACCAGCCCCTCGCGGGCGCGGTGCAGCATCAGGGCTTTCTGGTTGTCGGTGAGGCTGTTGTTCAGAAAAGCCGCTGCCACACCGGCCTGCACCAGCGCCCCCACCTGGTCCTTCATCAGGCTCACCAGCGGCGACACCACCAGCGTGATGCCCGGCAGCAGCAGGGCGGGCACCTGATAGCAGATGGACTTGCCGGCACCGGTGGGCATCACGGCCAGAACGTCCTGCCCGGCCAGCAGGCGGCTGACGATTTCCTCCTGCCCGGGGCGGAAGCTGTCGTAGCCGAATACCTTTTTAAGATCGAGTGCGGGTTTTCCATGGGTCCCTCCGTATCATAGAATAGGTTTTTTTATGCGCAATGTCTTCAAAACCCTATCAGTATACCACAAAACACCGGGCTTTTGCGCAGGTGCAGAGCCGTTTTTTTGCGGCAAAAAGCACGAAATGTCACAAGGATTTTTTACAATTGATAGCTTTTCAGGTGCGAAAATGATATAATAGGAGCACATAACTCCATGTCCGGCGGTTTTTGTGCGCCGACTATTGATAGAAAAAGGAGCAATCATCTTAGCAGCAGAAACTCATCACCTTTTAAGCCGTTCCGTGCTACAACTCGGCGGCATATATATGCCACTGCATCGAGACCCTGCTTTCCGCCGGAGAGCAGGCCGAGATCATCCTGGTGGACGACGGTTCCGTGAAGGACGACACCCCGCCATCTGCGACGAGTACGCCGCCAAATATCCCACCATCGTCAAGGCCATCCATCAGGAGAACGGCGGCCACGGCGAGGGCGTGAACCAGGGCATCCGCAACGCCACCGGCCTCTATTACAAGGTCGTGGACAGCGACGACTGGCTGGACACCGACGCCCTCCAGAAGGTGCTGGCCCGCTGACCACCCTGGTGGCCCGCGGCACTGCCCCCCGGACCTGATGATCTGCAACTACGTGTACGAGCATGTGGAGGACAACACCAGCCACACCGTCCGCTACACCAACGTCTTCCCGGAGAACCGCCTGTTCAATGGATGCACGTCGGCCACTTCCGGCCCGCCCAGAACCTGCTGATGCATTCGGTGATCTACCGCACACAGCTGCTGCGGGACTGCGAGGGCATGGAGCTGCCCAAGCACACCTTCTACGTGGACAACATCTTCGTGTATCAGCCGCTGCCCTACGTCAAAAGCATGTACTACATGAACCTTGATCCTCTACCGCTACTTCATCGGCCGCTCCGACCAGAGCGTGAACGAGAGCATCATGGTCAAGCCGCGTGGATCAGCAGCTCCGGGTCACCAAACACATGATCGACTGTCAGGACCTCGACGCCCTCAAAGGATCAGAGACGTCTGCGCATGCCTGGCTATGGTGCACTATCTGTCCATGATGATGGCCGTGAGCGACATCTTCCTGCTGCTGGACGGCAGCGACGAGGCAAAGGCCAAGCGCACCGGGCTGTGGCAGTACCCTCAAGGACCACGTGAGCCCCCGCCGTCTTCCACTCGCGCCGTGCGCTAAATTCGGCGGTCGTGACCGACCTCAAGTTCCCCAAAGGCGGCGATCGTCATCGCTGTCTACCGCCAGCTGCGCAAGATCTCTTCAAATTCAACTGATTTTTTAATTTACTCCTAGTCACGGCTTATGCCGTGCCAGTTTTCAAAGAGGGAGCCTTTGGCAGAAATGGAATACTTTCTCTCGCCAGAGCCTCCCTCCGTGAGAAAAAGACTCCCCGGCCGGGGGAGGTGGCATGAACGTGCCAGAAGGGGGGTGGCATCGCGCAGCGATGACGGAAGGAGTTTCTTTTGTCTGCCTGGCCTTTATTTTCTCTACTTTCTGCGTAAAAGGTTATTTTTTGTCGAAATAGCATCGTAATCATTGACGAACGCTGTCTTTTTTGTATACTGAGCTTATCGGCGCTGGCACAATTTTCTTCCTATTGTGTCAGTGGTTGGCTATCACAGGAAAAAAGGAAAAGGGAGAAGGAGAATCGAATACATTATGAAAAGTACTGGCATCGTTCGCGGCATTGACTCGCTGGGACGGATCGTTCTGCCGAAGGAGCTGCGCACTAGTATGCACCTCGACACCGACACCAAATTGGAGATCTTTGTGGATGGGGACGCCATCGTCCTGAAAAAGCACCGCCCCGCCGGCAGCTGCGATTTCTGCGGCGAGGTGGACGAGCAGGCCATCCAGTTCGGCGGCTTACTGCATCTGCACGCCTGCCGCCGCAAGCTCAGCGCACTGTAACGCACAAAAAAGGGGCTCTTTCCCCATGAGCCAGATGATCGATTTTACCCTTCCTCCACCGTGCCGGGGCGCACCCTGCACGGCTTTCCGCTGCGTCCCGGAGGGGCAGGTGCGGGCGGTGCTGCAGCTGTCCCACGGCATGGTGGAGTATATCGACCGCTACCGCCCCTTGGCGGAATATCTGGCCGACCGGGGTATTCTGGTCACCGGACACGACCATCTGGGGCACGGTGCATCCATCCGCACCAAGGCAGGACTACGGCTACTTTTCGCCGAGCCGGACGGCAACCGCGCTGTGCTGGCCGACCTGCACGCCGTGACCGTGCTTACCAAAGAGCTGTACCCAAACCTGCCCTATTTTTTGCTGGGGCACAGCATGGGCTCGTTCTATGCCCGGCAGTATCTCTGCGAGTGGGGCGAGGAGCTGGACGGTGCCATCATCATGGGCACCGGCTTCCAGCCCAAAGCGCTGGTCAAAGTCGCCAAGACCCTTTGCCGGGTGCTGGCCGTCTTTTTACGGCTGGCAGCACCGCAGCAGCCTTTGGTGGCGAACCTCTCCTTCCTCGGCTACAACAGGGGTCTCGAGGGCCGCACCACCCACGACTGGCTCAACCGCGACCACGCCGAGGTGGACAAGTATCTGGCGGACGGAGCGCTGCACCTTTACCTTCACGCTGAACGCCCTATTACAGCATGTTCAGCGGCATCCTGCGCCTGCACGACCCGGCCTTTTCTGGCAAAAATGCCCAAAGATCTGCCGCTGCTCTTCCTTGCCGGCGACGCCGACCCTGTGGGCGAGCAGGGCAGGGGCGTGCGCCGCGCCATCCAGAGCCTGAAAGACGCCGGTGGGTGCAGAACATTGAATGCAAGCTGTACCGGTGCCCGGCACGAGAGCTGCTGGTGGAAACGAACAAGCAGGAAGTGTTTGCGGACATCGGCAACTGGCTGGGCCGACAGCTGACCCTGAACCGTATCCTGAAACCGCTGCACAGCATTTTGTGCGGCGGTTTCTTTTTTGCTGGTTTCCGGGCGCGACGCGCTTTCACAAATATTTCACATTTTGTTCTTTTCGGCGGTTCTGCAACAGCACCGTCTCAAGCCGTCACAGCAGCATCACAGTACCGTCTCCAGCACTGTTTCATTACCGTTTTCAAAAGCGTTTCAGAAACGTCCCTGCCTCACCCCATATTCTACCATCTTCCCCTTCTTTTGTGCTATTTGTTAGGATTGAACCTGTATTTTTAGATGTTCTGTCTAATTTTCAAAGGCGTTTTTCAAGCACTCTCCCCTTGTTGACAGGCTTCCAAAAGTGTGATATACCCAAATCACAAGCATAAACTCCGGGATCGGCCAATGGGGGGCTGGTACGGTTTATGTCCCTTTATAACATGTGAAGATCCGGAAGGAGAGAGTGATCATGACCAACAAAAAAAATTCAAGCTTGCGGCAATGTCTCCCTGGCTTTTGACCGCCTGTGTTGCGGCAAGCCCTCTGGCAGCAAATGCAGAATCTGCGGGCACTGAGGCAACCAGCTCTTACTCCTGCGGGTGGAAACTCCTGCCCCTACGGCTGAGATTTCCGGTGAGAACGCCTTACTACTAACGAAACAAGCAGAATTCTACTGACGAGTTCAAGTAGGAGTCCACTGATGAGTCAAGCAGGGAGTTCACCGACGAGTCTAAGTTAGGGAGTCTACTGACGAGTCTAAGTAGGAGTCCACTAATGAGTTCAAGCAGGAGTCCACTAACGAGTCTGGGCAGGAGTCCACTGACGAGTCTGGGCAGGAGTCTACTGACGAGTCCGCAGGAGTCTGCCAATGAGTCCACGGGCAGAATCTCACAAGCAGGAGTTCACGAACGAGTCCGAAACCGGGCAGAATCTCTACTGACGAAATCAAGCAGAATCCTACTGACGAAACCAAGCAGAATCCTACCGACGAAACCAAGCAGAATCCTACCGACGAAACCAAGCAGAATCCTACTGACGAAACCAAGCAGAACTTACCGACGAAACCAAGCAGAATCCTACTGACGAAACCAAGCAGAATCCTACTGACGAAACCAAGCAGAATCCTACTGACGAAAACCAAGCAGAATCTTACTGGACGAAACCAAGCAGAAGCCGCTTGACTGACGAAACCAAGCCCCGAATCTCTACTGACGAAATCGGTTGAACCCACTGACGAAAACCGCCAAGCAGGAAGAAACACCGCCGTTGAGAACAACGACCTTGGCAGTAGCTCCGGCCCGGTACTGATGCTGGCAAAAGCTCCGGCTGCACCCACTGGTGCATCCACCGCCCGGCGGGAGGAAAACACCGCCGCTGGTTGTTGCCACCATTAACGGTAAGGGCTATACGAGCTTTGACGAAGCTGTCAACAACGCGGCGACGGCGATACCATTGAAGTGATCAAAGATGCCACTTCCACCGGTATCGATCTCCGGAAGAAAAAAACCTAACGATTAAAGGCAATGCGCAAACGTCCACCACAACAACTGACAGCGGTACTGAGGAAAACAAGCCTAAGCTGAAGTTCGTAGCGAAAAGAAGGCCAGCCCCAGATCGTTGGCATCACGCTCTGGGTTCCAATCTCACCTTCCAGAATATGGATGTTGACATGACGGGGCCAGCTCCACGACCTATAACAAGTGGAACGCCGTCTGCATGTCCCACGATGCCGCCCCTGACGCTGGACAACACCAAGTTTTCCATGGATGGCACAGGTCTGGCCACAGAGGCACACGGCATCTACATGGGCTGGTCGCGGCCGCAACGAGCTCAATGTGAACAACCACTCCACCCCTGACCATCAACAACTGCTTCAATGCCATTGCATGGGACGGCGTTGACGGCGGCAATGAAGGCAGCACCTACTTCATCAACATCACCGATGGCTCCACCTTCACCGCCGATGGCAACAATGGCGGCATCATTGGCAGGGAATCTCTGGATGTTCTGGTGGACAACAGCACCCCCGGACCGTCACCAACTGCACCGACCGCGCAATTGGGAGGGCCGCAGCGGCTTCAATGGTGCCGATGTCAAGATCGTGAACGGCTCTACCGCCAACATCAGCGGCAACCACGGCGGCTACGGCATCCACGCCAATAATCTGCTTTTGTAGAAAATTCCACCCTCACGGCCAACGACAACGGCTATGGCAGCATCCGCATCACCGGCAAGGGCGAGTTCATCAATTCCACTGTCACTGTTACCGACACAGAAGATAAAGGCAATGCTTCCGTTGAGATCACATGGGGTGTCAATGAGACCGGCGGAAACGGTTCGCTGAGCGTCCGGAACAGCACCCTGAACATCTCGGATAACAATGCCACCGGTATTGCATGCCTAGCCATTGGCGGTTCCCACCGCAGCCTGACCATCGACGACGCTTCCCCGTGTCACCATCCAGAACAACAACGCCACGCCCAGAAACGGCTTCAACGCCAAGGGTGCTGTTGGCGGCGGCCTGCGCATTGGCGGCTGCTCTGCCGTTCTGGGCCGCAACACCGTCATCAACAATAATAGTGCTGACAAGGCAGGCGCCGATATCTTTACTGAGAAGGGGGCGGCAAGCCTTTCCTGCAGGCAATGCAGGCATCGGTGATATCCTGCAGGACTGCGGCGACGGCATCGACGGCTGGTACATTGACGCCAAGGGCCAGCGCTGAATTTCCATGGCGACCCGAGCGTTGCTCAGGATCTTCTGACAGCAATGCAGCTCTTGATCCCATGGGCGACGGCATCTATACATCACAGCCGGCAGCGAGGGTCTGGCACTGAAAGCCGCTCATGCGGAACTGCCTGCCTCTTTACCCCGAACCGGACGGGCCCGACATCTTACCCCTACCCCGACCCGAAACCGGAACCGAAGCCGGAACCGAAACCGGAACCGAAGCCCGGCCCGGATACCTCCGTCACCCCGGAAGACCCGCAGCTGCGTCCTGTACAGGACGCACCTACCGATACGCCGGACCCCTCTGTTCTGCCCGCCAACCACACGAATCCCGCTGTGCAGGACGCGCCTCACGCCCCCGCCGCAGACCGGCACCAGCCTGTTTGCTGCGCTGGCAATGGTCCTCAGCGGCTTTGCACTGACGATTGCCGGTGCATGGGCAAGCCTGCTGGGCAAGAACAGAGACACTGAGCCTCGGCTCCCCTGTAATAATGCTATCCGCTTCATCCGTATCGCACATTTAGGGGGTAGTGAAAGCGCCCTGACTCGCGTCCTGGGGCCTCGTTTGCAATATTTTACCGTTTCAGCCAGCCATCCACAGCCGACACCAGCGCCTTGCCGCGGCGGCCCAGCAGGCGGGCAGCAGGATGCGGGCCATGGCCCACCACGCCTGCAAAGTTGTCAGGATAACAGCCGCCATCAGGCCGGTCCACAGGCCGTAGAGCGGGCGTCTCAGCCAGCAGCACAAAAAGGCTTCTGCCACCAGTGCGGCCGCATTCACCAGCACGCGGCCCGGATGTGGACATCCCGGATCATCCTTGTTGCGTCGATGGCGCGCAGGGTGAACACCAGCGCCAGCCCAAGGAAGGAGGCATAGGTCGCACCGATGGGGCCCCACCACTTGATGAAGAAATAGTTCATGATGCAGTTGCTCACCGCGCCGGAGAGCATCGTCCACAGGCTGTGGCTGGACTTCTTGTTGACGACTTAGACGCTGTTCAGGAACTGGTTGAAGCAGCTGCAGGTGGACGCCAGCGTCAGGAAGGGCACAAAGTGCCACGCATAGTAGTAATTGGATTTCATGATGTGCATGACCGGGCGGCAGAGCCAGATGATGCCCGCTGCACAGCAGAACAGCACGCTGGAATAGGTGCGGAAAGATCTGTGGTGAAGAACTTGGCGCGGCCGCCTCCTCCTCCGTTACGGCGGAAAGCTGCCATGCGTCGTAGAAGATCAGGCCCAGCGTGGTCAGGATGGGTGGGCAGGAAGTAGCCTGTGGAGAGCAAGCCGCTCCACGCCTCGCCATGTTGCGGTCCAGAGGCCGTTGCACATCTCCACGCACGAAGAACAGGTCGGACGCATTGATGACCCAGAAGCTGATCTGTGCCGGGATCATGGGCAGCGAGAAGCGCAGCATCTGCTTCCAGAGGTTTTTGTTGATGCCCTTCAGCTCGATGAAATCCCAGAGCTTGCCGGTGAACATCAGGAAGAGCACGCTCACGAAGTCGCCGCTGATGATGGCCAGCAGATAGCCGTTGGCACCCCACTTGAAGCCCACCAGATACAGCACATAAAAAGCCATGGTCGCCACGGTGCAGAGCACACCGTCCACGGCCACCAGCTTGTTCCACTGGCGGCTGCGCACGAACTGGGTGCAGAGGGTGCGCAGACAGCTCATGAGGACGTAAAGGTAAATGAGCAGGCCGTACTGGGCCATATCGGGCAGGAACTGCGCCACCGGCCAGCAGAGCACGAAGATGCCAAAGCCGCCGAGGATGGTCAGCAGACCGTTGGTGAACACCTGTTTTTCACTGTTGCCCTTGTCCAGACCAAAGCGGATGATGGCATTGGACATGCCCATGGACACAAAGGGATGAGCAGGTTTGCGTACTGGCTCAGGATCTTGGACAGGCCCAGATCGGCGATCTCGGCCATGGCATAGGTCAGGAACGGCTGAACGATGAGCGTCAGCAGCTTTGGACGAAAAGCTTCTGATCGCAAAGATCATGGTATTTCCTGCCAGCTTTGAATACTTGTCGCCGGGACTTTTTCGTTTTCGTTTTTTCAACTCCTGTTTTTATCCGCCCTTGCCTCTGCCTCCTATACGTTCTCGATCCCAAAAAAATCTCCCACTGCAGGGGAGGTGGCGCCAAGGGCCGGGCCCGCCGTTTTTCCAGTCCGGCAGCAGCTTTTCCCACCTCGGCCCAGAAGGCCGGGCTGTGGTTGGGCTGCAGGAAGTGGCAGTACTCGTGCACCACCACATAGATCTGCGCCGCAGGCGGCATGTTGTAAAGCTGCAATGCAAAGGTGATCTGTCATTTTGCCGGGCATAAAGCACACGCCCCAGCGGCTGGTCATGTCCCGCACCTTGATGGTGGGCTTCTGCCCGCCCAGCACGGCAGCAAAGGCCGGGTAGACCTGTCGCTCATGGCGGTAAAACAGGCCAGTGCCTCCTTTTGGGGGGCAGGGGCGGTCATTCCTGGCGGCGCTTTTGCCAGCACTGGCGGCCGGCCTCCCGGATCCACTGGGCGTGCTCTGCCACAAAGCCGGTCCGCAAAGCCCACCGTGTGCGCAGGGGATGCTCACCACGGTGCCGTCCTCCCGTACCGGATGTGCAGGTTCTTTTCACCTTTTGCGGGTCAGCTCGTACTGATGCCGCCCGCGGTGCGCAGCGGGTCACCCGGTTTTTTGCGCTGCGGCATTTCAGCCAGGTGCAGCTCCAGCGGGCAGCTGGGCCAGCACCACGGCGGCAAAGATCAGCACGCAGCCCAAGCCTTCCCGCGGGGAAAGGCTCTGGTGCAGCAGCAGCCAGCCCGCCAGCACGCTGAACACGCTTTCCAGACACATGATGAGGCTTGCAATGGCGGGGTTCATATCCCGCTGGCCCAAAATCTGCAGGGTGTAGGCCACGCCGCTGGACATCACGCCGCAGTAGGCCAGCAGGGCAGCGCGTTGGCCCCGAACTCGGCCAGCCGGGTTCTCCAACAGCAAGGCGGCAGCGGTGCTTTCCACCGCCACCACAAAGAAAATTGCCGCAGGCTCAGGCGCACGCCATCCACCTGCGGACCAAAATGGTTCACCGTCATGATCTGAAAGACTGAACAGCACGGCGCAGGAAAGCAGGATCCAAGTCGCTGGCCTCGCCGCCAAAGCCGTTTTTCATGCAGAGCAGGTAGAGCCCGCCCACGGCGATGACCATGCTCAGCCAGAGCCGGGCCTGCCGCCGCCCCAGAAAAGCCCAGCCCGAACACCGGCACCAGCACCACGCATTATCGCCGGTCAGGAAGCCCGCTTTTGCCGTAGAGGGGTTCAATGTCAGGCCGATCTGCTGGGCAGCGGAGGCCGCAAACAGCAGCGGGGTGCCGCAGACAAAGCCCTGCCGTCAGCAGGCAGCGGCGCTCGGCCGGCGTTTTCGGGCCAGCCATCTGGTGCCGTGCCTGCGCTGACGCACCAGGTCAAACACCTTGACCGTGGGCAGCAGCACCAGCACCAGCCAGCCAGCTGCGCCCGGCCAGAAAAAATGCAGGCTCCCATGCCCGGAACCGGCGCTCTGGGCCACGAAGGCCGTGCCCCAGATAAAGGCGCAGAGCATCAGCAAAAAGCGAATTTTTGCGTTGTGTATTCATCAGCCGATGCCCTCCACTTTCATCAGACCGTAGAGGTAGTAACGGCTGGAATCGTAGGAAATGGTCAACGCGGTAGCTTGCATTCGGGGTCCAAGGTTGCCGATGTGCAGTGGTAGTTCTGTGCCGTCGGTCGGTGAAATGAAAGGTGGTGTTGTCCACATACTGCGCGCCGCCGTCCACCTTTTCCAGAGGGCCACCTTGAATTTCTGGGTACCGCCGTCGGTGGTGCCGCAGGCCGTAAATGCTCAGCAGGCCGCTGGGCACGGTGAAGTATTCGGTCTTGCGGCTCCAGATGCCGTTGAACACGATGTTCAGCGCCCCGTTGGCCCGATGGCTGTGGCGTATTTGGCCGTGAGTATCGGCAATGCCATCGAATGATCAGCGGGTCAGAGCTGAGCACGGCCCCTGGGTGGTGTCATCCTCCTGCACCTCGTTGGAAGATCGAACACCTTTTGGACAATGCTCTTGCAGCCGGTCAGGACCGACAACGGCCAGCACAGCTGCCAGCGCAAAGGCCAAGGATTCGTTTTGTTTTACTCATGTTTTTCTATCCTCAAAAACAGCAGGTGAAAAATCCTGATTTTTTCCGCATGATACCATAGTATACCGCATTTTTTCCGCACAAAGAGGGCCCGGCTTTCTGTGTCTTAGCCGTCCAATGCAGTTTCTTTGCCGTCGGCCGCCAGTGCCGCACTCGGCCGGCGAGGAAGTCTGTCCGGAGCGGAACAGGGAGCCATAGCGGTAGAGCGCCCAGCCCCCCGGCCCCCGCTGCGCAGGTCGGTCACCTGCCGGGCCAGTGCGCTGCCGGTGCACCACTGACAGCTGTCGGCGTTGGCTCCACCGTCTCCCACACCGACCCGGTAGGCTCCCAGGCCCGAAATAGAGGGGCCGTGCTTTCGGCGCGGGGCATAACCGTCCACTCGGCAGGGCACGATGTTCTCAAAGGCAAAGCGGGTGCTGCCGGAGGAGGGAGCATAGCCCTAGCCCCAGTAGAATGGGGGGCAGAGGTAATCCACCACGGCATCCGCGCCGGAGGACGCCAGCCAGCCGGTCACATCGCTGTACTGCTGGTTTTCGTCGTTGTCCGGGTTGCCCTGCGGACTGATGCCGAACCGCAGGGTCGGGTCCGCGGCTTTCACCGTGTCGTGCACGCCCGACCAGCGCAGGTCACGTTTTCCCGCCGCCACGCAGTCAGCAGATTTCCCCGCCTGGCCGCAAACTGCGCCGCGTCGGATGGGTCCGTGGTGGGGTAAAATAGTCGTCGAAGTGGATGCCGTCCACCGCGTAGTTCTGCACCAACTCGGCCACGCCCTGCACCACATAGTCGGCGGCCGGCAGGCTCGGCGGGGTTCAGGTAAAGCCCCTCGTCCACCGGTGCAGACCCACTCCGGGTGGGTGTTCATCAGGTTGTTCTCCGCAAGGTTCGGCGGCATGGCTGCCGAGGCTCCTGAGCCGGTAGGGGTTGACCCACGCCTCCACCGAAAGATCCCCCGGGCGTGGGCCTCCTGCAGCAGCACGTCCAGCGGGTCGAAGCTGGGGTCCTGCCCCTGTTCGCCGGTGCAGAGATGGCTCCACGGGAACAGGCTGCTGCGGTACAGCGCATCCCCGAAAGGGCCGCACCTGCGCCAGACCGTGTTCAGCCCCAGTCCGGCACAGTTGTCCAGCAGCTGCACGCATCGGCGCGGAAAGGCATCTTCCGTGGAAAAAGTCCATCCCGGCCCATTCCAGATAGCTCACCCCAGACGGCCCGCCACTCCCCGCCGGCAGGGCCGGGTTGCCGGTTTGAGGCCGCTCCGGGGCTGTCGGCGGCCGCAGTTCCATTTTGGCGCAGGGATACGGCCCACGGCGTCCTGGCGGCGAGGCTGCTGCCCGGCCCCAGCACAAGGTGCGCGGCCCCATGCGGCGATTTTGCGTTTCCGTTTTTTCGCCGCCTGGGTCACAGGGTCTTCCTCCTGCAATCTTATACAGGGTCAGCGCCGCCCAGCCGCGGGCACAGGCCAGCAGCACCCAGAGCAGGTTGGCCCAGAAGGCAAAGGCCGGCCATGCCGCCGTAGACCGGTCAGTGAGCCAGTAAAAAAGAGCGGTGGCAGCACCTCCGGCGGCGCCCACCAGCTGCAGCTGCCGCTGGATGGCTTGCCCTTCTGAGTATTCCAGCCCCAGCAGGGCAGGCCAGACCAGCGCCGAGCAGATAAGTCGCCTGCCCAGCCGTTGACCAGCATAGCTGAGCATCAGCACCACGAACACGCCGGTGTAGTTGCGCTTTCCTTGGCCGGTGCGCCCTTTGCGCCGCCAGAAACAGGACGGATGCCCGTGATGCAGAATGCGATCATCTCCAACGAAGGAGAAGTCCATCCCGCCCAGCACCGCAAAGCCGTCCAGCATCGAAGCCGCCGCCGCGCACAGCAGAAAAAGTACCATGTCTTGTGGGTGAATTTGAGTTTCATTGCGTTCCTCCCGCCCGTGAGCGTGCAGGCGGGCCTGCTGAAAATTTTTTTTTAAAAATATTATAGCACAAAACCGCGCGGTTGTGTTACAATAAGGAAAACTCATCAAAAACTCAGGAGGGCGACCATGAACGCTGTCTTTTCCATCATCCTGCTGGCGGTGGCGCTGGGCGCCATCGTCCTTCTGCTCACCCGGCGGGAGAACACCCGCCGCAGCCAGTACGGCCCCACCGGCCTGAACGAGTTCCGCACCGACCTGCCGCTGGACGACTGCTTTGACCGCCTCGACGAACATAAGGACACCGACGAGTTTCGTGTACGAGTGCCGCCGCGAGAACGACGGCGGCTTCCTGCCCACCTGACGCTCCATCAGCCCACCCAGCAGCCGCTGGACACCCTCTACACCCTCCGGTTCGACCCGGGCCGCCAGACCATCGTGACCCCCCTCATCTTCATCCGGGAGGCCCTCGGCTTACAAGGAGCCGCTCTTCCCGCAGGAAATGCTGGACCGCTTCCTGATGCAAAGCTGGATGCCCACCGCACCAAAATAATTTTTGCAAAAAATCGCTTTTCATTTCCGCGTCTTTTTTGTTATACTACTTGTAGCACTCCGCCCGGATGCGGCGGCGCTCTGCGGGTCAGTAGCTCAGCTGGTCAGAGCTGGCGGCTCATAACCGCTTGGTCGCGGGTTCAAGTCCTGCCTGGCCCATAAAAAAAAACGAAGGTTCCGGCCTTCGTGCTTCTTTTTGCTCATTCGTACAGTTCCTTGCTCATCTGGCTGCGAATCTTTTGCGCCGCTTGTCATAGACATGCGTATAGATCGCAAGGGTGGTACTGGGCTGGCGTGTCCGGCTTCTGGGGGGTACCCCATTGCGGCAGATCCTGCTTTCTGCCGCAAATTGCATCAGATCCCGCCGTTTGCTCAATGAGTATTTCCCGCCGTCCCGTTATACTGGGAGGAAAATGGAATGAAACGATGGAGGAACAGACCATGAAATACGGTGTCATCGATGTGGGTGGCGGCCTGCGGGGCATTTACGGCGCTGGCGTGCTGGACCGCTGCCTTGGAGGAGGACCTCCGCTTCGATCTCTGCATCGGCGTTTCGGCGGGCAGCGCCAATATGGCGTCCTATCTGGCAGGCCAGCATGGGCGGAACAAGCCCTTTACGATGAATACTCCTTCCGCAGGGAGTACATGAGCGTGCACAACCTCATCCGCAAGCACTCCTATCTCAATCTGGACTATGTCTACGGCACCCTCAGCAATGCAGGCGGCGAGAATCCGCTGGATTACGCGGCGCTTGCCCGCAGCCCGGCAGAGCTCTGCGTGGTGGCCGCTAATGCACAGAACGGCGAGGCGCAGTATTTCACCAAGGCAGACCTCCACCCGGACGACTACCGCATCCTCATGGCGTCCTGCTGCATCCCGGTCATCGACCAGCCCTGCGTCATCGACGGCGTGCCTTATTTTGATGGCGGCCTGGCCGACCCCGTCCCGCTGGAATGGGCCTTTGCCCACGGCTGCGACCGGGTGGCTCTCATCCTGACCAAGCCCATCGGGCAGGTGAGTAGTGATGCCCGGGACAAGCATCTGGCACACCTGCTGCAGTCGCATTACCCCGCTGCAGCCGAGGGGTCTGCGCCGCCGGGTATGGCGGTACAACACGGCTGTCCAGCGGGCGCGGGAGCTGGAGCGGCAGGGCCTTGTCTGCATCATCGCCCCGGACAGCACCGAGGGAATGTCCACCCTGACCAAAAACCGCGCCGGCCTTGAAAAAATGTACGCCAAAGGCAAACAGGACGCCGAAGCGCTGGTGCGGTGGATGCAAAAACACCAAACAAGATGAATCGGTGGGCACCTAGAGATGAAACCCGTTCACTTCCTCGAATTATGAGATAGCTTCACAAGATCCCGCTAAAAAGAAAAATGGGATTTCAAAATTAATGATTGCCTCATAACTGCTTGGTCGCGGGCTTCCAGCGCATAGAACGTCAAAAAAGTGTTTGATGCAGTTCATGACAAAGGCATCTGCAGCGGTTTCTGGTCAACGCAAACAGCGCCGCAGATGCCTTTCTCATTTTGTTTCATTCAAATTCACTTTGCAAACTCTTCGTCGGTGCACTTGACATAGTGGCTGCCGCTCAACATGATGAATCGGTGCCTTATTGTAGTCGATGCCGAAGATGTAGTCGTAGGTCTCAGCCACTCGGCGTTTTTCCACCACCAGTTCGGCGGCGAAGGATGGCCGACAGCAGGCTGCGAGGGTAGGGTGGATGGATTCCCCGAAGATCTCTTCGGTCGTACCGTCTCCAGCAGGTGGCCCAGATGCAGCACGCCGATGCGGTCCGAGATGTACTTGACCATGGAAAGGTCGTGCGCAATGAACAGGTAGGCCGTGCCGGTCTCCTGCTGGATATCCTTCATCAGGTTGACCACCTGTGTGCCTGAATGGACACATCCAGTGCCGAGATGCACTCATCTGCGATGATGAGCTTGGGGTTCATGATGAGGGCGCGGGCAATGCCCACGCTGGCGCTGGCCGCCAGAGAACTGGTGGGGATAACGCTCGGCATGTTCGGGCGCCAAGGCCCACCTTGGCCAGAATTTTCTCCACCTTTTCGCGGCGCTCTTCGCGGGTCTTGTACATGTGGTGGATGTCCAGACCCTCGCCGATGATATCCTCCACCTTTTTGCGGGGGTTCAGGGATGCCATAGGGTCCTGAAAGATCATCTGCATCTGGGTGCGCAGGGTGTCGTTCTGGCTGTGGTTCAGCCTGCCGCTGATATCCTGCCCATCAAAAGTGATCTTGCCGGCAGTGGGGTCATACAGGCGGATGACGCTGCGGCCAATGGTGGACATGCCGGAACCGGACTCGCCCACCAGACCATAGGTCTCGCCGGGATAGATCTCAAAGCTGACATTGTCCACAGCCTTGACGGTATAGCTCTTGCTCACGCGGAAATACTGCTTCAGGCCCTCGACCTTCAGCAGCGGAGCAGCAGTCTGTCCTGCCATTTATTCCGCCTCCTTGATCTTTTTCTGCCTCGGCACGCATGCGGGCAATGCGCTGAGCAAGCTCAGGCGGCATGTCCACCTTGGGTGCGCGGGGGTCCAGCAGCCATGTAGCTGCATAGTGGGTGTCGCTGATCTTGAACATGGGCGGGTCAACTTCGTCGTCGATGTTCAGGGCAAAGTGGTTGCGCGGCGCAAAGGCATCGCCCCCTTGCTTCTCATGCAGCAGGTTCGGCGGCGAACCTGAATGGTGTACAGACGGTCGTCGGCGGTGTCAAGGTCGGGCATGGCCGACAGCAGGCCCCATGTGGGGGTGGCGCGGCTCGTAGAAGATCTCGTCGATGGTGCCGGTCTCCACGATCTTGCCGGCGTACATCACGTCCACATAGTCTGCCACCTTTGCCACAACGCCCAGGTCGTGGGTGATGTAGATGACAGAGATGCCGCGCTCCTTCTGGATGCGGCGGATCAGCTCAGAATTTTGGCCTGAATGGTCACATCCAGCGCGGTGGTGGGCTCATCGCAGATGAGCAGGTCGGGGTCGCAGGAGAGCGCAATGGCAATAACCACGCGCTGGCGCATACCGCCGGACAGCTGGTGGGGGTAATCTTCATCCGCTTTTCGGCATCGGTGATGCCCACCTCTTCCAGCAGCTGCACAGCCTTTTGTAGGCGGCATCCTTGGGCATCTTTGTAGTGCCAGAGCATGCCCTCCATGATCTGCTTGCCAATGGTCATGGTGGGGTCAAGGCTGGTCATGGGGTCCTGAAACACCATGGCGATGCGCTTGCCGTTGATGGGCGGCGGATCCACTTTTTTGTCCTTCTGCAGCAGGTCCACCGTCTCGGGGCTGCCGTCGGCGTGATGGTAGCTGAACTGGATGGAGCCGCTGTTCACAATGGCGTTCTGTGCCAGAATGCCCATGGCGGCCTTCATGGTAACGGACTTGCCGGAGCCGGACTCGCCCACCAGCGCAACGGTCTCGCCCTTGTACAGGTCGATGTTCACGCCCCGGATGGCGTGGACGGGGCCGGCCGTCGTCTTAAAAGTAATATCAAGGTCTCGCACCGACAAGACCTGTTCTCTTTTCGCATTCAGGCATGTTGTGCGCCTCCTTACATACTCTTCATCTTGGGGTCAAGTGCTCGCGCAGGCCGTCGGCCACGAGGTTGAAGCTCATCATCAGCAGGCTCATGACCACCATCGGCGGGATGATCTGATAAGGATGGTGGTGAAGTTGTTGTACAACTCGCTGATCAGAGAACCCAGCGAGCACTGCGGCACCGGGATGCCCAGACCCACGAAGGAAAGGAATGCCTCGGTAAAGATCGCGGTGGGGATGCTGAACATGACCTGAGTGATGATGGGTCCGATGATGTTGGGCAGCACTTCCTTAAAGATAATGAAGAAGCTGCCAGCACCCAGAGTGCGGGGAGGCCAGCACGAACTCCTGATCCTTCAGCTTGAGCATCTCAGCGCGGGCAATGCGGCTCATGCCCACCCACTCGGTGAGCATCAGAGCAAAGATAATGGTGATCATGCCGGGCTTGAGCACCAGCAGAAGCAGCGTGACGATCACCAGACGGGGGATGCCGTTGGCAACTTCCAGAAAACGCTGCATCATCATATCCACCTTTGCCGCCAAAGTAGCCGGAGATCAGGCCATAGCTCATGCCGATGACCATATCGATGACAGCAGCGGCCACCGCGATGATCAGGGAGACACGGGCACCCTCCCAGGTGCGGGTCCAGATATCGCGGCCATAGGTGTCGCTGCCGAACCAGTAGTAGACATCCTCCTTGCCCTTTTCCACATAGGCATTGACCGTCTTGGAAACCGGTGGTGGTGCTCATTTTCTCGTCACCGTTGAAGATGCCGAAGTTCTCCAGCACCTGCACGCGGGGCGCAAAGTTTTTCTGGCTCAGCTCCTGACCGGGTAGGTATATTCGTTCATGCCGGGGCCAAATGCCGCCAGCAGCACGATAAAGACAACGAGGATCAGGCCGAGCACCGCGCTCTTTTTGCGGAAGAAGCGCACCCGCACATCCTTCCAGAAGCTCTGTGCGGCAAAGTTCGAGTCCATTGCGATCTCTGCGTCGTTATGCTTGAGCGCAAAAGTCCTTCGTTGAAGGTGTGCTCGGAATACATGGTATCCACTGCGCTGACGATGGCATCAGCCGTGGCTTCACCGCCCAGGTGAATCGCTTTTTCTGCCATATCAGTTGTCCCCTTGCCAAGCGGATGCGGGTCGATGATGCCGTACAGCAGGTCAACGACCAGCATGATGCCAATGTACATGGCACTGTAGATGAAGCTCAGGCTGATGACCACATTGTAGTCGTTGGACTGGATGGCCGTCACCAGCAGGCTGCCCACACCGGGAATGGCGAAAGATCTTTTCCACCACCAGCGAGCCGGTCATCAGGTCCACGATCAGCGGGCCAGCACGGTGATAATGGGGATCAGCGCGTTGCGCAGCGCGTGGCGGAAGATCAGCGCCGGGCCGGAAATGCCCTTGCTCTCGGCCAGCAGCATATAATCGGAGTCCAGAACTTCGATCATTTCACTGCGGGTAAAGCGGGCAATGGAAGCCATGGTGAACATGGACAGCGAGATGCTGGGCAGCACACTGGAGCCGAACACGTCCTTTTGCGGAGAACAGCATGGGGGAACCACTTGAGCTTGAAGCCAAAGGTATAGCTCAGGGCCAGTGCGATCACGTAAGACGGCACCGACACGCCGATGACCGAGATGATGGCGGCCAGAGTGTCGAAGATGGTGTCCCGCTTGAGGGCTGCAATGATGCCGAGCACAAGGCCCCCACGATGGCACCCAGTGTAACAGCCATGCCGCCCACACGGATGGAAATGGGCAGACGGGACTGGATCAGCTGGGAGATGGGCGTGTTCTTGGAGATATTGTAGCTGACACCGACAAGTCACCGCGCAGCATGTTGGTCACATAGCGGAAGAACTGTACATAGATGGGCTGATCCAGACCGTACTTTGCGTACAGGGATGCGCGCATTTCCGGCGTCAGCTTTCATCGTTGAAGGGCGAACCGGGCATCAGCTGCATGAGGATGAACAACACCAGCAGGATGGCCAGCAGCGTAAACAACGAAGTGATAATACGCTTGAGCGTGTATTTTTTCACGTTGGGTAGACCCCCTTAAAGTTTCTTCTTCTCCCTGCTCAAGACAGGGCGGCTTTTTCTGCCGCGGTCATCCGTGCGCCGGACGTGGACAGTGTAAAAGCCAAAAAAGTCGCACAGCGGCATTTTCGCTGCCACTGTGCGGCATTTCGCCGTTCTCGATCAGGATCAGACGCTCTTCTTTGCGTCCTTGTAGACGCGGTTCAGAGCAACCGGGTGGAAGTCCACGCCGGTCACGGCAGAAGAGATCATCTCGGCGTTGCACTGGCCATACAGCGGGAAGATGGCGGCCTGCTCCAGCACGATGGACTCAGCGTCATACATGGCTTCCCAGCGACCCTCGGGATCGGTGCACAGATCACCGGTGGTGCACTCTGCGATGATGGCATCGTAGTCAGCGTCGCCCACAGACCGTAGTTGTTGGAGTTGCCGGTGACCCACATGCCCAGATAGGTCATGGGATCGGCGTAGTCGGGGCCCCAGCGGGTCAGGCCGATCTCAAAAAGTTGCCGTCCCTGCATATCCTGCACGCGCTGCTTCTTGGGCTCTACCTTCAGCTCCAGAGTAAAGCCGGGCAGGGTGGTCTCTGCAGCTGCTCCTGAACGACCTGAGCGACCTTCTGAGGAGCATCGTCGGCATCGACGACCATGGTGAAGGAGAAGCGAATCCTCTGCCCAGCTCAGCCTTGGCCTGCTCGTAGTACTCTGCAGCCTTGTCGGGATCGTATGCGCAGAACTCTGCAAACTTGGTCTGGTCGGCGCTGAAATCGCTGCCATCCGGGCCGGTGGCGAACTGTGCGGGCACTGCGGTGTGGCGGAGAAGAGCCGTCCTTCAGCACGTCATTGGTGATGGAATCACGATCCAGTGCAAAGGTGATGGCACGGCGCAGGTTCAGGTTTGCCAGCTCCGGCACAGCGTCCATGTTGGGGCTGATGTACCACAGGTAACCGGCGCCCACGCTGGTGAACTCGGGGGTCGTCCTGACCTGCTCGACCTGCTCGCCGTTCAGCAGGGTGATGTCCAGATCGCCGTTCTGATAGCTCATCAGAGCCTGCTGGCTGTCCTTGATGACCTGATAGTTCAGGCCGTCCAGCGCAATGCGGTCGGCATCGTAGTAATCGGCGTTCTTCACCAGCTCAAAAGCGGTGGCAGCCGGCTCATAGCGTGGTCAGCACGAATGCACCGTTGGACAGCACGGTGTCTGCGCTGGTGCCGTAGGTATCGCCGCAGCTCTCAAAGAACTTCTAGTTCATGGGGTAGAAGGTGGGGAAGTACATCAGGCTCAGGAAAGTAGCTGACCGGAACATTCAGCTCCACCTTCAGGGTCTTGTCATCCAGCGGTGATGCCCAGATCGGTGACGGGCTTGTTGCCTGCAATGATCTCGGCGGCGTTGACCACCTGACCGATATCGCTCAGCATGTAGGCATACTCGGATGCGTTTGCGGGGTCAACAGCACGCTGCCAGCCAAACACGAAGTCTGCTGCGGTAACGGCATCGCCATTGGACCACTTTGCGTCCTTCAGGTGGAATGTGTAGGTCTTGCCGTCCTCGCTCAGCTCATAGCTCTCTGCCAGAGCCTCCACGGCCACCGTTCGCATCCATCTGCATCAGGCCGTCGGTGTAGTTGGCGATGACCTCAAAGGAGGTGCCGTCGGTAGCCAGCTGGGGGGTCCAGAGACTGGACTTCGGTCTCCAGCATGACGTTCAGCACACCGCCCTCAGCAGAGGCGGCTGCACCAGAAGCAGCGGTGGAGCCGGAAGCAGCGGTGCTGGAAGAGCCGCCGCAGGCAGTCAGAGCCAGTGCAGCAGCCGATACGCCTGCAGCAGCCAGGAAGCTGCGGCGGGAAATACGACGATCGAATTTCATATTTTTTCCCTCTTACTCTCTTACCTCAATGCTTTATTAAGGTAAAAAAAGCATTGAATGGTGAAAAAATGCAAAAGGTTTTTTTTGCTCCTCCTTCGGAGCCTTGCACACCTTTTGTGCGATACCCGCATTATACGCTGTTCCGCCTAAAAAGGAAAGGCTTCCGGCTGTTTTTCTGTGCTTTGACCAATGGTCAGTGAAAAATATGTTTTTATTTTTGTGCAGATTTGAAGATGTACTGGTGTATTCCCAGAAAATACAGTTTCGTGAAAACATGAGTTTTTTGTGTTTTTCGGGGAAACAGATGAAGAGATTTCACCTGCGTATTTTCATTTTTTGTGTATAAGTCGTACTTTCAACCTGTTTTTTGTGCACATACCAGACACAAAAAATCCCTGCTGAAAACGCACCGTTCTCAGCAGGGAAACACCGTTTTTTTCGGTTTTTTAGGCAAACATAGCCACTACGTAAGTCTCGCCGCCGTATTCAATGAACACCGCGCCCATCCGGCTGCAGCCTGCCGCATAGCTGCGCAGTGCGCTGCCCGCCTCGCTCAGCGGCGGAGCATATAAAGTAGCCGGTAAAAGCCCCATTCGTTGTTCATTGCAAGGCCGATCACCACGCCTCTGGGCAGGAACAGAAAGCTGGTGGAATGATCGATAAACTCGTACACATCCTTGGCCAGCATGGCACCGGAGCCAGTGGTCATGGGCACCTTGCGTGTCAGCAGGCCGGACTGGGTGGTCAGCTGGGGGAGTCCTCCACCAGCCAGTCTGCCAGACGGCTGGCTGCATCTTCCAGATCGGTATTATAGGTCAGGCTGAGTCTACCCTCTTTTCATCAGGGCCTTGGCTCTGTTCTGTATCCTTCTGCACCGTGCCGTCCATCAGTGCACTGCATCCGGTCAGCACCGCCAGTGCCAGTGCACCCGCCAGCAGGCAAGCCAGCCATTTTCTTGCATGTTTCATATAGTGGTTTCTCCCCTTTTCGGTCTGTTTTTCTCCATGATACCTTTTTGCCGCCGGATTACAAGCAGAAAAAAAGCTGCTGCATCTGCACGGCAGCTTTTTGGGCAAAAACTTTATTTTGCGTACTCCACAGCGCGGCTCTCGCGCATCACATTCACCTTGATCTGGCCGGGGTAATCCAGCGTGTCCTCGATCTTCTTGGCAATGGAGCGTGCCAGCAGGATCACCTGATCGTCGCTGATGACATCGGGCTTGACCATGATGCGTACTTCGCGGCCTGCCTGCACGGCAAAGGCCTGCTCCACGCCCTCGAAGCTGGAAGAGATCTCCTCCAGATTTTCCAGACGCTTGACGTAGCTTTCCACGTTCTCGCGGCGGGCACCGGGCGTGCAGCGCTGATGGCATCGGCAGCCTGAATGAATGATGAAGGCCAGCGGGGTCTTGGGTTCCACGTCGCCGTGGTGGGCCTCTATGGCATGGATGATCTGGGTGTTTTCCTTATACTTGCGGCAGATATCCACACCGATCTGCACATGGCTGCCCTCGATCTCATGATCCAGTGCCTTGCCAATATCATGCAGCAGACCGGCACGCCGTGCCATGGTCACATTCACACCCATTTCGCCTGCCAGCAGACCGGCCACCCATGCCACCTCCATGCTGTGGTTCAGAGCGTTCTGGCCAAAGCTGGTGCGGTACTTGAGCCGGCCGATCAGTTTGATGAGGTCCGGGTGCAGGCCATGGATGCCCAGCTCCATCACGGCGCGCTCGCCCTCGCGCTTCATCTGCAGCTCAAGGTCGTGGCGGCACTTCTCCACCGTCTCCTCCATGCGGGCGGGGTGGATGCGGCCATCACCGATCAGGCGCTCCAGCGCCATGCGGGCCACCTCGCGGCGGGTCTGGTCGAAGGAGGACAGGGTGATGGCCTCCGGGGTATCGTCGATGATCAGGGTCCACGCCGGTCGCGGTCTCCAGAGCGCGGATGTTGCGGCCTTCGCGGCCGATGATGCGGCCCTTCATTTCGTCGCTGGGCAGCGGCACCACACTGACGGTGGTCTCGCTGCAGTGGTCGGCAGCGCAGCAGCGGCTGATGTCCTGACCGATCAGGTTGCGTGGAATGTTGTCGCAGTTTTCCTTCAGGTCGGTCTCATAGGCGGCAACGCGCACAGCCTTTCGTGGGTCAGTTCCTCGTCCACCTTGTGCAGCAGCACTTCGCGGGCATCCTCCTGACTCAGGCCGGCCAGCGTCTCCAGCCGCTCCATCTCCTTGGCACGCAGGGCATCGATCTCAGCCAGACGCTCCTCGGTCTCTGCGGCGCGCTTTTTCAGCTCTTCTTCCCTTGCGTTCCAGCGCCTCGGTCTTGCGGTCGAGGGCAGTTTCCTTCTGGTCGATGCGGTTCTCCTGACGGCTGATCTCCGCACGGCGCTGTTTGATCTCCTTGATCGGCTTCTGCCTTCTGGGCATCCACCTCGGCCTTCAGCTTGAAGGCCTCGTCGCTTTGCTTCCAGAACCGCTTCCCTTGCGCTTCTGTTCTGCGGTCTTGATCGCTTCGTTCACAAGGCGGGTCGCCTCGGCTTCTGCGCTGCCGATCTGGGCTTCGGCGGTCTTTTACGGTTGTTGTAGCCAATAAAATAGCCCGCACCAACGCCGATCACAGCAGCAGCGATCAGGGCCACGATCACTCAATCGCGGTCATCGCGTTTCACTCTCCTTTGTTAGAATTCAAAATTCTGAATCATAAGCAGGAGACGCTGTAGGGCAGGTGTGGCTGCAAACATTTTTTATAAGTGAGCTTTCAATGCAAAAAGTGGCAACAAGACCACACGCACGGCCAAGGCCGCACGGACAGGCTGCAAGCTTTTCTATCTACGGTTCTATCTTATATAAAAAACAGGCAGGCTCTGCCTGTAAGGGACACGGGTCACGGGAACGACCTGCACACAGCGTCTTTTTATTCCATACTACTAATTATATTACGAAACATTTGCACGCTTGTCAAGAGGAAAACCCTGCTCCGCAGAACATTTTGTGCAGAAAAACAGGGACGAGTATCCGCACCGGATGCCGTCCCGTTCCCGTTTATTCCAGATACATCCTGCGCAGGCGCATCAGGCGCGCAGGGGTCAGGCCGTATTCGGCTTCCAGATAGTTCTCGGCGCTGCCGTAGTCCTGCGCGGATGGTGCGCAGCACAAAGGGTGCGGCTGCCGGGTCCACGCCCGCCTTGCGGTAATAGCGCATCCGGCAGGCCGGGTCGGCGGCGATCTCTTCGGCGTGCTCCGCCAGCACTGGCGTCGATCTCAGCCTTGCGGCAGAGGTTCGTGCGCGTCATAGTCCGCACAGATCGTCTCATCCGAAGCGCCCAGTGCCAGCAGAATGAGCATGGCCGCCACGCCGGTGCGGTCCTTGCCGGCCGAGCAGTGGAACAGGATGGGGTCTCGCCGGCTTCCAGCGCGCACGGAACAGCTCCTTGAAGGCCTTGTTGCCGAACAGCATCCGCTCGTACATCGCCTGCATGAAGGTGCTGCCGTCGGCGCTTTCTTCATGGCCCTTCATCAGGGCGGCGATACCATCCGGCGCAAAGGAGATCTCGTGGCCGTCCTCGGCGCACAGGCCGCAGCTCTGCACCAGACGTGCACCGTCCGGTACGTAGTCCGGTTCTTTCTGCACTTCCCCGCTGCTGCAGATCAAAGGATCAGGCGCAGGCCCAGCGCGTCCAGCTTCGCGCGGTCGGCTTCACCGGTGAGCTTGCAGGTGGGATGCCGCGCCAGCTCTGGCCCCACTTCACATGCTTGCCCTCGTCGGCTTCATAGCCGCCCAGCTCCCGGAAGCTGGTGCCGCCGGCAAAATCCAGCTGGGTGCCGGGCACCGGGTGGGCCAGTGCAGCCTTTTGCCGCAGCGCTGGACAGCACCGGGAAATTGTAGAACGGCTTTGCGGGCCGTCCGCGGCGGGGCGGCAGGCTGGCCGAACCGCCCAGCACCTCCATCAGGTAGCTGCGCAGCAGGTCGATGTAGGCAGAGGAATGATCCCGCCGCTGCACCAGTGAGACGCACAGCGGGGGGGCAGATCTTCCAGCAGCACATCCCGCACACGGTCCAGTTCCCGTCTGGCTCCCGGTTCATAGCGGGTCAGACAGGTGCAAAGCTGCTCCTGCACAAGATAATAGGCCTGATAAAAAGCTGGGGCCGATCTCCGCATTGGGCGCAAAGCCCGCCCTGGCACAGGCCGCCCACAGCGGGCTGAACAGATCCTGCCGCAAGCTGGGCAGCAGCACCCGCTGCCCGCGCAGCTCTGCCAGAGGGATGCGCTCCTTTCCCAGAAGGGGTGCCCCCGGGGCACCAGCAGGCAGGCCGGGGTCTGCCCGCAGGGTGGTGCGCGCCAACACCGGCGCGGCGCAGCCAAGGTCGATGACCAGACCCGCGTCCAGCCAGCTCGCCCTGCTCCACCCCATCGTCCGCCACGGCATCGTTGTCCAGCAGGCGGAACCGCATCTCGATGTGAGGGTACTGCTGGCGGAACTTGTCCAGCTGCGTTTCGAGGCCGGGCAGATAGTCCGGTACCAGCGCACGCTGATGCCGATGCGCACCGGCTGGGCAGACTGGATCTCTGCCCGCAGGGATGCCTGCATCTGCTGGAACTGCTCCACCGGCGCGGCATGGCGCTGCAGGCTCATGCCGCGGTCGGTAAGGGTGAGCTTGTGGTGGGCACTGATAAACAGCGGCCCGCAAATTTCCGCTTCCAGCGCAGAGATGCTCTGGCGCAGCGCCTGCCGCGACAGGAAAACAGCCGCTGTGCGGCGCGGCTGTAATTCATTTCATCGCACAATACCAGAAAGTAGTGCAGCTGGCGGATATCCATGGTTTCCTCCCTGAGAAAAAAGTATCGTATAAAGAATACCGCCTTTTTGCGCGATTGTAAAGCCGTTGGCCAGCAAAAAACTTGCCGCACAGCATTGCACTGTGCGGCAGTCAGAGCGCGGAACGATCAGATCAGGCTCAGAGCTTCTCCTCATCGCCCACCAGAATGAAGTCCGGATGCAGCTGCAGAATGCTTGCGGGCACCTCGGGAGTGACGGGGCCGAAGAAAGCCTTTTTGACGATCTCGGCCTTGCCTGCGCCGTTGACCACCATGAGCACCTTGCGTGCCTGCATGATGGTCTTGATGCCCATGGTGTAAGCCTGCTTGGGCACCAGATCCTCGTTGCCGTCAAAGAAGCGCTTGTTTGCCTCAATGGTCTCCTCGGGGGTCAGGATCCACGCAGTGGGTCTCCTTCTCAAACGCCTCGCCCGGCTCGTTGAAGCCGATGTGGCCGTCGTGGCCGATGCCCAGCAGCTGCAGATCCACGCCGCCCACGCGTGGATGATCTGGTTGTACTTTGCACGCAGGCATCCTCGTGCATCGGGGTTGGTGCCGTCCGGCAGGTTGATCTTTTGCAGGGTCGATGTTCACCTTGTCGAACAGGTTGCGGTGCATGAAGCTCCAGTAGCTTTCCGGGTGCTCCTTGGGCAGCCGCGGTACTCGTCCAGATTGACGGTGGTCACCTCAGAAAAATCGATGTCGCCCTTGTTGTACCAGTCCACCAGCTGTGCATACGCGCCCACAGGGGTGCCGCCGGTCGCCAGACCCAGCACGCAGTCGGGCTTCATGATGACCTGCGCAGAAATGATGTTTGCCGCCTTGCGGGACATATCGGCGTAGTCCTTTGTACGAATGATCTTCATTACAAACGACCTCACTTATCATCTTTTTTTTTTTGCCGCTCTGCACGGGCTGCGCAGAGCACTTCTGCATTTAGTTTATCACATTTCGCAGACAAGCGCCAGTCATCCCCGGCCATCTTTTTCGGCGTGTTTGCACAAAAAGATGCAAAGTCCCGACGTTCGGGCCGGCATTTCCGGTCATAAACGCGCAAAAACGCCGCCGGGCGTTTCCACCGGCGGCGCGCTGCATGTTGAAAGATCAGTTCCCGCTGCACAGGCCGCAGACGGAACAGGCGGCGGGGTGGCGGCACAGCCGCCAAGGGCGGTCTCGCGCAGCTCGGCGGGCAGGCGCTTGCCCACGGCGTACATGGCATCCAGCATCTGGTCGAAGGGGATCAGCTGGCGGATGCCGCTCAGGGACAGTTCTGCTGCAATGAGGGCGTTGGCCACACCGGCTGCGTTGCGGTTCTGGCAGGGGTATTCCACCAAGCCGCCTACGGGGTCGCACACAAGGCCCAGCATGTTCATCAGCACGGTGGAAGCTGCATCCAGACACTGCTGCGGGTCGCCGCCCATCAGCTCCACAGCGGCTGAGGCCGCCATGGCAGAGGCTACGCCCACCTCGGCCTGACAGCCGCCCACAGCGCCCGCCACCGTGGCGTTCCGCATGGCCAGGTATCCCACGGCACCGGCGTTGAACAGGGCATCCACGATGCGCTGTTCGGAGATGCGGTAGCACTCCTGCAGGCCAGCATCATGCCCGGCACCACGCCTGCAGAACCTGCGGTGGGTGCAGCCACGATCAGGCCCATGGAAGCGTTCACTTCCAGCACGGCCATGGCGTAGGTCATGGCCTTCTGCAGCACATCGCCGCAGATGTTTTCTTCTTATTATAATGTGTTTCCAGCTTTTTGGCCTCGCCGCCAATGAGCCGCCCATGGATTTGATGGGCTTTTTCAGCGGCTGGGTGGCAGAAGCGCGCATGATCTCCCATGCCTTTGCCATGCGGTGATCCACAGCATCCCGGGCACTTCGCCCAGAATGCATTCGCGCTGGCGCATCACTTCCGAAATGGGCAGTTGATTTTCCTCGCACAGGTCCAGCAGCTCCTTGGCGGACTTGAAATCCATGTTCATCGCTTGTCCCTCCTTACGGCTGCACGACCATTACATCGTTGATGTTCGGGTTTGCCAGCAGCAGCTGATTCACACCCTCGGGCAGGCGCTCATCCGACTCCACGATGATGGTGTAAGCCGTGTGGCCCTTTTCCTCGCGGAAACAGACGCATGAACGCGATGTTCACGCCGCGGTCGCTGAGGATCTTGGAGATATGCGCCACCACGCCGGGCTTGTCCTTCTGCACCACGATGAGGGCGTTGTACTCGCCGGTAAAGTCCACCTCCACGCCGTTGATCGCACGATGCGCACCTTGCCGCCGCCAAGCGATTCACCGCGCACGGTCATCACCTGACCGGCCGCATTCTCCATGCGGATATCCACCGTGTTGGGATGAATGTCGGTCTCCTCGTGGGGGTGGCTGTAAGCCAAGCCGCGGTCGGTGGCAATGGCAAAGGGTCCCGGATGTGGGTATCATCGGCCGAAAAGCCCATGATGCCGCCCAACAGGGGACGCGGTCGGTGCCATGGCCGTGAGCTGACGGAATCTTGGCAAAGGAACCGTAGGGGGTAAAGTCCGCCCGCTTCAGCGGCGGGGCGATCTGTGCCAGAAAGGCGATGATCTCCA
>VOFK01002514.1_pt1 | contig 30255 bp, 48 predicted proteins | sample 5384121 | NCBI WGS metagenome assembly VOFK01 (sample SAMN12384730, study PRJNA508395) | human gut metagenome | isolation source: healthy gut J | host: Homo sapiens | reverse complement strand
GCATTTTATTCAGCATATTGTCACTAATGTGTTGCAAGGCAATATCCATATATTTCATACATTATCGTGTTCGCGCATAACACGGAATAATTCTTCCGGAAAATGGGCCGGATATGCATGAATGTAAGCGTATCCATTCTACATAAGGGAACAGTGGCGATTCTTTCGATGAGTTCGGGTAGTTTTTGACTTTTATATAAATCTACACCATAATAGGTTAATTCTTGTGCTATAATCTGAAATTCCTTCACGCCTTCAGAAACAAGTAATTTTACTTCATCGATGATTTCTTCCATTGGGCGTGAGATATGTCGACCTGTAATAATGGGAATAGCGCAATAAGAACATTTCCTATCACAACCTTCCGATATCTTCAAATAAGCATAATGATGCGGAGTGGTCAACGTGCGCTCAATGGCAAACTCCGATTTATAGGCTTTGCCTAAGTCAGCCAGTAGCTCATTCCAATTGAACTTACCATAAAACTTGTCTACTTGAGGAATTTCCAATGCCAATTCTTTCAAATATCTTTCAGATAGACATCCCATTACATATAGTTTTTTCAACCTCTTTTCCTCTTTAGCCTGGCAGAATTCCAATATCATATTGATGGATTCTTCTTTGGCGTCTCCGATGAAACCGCACGTATTGATAACTGCAATTTCTCCTTGAGGATTTTCGGCGTCATGAGTCACTTTGTAACCGTTTGCTTCCAGCTGACGCATCAGCTTTTCTGAGTCTACCAGATTTTTGGAACACCCTAGGGTGATAATATCTATTGTATTACGTTTCATTTATTTTTCTGTCTCTCCAAATAGTGAGTCTACAAATTCTTTTTTGCGGAATACTTGCATATCTTCGATACCCTCTCCCAATCCGATGTATTTTACAGGAATCTTAAATTGATCTGAAATGCCGATGACTACGCCACCTTTTGCCGTTCCGTCAAGTTTAGTGATAGCCATAGAGGTAACTTCGGTTGCAAGGGTAAACTGTTTGGCTTGTTCAAAAGCATTTTGTCCTGTAGAACCATCCAATACCAGCAATACCTCATGGGGAGCATCAGGAATCACCTTTTTCATTACATTCTTGATTTTAGTTAACTCATTCATTAAATTAACTTTATTATGTAGACGACCGGCAGTATCAATGATGACAACATCTGCATTATTGGCAACAGCCGAACTCAGTGTATCAAAAGCAACAGAAGCAGGGTCTGACCCCATTTTCTGTTTGATGACGGGCACTCCAACACGTGTACCCCAAATATCTAACTGCTCTACGGCAGCAGCGCGGAATGTATCAGCAGCTCCAAGATAAACAGATTTGTTTGCTTTCTTAAATTGGTAGGCCAATTTTCCAATAGTAGTCGTTTTACCGACTCCATTTACACCTACTACCATTATGACATAAGGTTTTTTACCTGCCGGAACCGTAAATTCTTCTGAATCAACTGTGTTATTTTCAGTCAACAGGGCTGCGATTTCTTCACGAAGGATGTTGTTCAATTCTTGCGTATTGACATATTTATCCTTTGCCACTCTGTCTTCTATACGCTTGATGATATTCAGAGTAGTTTCCACACCTACATCGGAAGTAATGAGTACTTCTTCCAGATTATCCAATACTTCATCGTCTACTTTTGATTTACCGGCCACGGCGCGGGCTATCTTACTAAATACACTTTCTTTGGTTTTGGACAATCCTTTGTCTAAAGTTTCCTTCTTTTCTTTCGAGAAAAAAATTAAAAAATCCCATATTGGAGTTTGATTTATCTGTTTATGCTACAAAGATATAACTAATCTCTTACACGGACAAAAAAGTGTCAGAATGATTGGTTATAATGTATGATAATGATAACGTTTATGCATAAAAAAAGTTCCTTTCATGTTGTGTGAAAGGAACTTTTTGCCAGTCGGATGACTGAATTATTTTTTTTGAAAAAGTCTTGAACTTTTTCGTTAGGTACTCATTTGTTCATCGAAGATGTATGCTCCGGTTTTCGGAGATTTTACCATCTTGATAACCTTAGTGTAAGAACGTCCTTCTTTACCTGTCTGAAGGGTTGCGACTGTTTTCTTTGCCATGGGTTATAATTATTTAATTTCTTTTGTGTACTGTTACTCTTTTTCAAAATAGGATTGTTCTTAAGTTCCAATCTTTCAGTGGTATTTTTCTATTCTTTGTTGTAATGTAACGAGAAGTTCCCCGCATACCACTATCCTTCATTTCTGTGCATTCAAGGATTACCTGTACTCTATTACCTTTAGCCTTCTTTGCCATAGTCTATCTCTCCTTTTTAATTAACCAATAATTTTGATGCTTTTCCAATCACAATAGCCTTTGGTTACCGCTTCATTCAGCGCCGCATCCAGGCCTTTTTTATTAATCACACGTAAGCCGTTAGCACAAATATTCAGGCTAATCCAGCAATCTTGTTCTACATAGTAGAATTTCTTAGTAAACAAGTTCACATCAAAAGTTCTTTTGGTTCTTCTCTTAGAGTGTGAAACATTGTTGCCAATCATGGCTTTCTTTCGGTAATTTGACAAATCTTCGACATTGCTATCTTATTTTTATATAGTTTTTTCAATACTTATTTCAAACGGAGTGCAAAATAAGCACTTTTATTTGTATAAAACAAGGATTTTAGCAAATAATTCTGCTTTTATTGCTCATTTTCTTCGTTTTGGAACAAATTTCGAAGTAATCGCAGTGCATTTTGAGTAGCATTGGCTATATTTTTATTTCTTCCTTCGTCTCCTTCTATTTTAAGTGTAATCACTTTGTCTTTACATCCGGCAGCAATCCAAATGGTTATGCCAACCGGTTGTCGGGAGTGCCTCCTGTTGGGCGGCAATACCCGCCTGAAGTGGCAATTGCGCAGTCGGAATTCATCGATTTCATCGCGCCTTTTACCATTTCGATAACGGTTTCTTCGCTTACTGCTCCGTAAGTCTCCAATGTTTCATGGCTCACACCTAATAAATTCTCTTTTACTTCGTTGGAATAGGCAATAATTCCACCTTTGAAGAAGTGTGATGTTCCGGCTACGGCTGTAATTGCGGCTGCCACATTTCCTGCCGTGCAGCTCTCGGCGGTAGCAAGTGTCAGGTTCTCTTTCCAAAACAACTCGCTGATCTCTTTGCTTAAAAATTTACCTTCTACTGACATTTCGATTTCTTTTTAAAATAAATACTAAATTGTTACCCGTGAATATGCGGGTTTGTCAATGGTGCAAAAAATCTTTGTCCAAATACTTATAATAACCGGTAATGGCAATCATTGCTGCATTGTCGGTTGTGTAACTGAATTTCGAATATATATGTTCCATCCATATTTGGCGGCATGTTCATGGAATGAATTGCGCAAACCGTTGTTGGCTGATACTCCTCCGGCTACAGCTATTTCGTTTATCTTGAGCGCTTTGGCTACTTTTCTCAGTTTATCCATCAGAATATCTACAATAGTTGCTTCCAGTGAAGCAGCCAAATCATTTTTATGATGCTCAATAAAGTTAGGATCTTCTTTCAGCCAGTCACGTAAAGAGTAGAGAAAGAGGTCTTCAGTCCACTGAAACTGTAATTGTAATCAGGAATATGAGGCTTACTGAATGTAAATGCTTCGATTTCCCTTTTGGCGGGCCAGTTTATCAATGATGGGCCCCGGATAGCCTAATCCCATTACCTTAGAACATTTGTCAATGGCTTTCCGCAGCATCGTCAATGGTTTGACCCAAAAACTTCCATGTCATTATAGGCTTTTTACCAAAAATAATTTGTGAATGCCACCCGATACCAGAAGACATAAAAATGGAAACTTAGGTTGATTTGTATCTTCTTCTGTTTCTTTAATGAAATGAGCTAACACATGAGCTTGCAGATGATTAACGTCAATCATGGGAATATTTAAAGAGCGAGCAAACCCTTTGGCAAAAGAGACACCTACCAATAAAGATCCCATTAATCCGGGCCCGCGCGTAAAAGCTACTGCACTCAATTCTTCTTTAGTAACTCCTGCCCTTTTCAAGGCTTCATGTACTACAGGTACAATATTTTGCTGATGTGCTCTTGATGCCAATTCGCACGACACCTCCATATGCTTCATGAACAGCTTGGCTGGACACTACATTCGACAACAAGACGCCATTTCTGATTACAGCAGCAGAAGTGTCGTCGCAAGAAGATTCTATACCTAATATAATTGTATCCATAATCTATACCTTATTATATATATATATTAATGTGTAAGGATTTCAAGTCCGTTTTCCGTCATAAGAAATGTATGTTCCCATTGTGCAGAAGGAAGTTCGTCTTCCGTAACTACTGTCCATCCATCTTCTTCATCTATAAATACTTCCCAAGTCCCGGCATTAATCATAGGTTCGATAGTAAAGACCATGCCCGGTACTAATAACATGCCTGTCCCCTTTTTCCCAAAGTGCTCTACGTCAGGCTCTTCGTGAAATTCCACTCCTACACCATGTCCGCAGAGGTCACGCACAACAGAAAAGCCATTTTTTTTTTGGCATGTTTCTCTATCGCATGACCTATATCGCCTATAAATCCAAAAGGTTTGGCTGCTTCCATGCCGATTTCCAAGCACTCTCTGGCCACTTGCACTAATTTTTCTTTTTTAGGAGTAGTCTTTCCAATAATAAACATACGTGAGGCATCGGCATAATAACCATCCAAAATAGTGGTGCAGTCCACATTTATAATATCCCCTTCTTCCAAAATATCAAATTCATTAGGAATGCCATGACATACCACTTCATTAATAGAGGTACAACAGCTTTTGGGAAAACCTTCATAACCTAATGTAGCGGGAATACCACCGTGCGATATGGTGTAATCATACACCAACTTATCAATTTCGAGAGTTCTCATACCGGCATGAATTTCTTTTTCTACTAAATCTAGAACTCCGGTATTAATGATTCCGCTTCGGCGTATGCCTTCTATTTGCTCAGGCGTTTTGATCAGTTCTCTTTGTGGGAACCAAAATGTCCTCTATCCTGATAATAAAGAACCTTTCTATCTAAATCTGTGATTTCCATTCCTTTAGAACTCTCCAGTTTATTTTATTCCTTTTCATTTATTTTGTTTATAATCTGGTAAACGCTTGTTATTGACTGACAAAGATAATATTTATTTGTTTATTATATAACAGTCTATGAGATAAAAGTTTAATTCGCTTTGAAAAAGATATGTGGAGATGGGGGGCCATCTGAATAAGAAAAAAGGCGTATGCCTAGCATTCCACCACCCGATACACATTCCCCTTGGCGGTATGCACCCGCTCGCCCAACTGGGGTAGAATGCGGCTCAGGCTGTATGCCGTCATACCCCTCATGGCCGAGGGATGGGCGGACTTCATCCGCTCGAACAACTGGGTGGCGGAAAGGGTCAGCACCTCCTGAGGATGGTCCTCTTCCGTGGCAAAGCGGAAGCAGAGGCGGAATACCTCCTCTTCGGGTACATGCTTGTAGAACAGGGCGTTATGACGCTGTATGGTTTGTTCCTCTTCCTTGTTAAACCAGCTTCGTTCGCCGGACAGAAGCTCCGCCTTGAGTTGGGCGTACAGTTGCTCATGCTCTACGGAGGTGGTGCAGTCTATGGCGTGCTCCAGACTGACACAGAGGAAACGGCGCGAACCGGTACGGTCCACCAACAAATCTTCCCGGTTGCTGGTGCCGATGAACGAGGCGATACGGGGAAGTGTCGAAGCACTGCGTTTGTAGGCCTTGCGGATATTCAGTGCGGAAGCCTGCATCAAGTTCTTTAGAAGGGGCATTTTGGATGCACCCAACTTGTCGAATTCATCCAGGTTGATCAGGCCATAGGCGGCTAACCTGGCTTCGGCGGATGCCGGGGAGCCGAGGTCGTAACTCTCTGTATAGTAGGCTTTCAGCGCATCGGGCATCAACAGGCGGCAGAACGTGCTTTTCCCCAGTCCCTGACGACTGCTCACCAGTAGAGGGTGCACGCTGTTGGCGCGGTTGGTATCCGGCGGAACTGCATCCATTGGGCGGAGAGTCCCAGCATCCAGCGGTGGAAACCGTTTACCCATACCGGATCATCAGACACCCTGCGGGCGAGTGCCGACACCCGGTCAGTGCCGTCCCATTCGGGAAGCCGCTCAAAGTAGGCGGTAAAGGGATGGTATTCGCTGATGCGGCGCGAGCGCACAAAGCGTTGGATGTCCCTGTCCCAGCAGTCTATGCCCGCTTCGATGGCCTCCAGACTGAGCGAGTTCATCCAGCGTTCGTCTACCTTGGCGTAGCGCAAGTGGTCATCGGAAATACCGTTTTCCACGCCCGCCACCTCGGTCTCCTCAGTCAGCACGTTGAATCGGAAGCGGTAGCGGGAGGTGAGAAAAGTGGTCACTTCCTGCATCAAAGGAACGTGATTTCGCCTTCCCAACAGTTTCTTCCGGAGATATTGGCGCGGCTTCCTTTTCAGTATCTTTCGAGGATTTCAGTCCGACTTCCTTTCGGGAGTCTTCCAAAGATATCGGTTGGGCTTCCTTTTTAATGTCTTTCGAGTGTATGGGATTCATAACCTCCCGAACACTTTCCAATTGTACAAACTCCTCCTCTATTTCTTCCGTTAAGGCAGCCAGACATCCGGAAAAACCGTCTCTGCTTTCCAACAAATTTCCCTCGCCGTTTTCAGCAAGAAGAACCTGTGACTTGTCCACTTCTTTCACTCCATCTTCATCGGAAACGATGTAGTGGTAACTGCCCGCCAGCGCATTTCCGTCGGTGCGCGGAGTCCAGTCCAGCACCAGAGCCACCCGGCCTTCGCGGATATCTACAGCCAGATGTACACCGGGCATGGTCCGACAAAGCGGCATCAGTCCGTTGAGGGCGGATACGAGGTCACGGCGTGGCGTTCCGTCGGAGGGAACAGGGTCGGACAGGAATTTGCTTCCGAAGAAGACTGTTTTGAGAGTGGCGAATACATTCATAAGCACTTTTTTTTTAGATTTGACGAACTACAAATATACAACATAAAAAAGCCTTTGTCAAGAGGGAAGACAAACTAATCCAATCGCTCAGAATATGACGGAAAGCCTGACACAATGACATATATACGTATAGGCTCATGCATACGTACGTGTAGCCGATGCGTATATACGTGTGGGGAAACCATGCCACCGTATGTATTGACCAATGCGTGCCTACGTACACATTTAAAAATATACAGCTCACGCTGAGTGCAAAAAGACCTGATGTTTTCAAAAAGGTCGTTGTGTTTCAAAAACTTCAGCACCTTTAAAAAAGCTCGGTATCTTTTTCATGTAGGGGTAGATAGAATCATCCCCTCACTAAGCCGGTCATCCTTCTTTTTTCCGACCATCTTTGTTCCCGTTCATCCTTACATTTTAATTAAAGCGTCCAGATAATCAATCGGTTAAGAATGACAGAACATCCCCTCATCCTCGTTTCAGCGGCGTTTGCCAAGTTTCTCCAAATCAGCCTTCAGCATTTGCGCTATCAAAAAAAGTCTTACAGATGAAAGGAGGCTGAAAAGACAACACGGGATGTCCATTCATTATCGGAATCCCCACCAACATGATGTTTCAGCAGCTAATGAAGGAAGAACGGAATTTTCGGACAGCTCCCTGATTAGGGATTAATCCGAAAATCCTGTGGGTGATCCGTGTAGATTATCCAAACAACATTATTTTTGCATTTAAATTAAACAAACCAATCCAATGAATCCCAATCGTAGTCTGCATAAGTTACTTCGGATAATCTTCTCTGAAGTTTTAATGGAATATTTCGACATATCCGGTTGGCATGACGATTCTTCAAAAATCGAAGTTTGGCTTGATGAGAAGAATTATATGGAACGTTTTGATTACAAGAGCGGTACTGTCATTTCCAGTGGTTTTATAGATGAAAAAGTAATTCAGGACTTTCCTCTGCGTGGCAAACCTGTCTATCTTCATGTTGTTTCCAATTACGATATCCGCTGAGCCCAAGTTTTCAAACCGAACCTTCTATATTTTGTAGGAATCCATAAAAGAAAAAAGCTCCAAAAAATCATTGATTTTCAGAGCTTTTCTTCAATTTTCATTTCTGATTCGTACACCCTCAGGGATTCGAACCCTGGACACTGATTAAGAGTCAGTTGCTCTACCAACTGAGCTAAGAGTGCATTTGCAAATCATTTTTTTTATTGTACACCCTCAGGGATTCGAACCCTGGACACTGATTAAGAGTCAGTTGCTCTACCAACTGAGCTAAGAGTGCGTTCATTTCTGATTTGCGGTTGCAAAGGTAGGCGTTTTATCTTAAACTACCAAATATTTTGCACCATTTTTTTCACTCTTTCATCGAAATTTATTCGAACTCATAGAGCATGGAAGGTGTACTTCGCTTTAAAGCAATGAGTTGTACATCTTTACCCACAAGCACCCCTTTGCTTCTTAACAGAAGTTCTACTGTTTTTATAAGCGAGTTCGGATGATTATTATCTTTACTCAGATGGCAAAGCCAAATATATTTTTAATCCTTCATTGATATTCTCAGCCAAAAACTCTGCTATTTCACGATTACTCATATGACCATTAGACCCGGCAATACGTTCCTTAAGATATTGGGGATATGATCCCATTTTCAACATTTCTTCGTCATAGTTAGCCTCCAATATTAGATAATTGGCTTTGCAGATATATTCAGCTGCTGTAGATGTAATATGTCCCAAGTCTGTTAAAAAAGAAAAAGTTTTGCCATCTACTTCTATACAATAACCCACATTATCTGTTCCATCATGGGGAACTTCAAAAGCTGTTATTCTGAAATCTTCAATCTGAATTTGTGTTCCTTTACTTAAATAGCGGACGGAGGTCGAAAGTTTTTCTGTCACACAATAACTTTTGTTGATGCCTATATGGATTTCGGGAGTGGAATAAATAGGAATACCGAATTTCTCTCCCAAATGCCCTACCGCTTTAATGTGATCGGCATGATCATGGGTAATAAGAACAGCTCGAATCCTATCAAGTCCAATACCCAAGTCTTTTAAATGTTTTTTAATAGTACGGATTCCAATACCAGCATCCACTAATATGCCATATGCGTCTGTTCCAATGAAATAGCAGTTGCCACTACTGCCACTAGCCAGACTTATAAATTTAATTTTCATTGTGTTTCGTTTTCTAGTTATAGTATTGTCGCAATTGCTGCGTCAAAAGAGTCGCAAATATACATAAAAAGGTGGAAACATATCCCACCTTTTTTCAAAATAAGCCTATCGGATTTTGAATTATCTCTTATTTTTTATCCTTTTGAACGGAAGGTAAAACGGTTTTGGCACTTTCTACTGTCGGGGTTAGAATATCAAATATCACTTGTTTGTATTCGGATAGGGCTATACTTAACAGGAGTTCCTCTTTTCTTATTTTATTGGCTATTGTATAATTATCTTTCAGATAGGCTCTATCCTTCATATAAAGCCGGTTGTGGAACAATAGGGAGCATATCTGTACCCTCTGTCTTATCTATATAACCCAATATGGCTTTTATTGAATCTCCATTAATTAAATCTTTCAGTACTTTCAGCGAGGTATCATAATACCTTATTACTTCGTTTGCACTTTCCATACTCATGCCATTGTCAGTCATTTCTTTGTTTTTGGCATTGCCTGAACAGGAAGATAATGAGAGGGCACCCAAAAAAGACGCCATACAATAATAAATTCTTTTTTACATGTCTGCATTAAATACTATTAATGTATTAAACAAATATGAAGAATGTTTTTGCTTACTCGATTCCCTTTTTCTCCTCTAAATTTTTCTTAATATTTTCTAATAATAAAAGGCATCCTTGCATCTTCGGGTTGTTACAGCAGATATATGCTTGTTCAAACAGCATCGCCACTGTATCTTTTAAATCAGGTGAATAAGCGGATGAATTTATTTGCATGGACTGTGGAAGTGTTTGATTATCAAACCATTTTTTTTCAACTCATCCACTTCCTCTACTGTATATACCTTTTTCTCTATTTTTTTCATAAGCTATAAAATTATAATCTAATTAAAACGGATAACCTACTGCAAAATGGAAAGCAAAATCTCGGCTGAATCGAGGTCGCGTTATCGGGTAACGTCCTTTACCCGTTTCCATCGGGTTGATAGCTTTCATTCCACCATCAAAACGTAAAATGAGATAGTCTAAATCAAAGCGGATGCCCAAACCATATGCTACAGCAATCTGTTTGTAGAATTTGTTGAATTTGAACACACCATCTTCCTGCTCTGAGTCTGAGCGTATTGTCCAAATATTACCGGCATCTATGAAAGCCGCTCCGTTTAACTTCCAAAACAGATGGGTACGATACTCCACATTTAAGTCTAACTTGATGTCCCCCGACTGTTTGATAAAGTCCATCTGCCCGTCTGAACTACCTTTATATCCTCCGGGGCCCAGTGAACGTACCGACCAGCCGCGCACACTGTTGGCACCGCCGGAGAAATAACGCTTTTCAAAAGGAAGTGCCCGTGAGTTCCCATAAGGATAAGCCACTCCTACTCCTATATGAAAAACGAAAGAGTTGCGTGGGTCAATCATGAAATTCTTGGCAAAGTCAAAATCTCCTTTTATATATTGTGCAAACGGAATATTAGCCAATACAAATCCCTTGTCCCCTTTCGGAGTAGAGTGTGCCAGTTTGGATGCGGCATACATTAGATTACCGGCTTCCTCCACGTTTACACGTAAGGAATACGAACTCTTTGTCGGTGTGCGCATCATGGTATTACCGGCACTGTTATATGTGAAGTTGTATCCCATACGCACTATCAGTACATTTTTTCATAACTGGCACGTAACAATGAGTTGTTAGCCGTCATTTTATCTAAATACTCTTGAAAATCGGGCGATTTGCTTGGCATATATACATAATTAATATCTGCCAGATCAAGGCGGTGCTGTATATGTTTTCTATCACTCCATCGATAACTCCAGGACGCTGATGCAAGCATACGAGAAAATTCAGGACGTACCTGTGATGTAAATTTCAGTCCCACTTCAGAGGTAGCTTTAATTTTCCTTTTAAAGTCCGAAGAAAGAAAGGGAAACATAAATTCAGGGAAGTTAAGACTGCTTTCCACACCATATTCCGTATAGTTGTCATTGACATAATCTTGTCCCAATCCGGTGATTGCCTCATAAGCACCGCGTACTTTCATAGTAAACGTTTCCGACCCTTTGAACACGTTTCTATGCTGGAAAGAAATGGAAGCAGCCGCACCCAAATCTCCCGCAGAGTTTGTACCTTCTATCTCAAAAAGAAACTGATTTATTTTGTCCTTTTGACATCACTATATATGCATCCAATTTGGTACTGTCGCTTACATTTACTTCCTTAAAACGAATATTGGAATATTTCAGCATGCGCAGACGTCCCAATGCACTATAAGTATTCTGCACATCACGTTCACTATAAAACTCTCCGGGACGAATACGGTTGAAATCCACTAACAGTTTCGGGCGCAAAAACATTTTATCCTTATAGTACATGTTGTATCCTTTATAGCTCAATGAATCGAAACCGGTAAATGAACCTTTACGGATAGGGGTCATTTCGCTATCAGCTATAAAGTTGACACTATTCACTAAATATTGTCTGTGTTTTTGTGGTGGATCTTCCTTTTTACGTTGATAAGGAAGTAATTTCAAAGTGAGGTCTACCAAATAAGTATTGCGGGTGGTATCTGCTTGATATACCAGAAAATCCTTATTGAATTTATAGTACCCTTTGTTCTGGAGCAATCTGGTGATTCGTTGTCTCTCAGCGTCAAGTACATTTACATCAAACGGCATACCGGGGAAAAGCATACTTTGGGCAGAATCCTGTTGAAGACAATCGCTAATATTTAAATCATCAATATTGTAAGCTATATGACGTATCATATAGGGACGTCCAGCTTCTATATGGTAGAACAGTTTTAACTTATTCTTCTTTGCTTCGGTATGAATAGTCACTTTAGCTCCAATATACCCCATGTTACGTACGGCTTTTTCTATCTCCTCCTTAGATTTCATGGCAACATCTGCATTGTAAATGACCGGGGCATCCCCAATTTTTCTGAAGAAGCGATTTACACGTTTGGTAGAGTCCGTACCTGATGCACCATAAATATACATGGGGATTTTAACCATGTTAAACCATTTGGCATTAGGATTTTGACGGAGGTAAGAGTTAAAAAGCGATGGTTTTACCTCCTTTGTGTCTGATACAATTTTTACTTCATCCAATAAATATTGATTTTCAGGGATAAATTTATTGACCGAACACGAAGTGCATAGTGCTAAAATGAGTGTGTATATATATGGGTGTGCGCTTTTCTTCATACAAATCCGTAACCTTCGCAAATTTACTCGCAAAGATAGATATTAATTGAAAATATCTTCTTAGCTTTGCCTCTAATATTTGTTATTTAATGGAAATAATCATGCTAAGTAAGAATAAAATTAAATATATTCGTTCGTTAGAGTTAAAGAAGAATCGTAAGGAAGAAAAAGTATTTGTTGCTGAAGGACATAAATTGGTAAATGATTTGATGGGGCATTTTCCTTGTCGGTTGTTGACGGGGGACGGCTGAATGGTTCTCTTCTCATCCTGGTTGTCATGCCGACGAGGTGATAGAGGTTGGGCAGGAAGAGCTTTCACGGGTCAGTTTGCAAAAGACACCGCAAGAGGTATTGGCTATATTTGAACAACCTGTTTATGAGTCGGACAGCAAAGTTATTTCAAAATCTTTATGCCTGGCTTTGGACAATATACAAGATCCGGGCAATTTAGGAACTATTATCCGCTTAGCCGATTGGTTCGGTATAGAGGATATTTTTTGCTCTACCGGAACGGTGGATGTCTTTAATCCTAAAACTGTGCAGGCTACCATGGGGGCAATAGCACGAGTGAAAGTGCATTATTGTGATTTACCGAAATTAATTTCTTCACTCAAAGGGATTCCGGTTTATGGAACATTCCTGGATGGAAATGTAATCTATTCTGAGACTCTTTCTGCTAACGGATTGATTGTAATGGGAAATGAAGGAAATGGAATAAGTAGAGAGGTGGAAGCACTTATTAATAGGCGATTGTATATTCCTAATTATCCACAGGAAAGAGAGACTTCGGAGTCTTTGAATGTAGCTATTGCCACAGCTGTGGTTTGTGCCGAGTTCAGAAGAAGATTGCGCTAAAGTCGGATAATATGGCTTTGAGGGACAAATTCTTCTCGGACAATATCAAAATTGGCAATATGCCATGCATAGCATTCCTGAATTTTGGTATTTGTCCGGGTAGCTTGAGCAAGGAAGGTTTTGAAATTCTTTTCTGGCATAATCGGTTCGAGTTTTCTTCTCGCAGAAAGCACAATCACTCCCCCTATCCATTGAGTAGCATATATTTCTTCTTCCAAAGGGTAATAGCTCTGTATCTTTCCGTTGTTTCCCAATTCTACCACATAACGGATGAAGTATGTGTCAGGAGAAAGATATAAACGTTGACAGGCAAATCGTTTCATTTCTTTTGCAGGCGAGTACGTTGTGGGCGAATACCCTCCTTTTCTTTTATATCGCGTGGATTCAAGCGTACGGGGGTAACAGCTTCTTTCATCTGGACTGAATCCATTTTTAATGAATCTTTATCTATGACAGACATTGATTTTTCGGGTACACTATCTTTTGCGACAATAGATATGGTATCTGCTAGTTCATGGTAACGAATCAATGAAATTTTATCCACTATGATACCCGGAGCTTTGACAGAGTCCCCCGTAAGATAGATAAAACCATTGATGCTCTTGATTTTATAAGCAGAATCCGGCTTGATATATAATGATTGTATGCCTGAAGCCGTTACTTCGGCTACTTTACCCGACACTGAATCATTATCAAACAGAATATTGAAACCCATCGTCACCTGTTGTTGCAGGTTTGAGAGGAATATGTAATTTGCCGACCACAAGAAAGCATCCTTTGCTTTGAAGTTGGAGTCAGTGGGAATTTCAAAAGTAATCTTATTGGATAGTGGTGCATCCGTCAGCCAATATAGTGTTTTATTATACCACACATCTACTGTATCTCCAGGTTGTGACATTGAGGGTTTGTTTTCGCGCATTGCCAGCAAGCGTTTCACATCCTTCTTTTTTCCTCACGGAAACGTTTTCCTAAATTGGTATAAATTTTGGCAAGGTTTTCTGTATGACGAGTATACCACACCATAGATGAATCAAACTCTGCTTTGGTTACGTGATGTTTTCTATATACGTAATTGCGAAGAGCTTCTTTTTTTGTAGTTCTCATCATAAGAGATATTGCCGGACATAGCCGTAGTCAAATGATAGTCATACAAGATGTCCTCCATCTTATCCGGGTGGATGACATCTTTTGGTATTTGTTTTCCGCATCCTGCCAGCAAAGCCGCACTGAGCAACAACGTCCAACGAATCTTCTTATTGTGCATCTTTTTTCTGAGCTTTTTCTTCCGGGTGAATACCTGTGTTCAGATATTTTCCATAAAATAACAACAATGCAATGATACCACAACTGATAGCAGCGTCAGCAAAATTAAATATCGGACTGAAGAAGATAAAATGTTCTCCACCTATTCCCGGTATCCATTCCGGCCAGTTGGTTTCAATGATTGGAAAATAAAACATATCCACTACTTTACCATGAAACCATTCAGAATAGCCTTCGCCTACAGGAACAAAATGTGCTATTTGGCTATAAGTGCTTTCATTGAAGATTACGCCATAAAATACACTATCAATGATATTTCCTACGGCGCCGGCCAATATTAATGAAAGGCAGACAATATAGCCTGTCTTATAATTTTCTTTAATGATTTTAGCCAGATACCAAATTATCAGTCCCACAGCAACGATGCGGAATGTTGTAAGAAATAGCTTTCAAACAATTCCATGCCGAAAGCCATGCCGTTATTTTCTGTAAAATAGATATAAAACCAATCTGTAATGCGGATACTTTCATGCCAGAACATATTAGTCTTTACCAATATCTTTATTATCTGGTCAATAATTAATACTCCAAAAACAATCAGAACAGAAAGTTGCCCTTTCGTGAGTAATTTATTCATTATAATAGGTGATAATTAATAGTCGACAGGTAGCAGCCTCTTTGACCTGCTTTCCTGTCAACTATAAAAATGCTATTTCTTTCCTTCGTTTTTAGCCTCGATACTCAAAGTGGCATGAGGAACAGCGCGAAGTCTTTCTTTTGGAATCAGTTTACCTGTTTCACGACAAATACCGTATGTTTTGTTTTTCAATACGGATTAAAGCAGCTTGCAGTCCCTGAATGAATTTCAACTGACGTGCAGCTAATCTTGTCGTTTCTTCTTTGGACAGCGTATTTAAGACCTTCTTCCAATACTTTGTAAGTAGGGGAAGTATCGTCCGTATCATTACCATCCTTATTCATGATACTACTTTTCAAGCGTTCGTAATCACGCTCGGCCAATTCCAGTTTTTCCATGATAATGGCACGGAACTCTTCGAGTTCTGCATCAGAGTATCTTGTTTTTTCAGCCATATTATTTAGTTTTAAAAGGTTAATGTTATTCCTTTACGACACTCACATAAAGCGAGAAATCATCGAAACTTAATTCTATGCCATCCTTCACTTCGTCTACCAAATTAAGGGAGTTGGCAAGAACTTGGTTACAAATATAAGTATTATATTCTTTTACTGCGCTATCGGTTTTTGCTCATTTTTAGATAAAGATACCTTTATTTTATCAGTTATTTCAAAGCCACTGCCCCCCTTGCGAATATTCTGAATCTTACTCACAAGTTCACGAGCAATACCTTCACGACGCAGTTCTTCGGTTACAACAGTATCCAAAGCTACTGTCAATACGCCTTCATTGGCAACTACCCATCCGGGGATATCTTCACTGAAAATTTCCACTTCAGACGTTTCTATTTCAGCCGGAGTACCATTTAGGTCGAGAACAATTTTTCCTTCGTTTTCAAGAACGCTGATTTGTTCCTGATTCATGGCAGTTACAGCAGCGGCCACCTGTTTCATCAATGAACCGAATTTCTTACCTAGAATCTTGAAGTTACACTTCACTTTCTTCACAAGCAAATTGGATGTACCTTCCACGAAGTCTATTTCTTTAATATTCACTTCGTTCATTATCAATGATTTTACAGACTCTAAACGTTCTTTCATCAGTGCATCCACCGGAATCATCAACTTCTGTAACGGTTGTTTAACGATAATATTTATTTTCTTGCGCAGCGCCAACCCCATAGAAGATACTTTCTGTGCTAACTCCATGCGGGTTTCCAATTCTTTTTGTCAATAACAGTCTCATCGCAAACCGGGAAATCTGCAAGGTGGACAGAAGCTACATGGTCACGTCCGGTTGTTGCAATCAAGTCCATATACAATTTGTCTGCATAGAAAGGAGCAATCGGTGCCATTAGTTTAGCTACAGTTTCCAGACATACATATAATGTTTGATATGCCGCCAGCTTATCCTCTGTATAGCCTGTACCCCAAAAACGTTTTCTGCATAGACGTACATACCAGTTGGACAGATTATCATTTACGAAATCATTGATTAATCGTCCGGCTTTAGTCGGTTCATAGTCAGCATAGCACATATCCACATTCTTTATCAATGAGTTTAGTTCCGAAAGAATCCAACGGTCAATTTCCGGACGTTTGCTCATAGGAACATCGGCTTCCTGATAGGTAAATCCGTCAAGGTTAGCGTATGGAGCAAAGAATTTATATGTGTTGTGCAATGTTCCGAAAAACTTGCGGGTTACTTCCATTACACCGTCGGTATCAAATTTCAAGTTATCCCACGGAGAAGAATTAGTAATCATATACCAACGCAAAGGGTCAGAACCATATTGTTCGATGGCACCAAACGGATCAACAGCATTACCCAGGCGCTTGGACATTTTTATTTCCATTCTTGTCAAGCACCAGTCCGTTAGAGATAACATTTTTATAGGCTACACTATCGAATACCATAGTTGCGATAGCATGCAATGTAAAGAACCAGCCACGAGTTTGGTCTACCCCTTCAGCAATGAAGTCAGCCGGATAATAAGAACGATTATCTACAATATCTTTATTCTCAAACGGATAATGCAACTGTGCGTATGGCATGGCGCCTGAATCAAACCATACGTCAATCAAATCCGCTTCACGTTTCATCGGTTTTCCGCTTTCAGAAACGAGGATAATATCATCTACGTAAGGACGGTGAAGATCTATTTTATCATAATTGTCTTCGGTATATTCACCCGAATAAATCCTTTTTTCTTTATAAGGATTAGCAGTCATGAAACCGGCAGCGATGGATTTTTCTATTTCGTTATAGAGTTCCTCTACCGAACCGATACATAATTCCTCACCTTCTTCGCTACGCCAAATAGGAAGCGGAGTACCCCAATAGCGCGAACGGCTTAAATTCCAGTCGTTCAGGTTTTCCAGCCATTTGCCGAAACGTCCGGTTCCGGTAGATTCCGGTTTCCAGTTAATAGTCTTATTGAGTTCTATCATACGTTCCTTGGCAGCAGTAGAACGGATGAACCAGCTATCCAGCGGATAATAAAGGACCGGTTTGTCTGTACGCCAGCAATGTGGATAATTGTGTACCTGCTTTTCTATCTTGAATGCTTTGTTGGAAGCCTTCATTTTCATACAGATGTAAATATCCAGTGTCTCGGCAGAGGCAGCAGTTTTCTCATCGTATTTACCATTTACAGTAAATTGAGGGTCGTATGCATTTTTCACCCAGCGCCCCTGATATTCTTGATATTGTTCTACATCCACACATTCTTTTTACGAACTTTTCATCTAGTTCATCCAGCAGGAAGAATTTACCTGTCAAGTCTACCATCGGACGAGGTTCACCTTTTTGTTAATCATAAACAATGAAGGTATGCCTGCTGCACGTGCCACAAAAGCATCGTCTGCACCGAATGTTGGAGCGATATGTACGATACCTGTACCGTCTTCCGTAGTCACATAGTCACCAAGGATAACACGGAATGCTTGATTGGCAGCTTCTTCCCAATTACCGTTTTCGTCTACGTTTACCGGTTTCACCCATGGAATAAGCTGTTCATATTCCATACCTACCAAATCCGTGCCTTTGTATTCACCTACCACCTTGAAAGGAATCAGCTTGTCTCCCGGTTTGTAGTCTTCTAAAGGCAGTCCTTCTGCTTTTTGGTTAAAATGAGCATAAAGCAATGGTTTAGCCAGCACTACTGTCATTTTCTCACCTGTGTAGCCATTATATGTTTGTACAGCTACATAATCGATTTTGGGACCGACGCACAAAGCGGTGTTTGAGGGTAAAGTCCATGGTGTAGTAGTCCATGCCAAGAAGTAAGGAGTCCCCCACTCCGTCATTTCGGGTTTCGGGTTCTTCATCTTGAATTGCCCCACTACAGTAGTATCTTTTACATCCCGGTAACATCCAGGCTGATTTAATTCGTGAGAGCTCAGTCCTGTTCCGGCTGCCGGAGAATAAGGCTGAATGGTATATCCTTTATACAGTAAATTCTTGCCATATAGTTGCTTTAAGAGCCACCATAAAGTTTCAATATAGCGGTTGTCATAAGTGATGTATGGATTATCCAAATCTACCCAATAACCCATTTTATGAGTAAGGTCTGTCCATTCTTTTGTAAATTTCATCACATCCTTACGACAGGCTGCGTTATATTCGGCCACAGAAATCGTTTTTCCGATATCCTCCTTGGTAATTCCGAGTGCTTTTTCCACGCCCAGTTCTACCGGTAGTCCGTGAGTATCCCATCCGGCTTTACGTTTGACAAGAAAACCTTTCATGGTTTTGTAGCGGCAGAAAGTATCTTTTATAGTACGTGCCATTACGTGGTGAATACCCGGCATACCGTTGGCTGAGGGAGGTCCTTCATAAAAGACAAAAGAAGGACATCCTTCACGTTCTGTCATACTCTTGGCGAAAACATCGTTTTCATCCCACTTTTTCAGCACATCTTTATTGACCTGTGACAGGTTGAGCTGCGAGTGTTCAGCAAATTTCTTACTCATAATCATATCGTTTTTCTTGTATTCTCTAAATTGTAAATCGGGCAAAGACATAGTCTCCCAAAAATTAAGTTGCAAATTTACAAGAAAATTAGTTAGATAGAAAGTTTTATAGCCTGTTTTTTTAAGAAAGTGATTTCATTCAGCTCTCTTAAAGTGCAAAAACGCAATCTTCATGTAGCATTTGTTTGGCTCGTTTAATTTATCGGTTCGATTTAGGAGGATTGAAAAATTGAAGGAAAAAAGGAAATCGACCAATAACTATAACAATTAGACTTGCATTCCCCGAAAGATTAAACCATCTTTGCACAGTTTTTGTTTTTTATATAAAAGATTTTTAAATACAGAAAAATAAACATGAAACGATTCAGCCGTTCTTCATTGACAACAATGGCAGTTTGTCTACTTTTTATACCTGCTCTTCTTAAGGCACAGCCTCGGCCTGCTCACCGTAAGAAAGTGGGTGTGGTGCTAAGGGCGGTGGCGCTAAAGGCATGGCGCACATCGGTGTTCTGAAAGTTATAGAAAAAGCCGGTATTCCTATTGACTATGTGGTAGGTACCAGCATGGGATCTATCATCGGTGGTCTTTACTCTATCGGTTATTCTCCCGAGCAACTTGACAGCATGGTACGCCGTCAGGACTGGACTTTCCTTTTGAGCGACAAGATACCGAGAAGTGAACAAAATCTATCTGAACGCGATGCCTCACAAAAGTATGTGTTTTCTATTCCTTTCGGTAAAGGGGTAAAAGCCGAAGTTTTCGGTGGACTGATAAGAGGGCAAAATCTTGCCAACTTGTTCAGTGAGCTTACTATCGGTTATCACGACTCCATCAATTTTAATAAGTTGCCTATTCCTTTTGCCTGTGTTTCCGAGAATATAGTAAATGGCAATGAGGTTAATTTTCATGAAGGTGTATTGGCCACTGCTATGCGTGCCAGCATGGCCATCCCGGAGTCTTTACTCGGTCAGGCTAGACAGTATGGTACTGGTAGACGGTGGTGTAGTAAATAATTATCCTGTAAATGTGGCGCGTGCCATGGGAGCAGACTTAATTATCGGGGTGGATGTTCAAAGTGAACTTAAGCCTGCCGGAGAATTAAATAGTGCCGGTGCCATATTAGGGCAATTGGTGAATCTCATGGGGGCAGGATTTATATAAGAAGAATCTGAAAAAGAAACGACTACTTATATTAAGGTAAACGTAGAGGGTTATTCTGCCGCCAGTTTTACTCCCTCCGCCATCGATACTCTGATAATGCGTGGCGAAGAAGCTGCCATGGCACAAGATAGTGCATTAATGGCTCTGAAAAGCCAGTTGGGGGCTGGATAGTACTTATATGCCCCAACCGATTCCTTCTTATCCCTACTCGCCTGAGCGAAAGGTATATGTGAAAGAAATTACTTTTGACGGTCTTGATGAGAAAGACAAAAAATGGTTGTTGAAGCGTTGCGATCTTAAAGAAAATTCCGAGATAAGTATTCGCCGGATAGAGGAAGCTACTGCTATTCTGTCGGCCAATTTAGGCTATTCGGGGGCGACTTATAATTTGCCTGAAGCCCCGGGAGGTGGCTATAACCTGAATTACACGTTAAGTAAGAAGTATGAAAACAAACTAAATGTCGGCATTCGTTTCGACTCGGAAGAAATAGCCAGTTTATTAATAAACGTAACCAGTAATTTCAAAGGGAAATTGCCCAGTACGCTATCACTTACGGGACGTTTAGGAAAACGTTATACTGCCGGAATTAATTATGCTTGGGAACCGGCTCCGCTGAAACGTGTCGGGCTGTCCTACCTGTTCCAATACAATGACGTCAATTTTTATCATTATGGCGACCGCACACACAATTCTACTTTCCGTTATCATCAGGCAGAGTTTGCTTTCTCGGATGTGTGGTATAAAAATGTGCGTTTCGGTATTGGTCTCCGTTATGAGTATTATGATTATGATAAGTTTCTTTATCAGGAAGGAAGCACCACTCAGCAATACTCGACAGACAATGAGCATTTTTTTAGTTATTTTGCTCAAATGGAATACGAAACATTTGATAAGGCTTATTTCCCTTCACGAGGTATCTCGGCGCGTGCTTCCTATTCACTCTATACAGATAATTTTACACAATATAATGACCATGCTCCTTTCTCTGCTATCAAAGGTTATTGCGAAGGGGTAATGCGGCTGACCAATCGTTTCTCGATTCTTCCTTCCGTATACGGACGCTTTCTCATTGGAAAGGAAATCCCCCTACCCAAATTGAATGCCATGGGTGGAGATGTTCCGTCACGCTTCCTGCAACAGCAGTTGCCTTTTGTGGGAATAAATAATGTAGAACTTATGGATAATTCGTTATTGATAGGCACGATAAAGTTCCGGCAGCGAATGGGAAGTGTGCATTATGTCACTTTGACCGGCAATTATGCGCTGAGCAGTCATAAAGTGAGTGGGTTACTGAAAGAGAAAACTATGTTCGGCTGTGGAGTCGGCTATGGATTGGATAGTATATTTGGTCCGCTGGAAGCATCCATCAACTACGCAAACCATGCCGATAAAGTGAGCATGTATGTCAATTTAGGATTCAAGTTTTGATTCGTCATTGACAACGGCCATCATCCCTTCTATCTGGGCCAATGCCATCATGCGACCGTGAAACGAATATCCGGGATTGTATCCCTTGTCGGTGTCACCGAGCATCATACGCCCGTGGTCTACACGCATGGGAACGCCCGGACGCTCTTTCTCAAAGATACGGATAAGTTCGATGATATGAGCACGGCCTCCCAAATGGGAGGCTTCAATGAAATTTCCGTTGGGAAAAGCGTTCGTACTGCGCAAGTGTACAAAATGAGTGCGGTGGGCAAACATTCGCGCCAAAGCAGGTACATTGTTGTGCAGTCCTGCACTGAGCGAACCGGCACAGAAAGTGAGCCCGTTATGCGGATTGTTTACAGCATGCAGTATCCAGGCAATATCCTCTTCGCTGGTTTACAATGCGTGGCAAACCAAGAACAGGAAAAGGAGGATCGTCGGGATGAATACACATATTGATGCCATATTCATCACATACGGGCATAATAGCTTGAAGGAAATAACGTAAATTTTTCGCGCAGGGCGTCACGGTCTATTCCTTTTGTAGGGTGCCAACAGATGATGGAATGTGTCAACAGGGTTCTTGTCCCCATTCTTTGATATTTCCATTTACAAAGCCTTGGGTTTTTAATAATGATGGTATCTACAAGTTCTTCTTTTTCAGCATCGGTAATGACTTTATCTAATTCGTACATTTGTTTCAATTCATTTACCGTGTAGTCTTTTTCAGCTTCTGCGCGTTGTAGAATCAGGCAGTCGAAATATGCAAAACGTATTTTATCAAAATAGAGTGATGATGTTCCATCTTCCCAAAGATGCTCTAAATCTGTACGAATCCAGTCGATAACAGGCATGAAGTTATAACAGACTGTTTTTACTCCCGCCTTGCCTAAATTAATAAGACTTTTCTTGTAATTCTCTATCAGGTTATCACGCTCGGCACCGCCATATTTTATGGCTTCACTCACCGGCAAACTTTCTACTACCGACCAGCGCAGACCATAAGTCTCAATATATGTCTTTTGGTTTAGGATAGCCTCCAAAGGCCACACCTCACCATTGGGAATTTCGTGAAGAGCAGTCACAATACCTTCTACTCCGATTTGTCTCAACATGGGAAGAGTAATTTTATCATTCTTTCCAAACCATCTCCATGTCTTTTCCATCTTTATTGTCGTTTTGATTTTATCTTAGGTAATCAAGAATATACTTTATTGATGAATAATCATTGCAGAGCGTGCCGGTACTAATGATTTCATTACCTGATACTTGCCCCATTCCCGACTGCTTGATTTTTCCATCTTTGCAAACGATTGTATAGCGACCGGCCGGAATAGATAATTTGGCAGGCTCTTTACGGCTGTTGAACGCCACGATAATATTTTTTTCCATGAGTCGCCGTTAGCATTATCTTTCAGGATAAAGGCCACCAGATTGCTGCCTTCTACAGGCAGGAATTCCATGTATTGGCGTACTTTATCGGCATCTCCCATTCGAAAAGCCGGGTGATTTTTTCGCAATGTTATCAGCTCTCTCACATAATCAAAAACATCATGATGTATCGTCTTGTTCCTCCAATCAATTGTGTTGATACTATCAGGACTATTGTAAGAATTATGTATTCCTTTCTTGTCTCGCATCATTTCGTCTCCGGCAAAAATAAAAGGTACACCTTGTGAGGTGAAGACAAAAGTTTCGGCCAATTTGTGCAGAGAGGCACGTTCTTCGTCCGTTGCATCCGGCATCGTTGCTTTTAGTCTGTCTGCCAGACACATATCATCATGGCAGCTGACATAACTTATCATTTGGGTCGGTTGTAATGCCCACGGTTCTTTGCTGTAATTCACCGAATCATTTATTACTTGTGGATGTTTGACTGCTCCCACCAACCCAAACTTTATACTCATCTCATGCCCCGGTTGGCCAATCAAGAAAGCACCTTTCCGGTCATCATCCCAACCACCGCGCAAACCGTCGCGCATTTCATCGGAGAAAGCGGCAATACGTGGCATCTTGTATATATTGGCTTTCATGGCAAGTTCTTCTTGATCAAGCTGGGGAGCGCTGGCGGCCCATCCTTCACCATAAATAAAGATGGATGGATCTATCTTGTCTACGGCAGCACGGATTTCGTTCATTGTCTCAATATCGTGAATACCCATCAGGTCAAATCGGAAGCCGTCAATGTGATATTCGTTTATCCAGTAGAGTACAGACTCCACCATGTATTTACGCATCATGGCACGGTCGCTGGCAGTCTCGTTTCCGCAGCCGGGTAGCCGTTGGCCGGTTTACCATCCTTTGTTTGGCGATAAGTAGCCGGGACCGTACGCTCGAAGTTGCTTTCCTCAGTGTTAAAAGTATGATTATAAAACCACGTCGAGTACCACACGGATACCTGCTTTGTGAAGGGCCTGCACCATCTGCTTGAATTCCTTGATTCTCACATCGGGCTTATAAGGATCGGTGGAATAAGAACCGTCAGGTACATTATAGTTCTGAGGATCATAGCCCCAGTTGTATTGTGCCTTGTCCGGTTTACTTTCGTCCACAGATGCATAATCGTATGAAGGAAGAATATGCACGTGCGTGTGACACCCAGTTCTTTCAGGTGGTCGATGCCGGTTTTTTCACCCTGCGAAGTAGTAGTTCCTAATTCGGTTAATGCAAAGGAATTTTCCTTTTATTACGAATTCCCGAAACTGAATCCAAAGAAAAATCGCGATGATGCATTTCATATACTATGATGTCGGCATAGTCCTTTAAAAGCGGACGTACATCGTTCGCCCAGCCTTCAGGATCGGTGGAGCGCAAGTCAATGACAGCAGCACGCTTTCCATTTACTCCCACTGCTTTAGCCATAATGCCCGGTGGTATCTCCCAGCCACTTACCATTTACTTTTACATTAAAAAGTATAGAACTTTCCTTTTTAAGTCTTCTTTAATAGAAGTATTCCAAATACCATCTTCTCCCATTTCAAGCGACAGAGTTTGATAAGCAGAACCTTCGTTGCCCGAATCATATAACAATACACGCACTTCTTCAGCTGTAGGTGCCTCAAAGTGTAAACTTGGTTTCAATTGGCGAGTACTCCATTTCCACTAACTTCCCTTCGGGGATAGGATATTCTTCAAAAGATGTATATTCTTTCTTTACAGACTGACAACTGATGGTGGTTGACATAATCGATGCCCAAATAACGTGTTTGACATTCATAAATTTATATTTTGTTACTTACCAATACTTTTTTGTTTATCTCCTTATTTTATCAGGATTTTTATTGATAAAATCTTTTCCATCCTGAATACTCTTTGGCAAGAGTGGGTCTTCCGCTTGCAAATAATGGCAATAGGCTGCGGCAAGTCCATCGGTAGCATCCATAAAAGGTAGCATTTCGTTATCGGGAATATGGAGCATACGCTTCAGCATATCCGCCACCTGTTCTTTACTGGCTTGTCCGTTGCCGGTGATAGCCATTTTTATTTTTAATGGAGCATATTCGGTGATGGGGATATCACGGCTTAGTGCGGCAGCCATTGCTACCCCTTTGCGCACGCCCTAATTTTAGCATGGACTGTACATTCTTTCCAAAAAAAGGGAGCTTCAATGGCCAGTTCATCGGGCAGATACGCTTCAATAATGCCGATAACACGTTCAAAGATTCGACGAAGCTTAAGATAATGATTATCGTATTTACGTAAATCTATCACTCCCATGGTGATGACTTGCGGTTTGGTACCTGCTATTTTCAGCAATCCGTAACCCATGATGGTAGTTCCGGGGTCAATACCCAGAATTATTTTCTCTTTAACCGGCTGAATCACTTGATAACCTCCATTAAGGTGGGAAATCCTACCACTTTGTCTTTGAAGACTTTCATCATTTCTTCGTTAAGCTTCATACCTTGCCGGGTATGCCAGTGATGTAAGGCTGCACTGTCTTCTACTTCCCATTGCAGTGAAAAACATTCACTGTCTTCTTCTTTATGACTGAGGATGTGAGTAAGGCGCGGACTTTGAAGCAATCCTTGTTTTTCTACTTCGGGAATATAGCATTCATTAAGCCAGATGACAAAGTTACGTGCATCATCAATTGCTACTTGATAAGTGGTATTATATATCAGCATATTCATTTTATTTGTTTACATTAAACAGATACGTTTTTGCAAATGTAATAAAAATACCCCGACTTCTCGCAAGCCGGGGCATCTATTATGAACAAAAAATTAAATTAATCAGATATGCAACTCGATAGTTGCTTCACCTGATGAACCTCATAAACAGAATGGATGATTCTTTGTTCATTCATAGAGGAGAAATAATATTATATTAAAATAATTGGAAGAAAAATAAGGTTTCTATTTTGCAATTTCAATTTTATGTGTATCTTTGCAACACAAAACCGGGGCATTAGCTCATCTGGCTAGAGCGTTAGACTGGCAGTCTAAAGGTGGCGAGTTCGAGTCTCGCATGCTCCACAATATCCCTTCCCTGTTGCTTTATATAAAAAAAGCAGAAAGAATTATCAGGGAATTTAAAAATTTTATCAAAAAAACATTTAGGACGTAGGTATCTACGTCCTATTTTTATTTGTCACATTCCCTGAAACAGCAACCGATATTGAAGTAAATCGGGTCAATCCGAAAACTCCGTGGGTGATAAGGGTCCGGTCATTATTCTTGAGGATTTAGCACATCGATCAAACACCTGTCCCCTGATGTTGTCTCCTCCGGTTTTCAACCCCTGCATGCGTTTTTTGAGCTTCCTACGTCGTTTCATTAGCCGGACCAAGCGTTTTCGTCCTTCCGGTTATGCCTGTCTGTCCGTCGAATTACTACAGTCTCCGGCGGCGGACTGTATAGTCCGTTGCAGTGGATCGTACAGTCTGCTACAGTGGACTGTACAGTCCATTGCCGCAGACTGTAATAATCTTCCGTTTAAAAGACCTTGACCGGCCATAGGAAACGGTTTATTCTTCCCTTTGTTTGTGATATGATATTTATCCCCCCAAGAATAATAAGTGACCCGATTTTTACTCAAAAAAATAAAAGAAATGTTCTCATAGCCTGAAAGCTGCTTAATCATAAGTCAGCCTCACAAAGATAACTATTATTATTAAAAAATCCCCATTATTTACTACTAATTTGTTACATATCCGACACATAATTTGGCAATCAGCTAATTTTGCTCTATCTTAGTCCGATAATTATGTTATATGGCATATTGCCCAAGATAAACCTTTAAACACATTTCACTTACATGAAAAAACTTTTTACTACGGTGTGTGTAGCCGCTACTCTCGGCTTACTTACATCATGCGGTACACAAACCGCACCGGAAAGAACTTACAACGAAGGGATAAACATCATCCCGATGCCGGCTTCTTTGCAGCAACAGGAAGGTCGTTTCCTATTATCTTCCAGTTCTTCTTTCTATGCTCCTACGGAAGCCAAAACTATTGCAGAGTTCATCGCAGCCAAATTGAAAAATTCTACAGGATTTAATTTTGCAATAGCTGATGCAGAGAAGGATGGCGGAATTTCTCTTCTCATTGATCCTGCCATGGAGATAAACGAGGAAGGTTACCGATTGGATGTTACTCCACAAGGTGTCAAAATCCAGGCCAAGACTCCACAGGGTGTCTTTTTATGGTATGCAAAGTTTTTTGCAATTGCTGCCTGCCGAAGTGGAGAGTCCTTCAGTGGTCAAAAAACATCGAATGGAGTGCACCTTGCGTAAGTATCGATGATGCTCCACGTTTTTGCTTATCGTGGTATGATGCTTGACCCATGCCGTCACTTTATTCCGGTGGAAAATGTGAAAAACAACTTGACGTATTGTCTTTGTTCAAAATCAATACTTTTCATTGGCATCTTACCGACGACCAGGGATGGAGAATCGAAATCAAAAAATATCCCAAGTTAACAGAAATAGGCTCTAAGCGTATTGATGGAGAGGGGGCACTGAATATGGCGGTTTTTACACACAGGAGGAAATAAAGGATATAGTAGCTTATGCTGCCGAACGTTTTATTACGGTAATTCCAGAATTGGAAACTCCGGGACATGAGCTGGCTGCCATCTCAGCCTATCCCGAACTTTCTTGTAAAGGTCAGCCCACCACTCCACGTATTATTTGGGGTGTGGAAGATATTGTAATGTGTCCGGGAAAAGAAGACATGTTTAAATTCCTGGAAGATGTTGTTGAAGAAATGGTTCCGTTGTTCCCCGGCACTTATTTCCATATTGGCGGTGATGAATGTCCTAAAAGCAGCTGGAAGAACTGTCCGGCTTGTCAGGCACGCATCAAGGCTGAAGGTTTGAAAACGGATAAAAATCACACGGCCGAGGAACGTTTGCAAAGTTACGTTATTCAGCGCATGGAGAAAAATGCTTGCTAAACATGGCAAGAAAATTATCGGCTGGGATGAGATTCTTGAAGGTGGTTTAAGTCCTGAGGCTACTGTAATGTCATGGCGCGGCGAAGCCGGAGGTATTGCTTCTGCTTTGCAGGATCACGATGCTATTATGACTCCGGGCGGAAACGGTATGTATCTCGATACCTTCCAGGGAGATTCAAAGATCGAACCGGTAAGTATCGGTGGCTACACCTTGTTGGAAAAAGTGTATAGCTACAATCCGGTTAGTTCGGCGATACATTGGTCACTTTGGGTAAAGATAAACATATTAAAGGTGTACAGGCTAATCATTGGTCGGAATATATGTACAATACCGACATTATGGAATATCGTATGTATCCGCGTATGCTGGCTGTTTCTGAAATTGCATGGACTCCGTTGGATAAAAAGGATTACAAAGACTTTGAACGCCGTATCAACAATGCTTATGTGCGTTTGATGGTCATGATGTCAATTACCATATTCCGCAACCTGAACAACCGAACGGATCTTGTAACTTTGTGGCTTTTGTTGATTCCACTTCTTTTTGACATTCAAAACTACGTCCCGAAACGATGGTTTACACGCTGGACGGTACTGACCCGACACCTTTGTCTACTCAATACACAGAACCGATTAAAGTGACAGAAACCACTACCCTAAAGATTCGTACAGTTCTTCCTTCCGGAAAAATGAGTCCGGTTCGTAATATCACTGTAGAAAAAACAGGCATTGGCTCCTGCCAAAGTGGTTGAAAAAAACGACTCGGGGCTGAAGATGAAGATGGCTGACGGCACATTCTTTAAAGCAAGTGAATTGAATAAAGCAACAGAATGGAAAGAAATGACAGTGAAATCTCTTCGTGATATACGCAGCCAGGTGGAATCTACCGAAAGTATGCGTGGCGTAAAACAATACGGTGCTATCGCTACCGGATATGTAGATATTCCTGAAGATGGTGTTTATTACTTCACCACAAACAATGATGAAGTATGGATTGACGGTAAGCTTCTTATCAGCAATGAGGGCGAAGTGAAACGTTTCTCACGCAATGACAAATCAGTCGCATTGGCTAAAGGTCTGCACGAATTGAAGGTAGTGTTCCTTGGACACATCATTGGTGGATGGCCTTCACTGTGGGATGATGCTTCTATCTCAATCCGCAAGGCAGATCAGGAGAAATTCACTCCTATCAAGCCTGAACAATTATTCTATTAATAATAAGTAATACCGGGCACGGAAGCTACGGGTTCTCTTTTTTGAAGTTCGTGTATTCCGTGCCTAAAATATATCTTCCTAATTCTTTGGTATCGGCTTAGACCACACCTCTTCTTTTGTCGATTTATCTATAACTGAAATAATTCCTCCCGGAAAGTCTTTCACATAACCTTTTTTCTCTGCCAGCATATCTTCTGCCATCCGAATAGCTTTCTCTTTGTCCTTCAAGTTGAATCCCTTTATTGGCTGAGTCTTGTTCGTCTCTGAAAGTAAATATCGTATGTTTCCATTATTTGTTCATAGTTTAAAATTGGGGTGCAAAGATATAATTTCTAATGAATATAGAGCCGAATTAAATTATATTTTAGTTTCCCATAAACAAAAAAAGAATATCTGCTGTTTTATTTGTTGTATTTGACAAGTATCGTATTATGATAAAAACAAAATATTATATCCTGATTATCACTTGCTTGTGGTTACAGGCAGGTCTTGCTGCTACGCCTTCTGCCTTTTATTCGGCATTAAAAAGATATATCCTTTGGCTGCTGATGTCGAATGGTCGCAACAGGGAAACTATCATACGGCTGATTTTATACAAAATGGATTCGACACAAAGGTATGGATGAATATCAATGCTCAATGGGTAATGACGAATACCGATTTGCAAACTGCAGACCAACTGCCTCCCGGTGCTTATAATGCGTTTACATTCAGTTCCTTTTCACAATGGACGGTACAAAATGTCTTTTTTATCGAGTTCCCCAAACGACCGGCTGTCTATGTCGTACAGGTAAATATGGATAATTCTGATGCTATTTATCAGCTATTCCCCCGGCGGACGCATGCTGCAAACAAAGGGATGCAAGCTATAATAATACTGCCATCTCCCCTTCCGTCTTTGATTTTATGTAGAAAAAGGTGAAATAAACATTGCACTGGTAGTGAAAAAGACT
>VOFK01003778.1_pt1 | contig 30265 bp, 40 predicted proteins | sample 5384121 | NCBI WGS metagenome assembly VOFK01 (sample SAMN12384730, study PRJNA508395) | human gut metagenome | isolation source: healthy gut J | host: Homo sapiens | reverse complement strand
TCAATTACCCCGATTTCAATTTAAAAGCTATTACTTCAATATAATTTATATTCTTCTTTAGTAAATCGTTTTTATTCTTACTTTAGAGTCTTTTTGACATATCATGACAAATGGGTTTGGTGTTTTGCTTGGCAGTAAGTTGCAAATGGATAAGTTTTAAAGTGTAGTATTTTAATCAATCAGATAAACAATAGGCGATGATTAAATGAAAATTTGATTTGGCTTACTCATTGGGCTTTAAAGGTTAGGCTGTCCGCTGGGAGTTCATATTCACCGCCAACCATAAAACACTTTGGAAGGAGGGCGTCACCATGATTCGAGGTGGAGAGTAGGGAACAGGCAGGAGCTTAAGGTTGTAATTTGGTTGGGAAAGCGTATAGTCAGGTACTGCCAAAGGTGCTTAGGAAAGGACAGCACTCCATAAATTGGTCAACATCGTATAGCAAACTCTATCATCTCTTTGAATGAACTTTAGTTGCAACTAATGCTTCACGTGATTAATTTCAGTTTGCCAATTACAAGAAGAGCCGTCAGCAGCCCGGCCAGGGAAGAGTTTTATTCTTGGCTGGCAGTCACATGAAATTGATTTGTAAGGAATAGAAAGAAGGAGGCTTCACAACCAAAAGACTGCTTGGAAATTAAAGAGAAGCCGACAAAGGGGCCCATCAAAGCAGGAAAGAGCTGAGGTCAAATCACAGGGATAAAAGAATACTGGCAAACAAAAGAGCTTTACCATGTTTTATTATAACTATTTTGTTTGTCATTGTGCTGATGAAACAACTTATTGGCACAACAGACAATCATCATAAGACTTTAAATTTAGAATTGGACTGCAGCTCATTGGTAGGTCAAAATTATTTGACTAAATACAATTTCCAATTTAAGTTACACAATCAACTAAGAGAATAGAATTTTATGTATTTTTTTATGTAGAATTGAAGCCAATCCATCAATCCATTGGCACCAGTGTTCAAAGGAATCCAGCTGCGCCTGCAGGTTATCCACGTTGACCTGTGCGCTGGTAATGCTCTGGGAGATGGACTGCATGGTGGAGTAGTACAAGGCCTCCACCTCGCTCTGGCTCTGCTCCATCATGGTTTTGATCTGAGCATCGGAGTAACCGGCAGCCTGATAGGCCGTGGCATCAAAGGTCTTCTGGGAGACCTGGCTCTTGTAGGTCTCGTACTGATAGTAGTAGGGCTGGATCTTCGGGGTTTGTCTCGCTGAAGTAGTTGGTATCATCCTGCACTGCACTGCAGCAGCTTGTTGTACTGGTCCAGCTGGGTCTGGTAGATCTTGAGCTGGCTTTTCCAGGTTATCCTGCTGCATGTCGATATCCGTGCTCTTGATGTGGGCCACGAGGTCGCCCCTCGTTCACATAGCTGCCCTCCGAAATATACATCTCGGTAATGGAGCCGGAATAACTGGACATGATATAGGTCTTATTGCTGGCCTGAACGGTGCCTGCGTTCTGGCTGACATAAATGCGGTTGGTATGGGTGCTCCACACCACCAGAAACAGCATGAAGATGCCCACCAGAATGACAAAAAAAAGCCATAAGGGGGCAGCTTTTTGTCCATCATGATCCGGCGGTCCTGCAGATCCGAAAGGTTCTGAATGGTTGTCGTCATAATTACTTGGTCTCCATAAAGACGTCAACCACGGCTTCGTCTTCGTCCTGATTGACATAGATGGTATAGGAGTGCCGGTCAGTTTCTGCTCATTCTCAAAAAAAAAGCGTGGACCTGCAGCTTGTGCGGAAGCCAGCTGGCTTTCGGGCATGGGGCCAGGTGTAGTGGGCGTACAGGCAGTTCTTCACCCGCAGAATAGCATCCATGTGGTAGTCCTGCTCCATCTGGCCGATGAACTGGGTAGCCTGCTGCATCATGTACAGGTGCATCTGACGATCCTCACCAACCACCATGGCCTGCACAATGGGGCCAATGGGCTGTGCGTTGTTGCTCTTGATAAAGTTGTGCATCTGGGTCAGCACCACGGGCAGACTGGCCATTCTCTTCCGGATGGATCTCACGGGGAGAGCACATTGGTGAGCTTCAGGGTCTTGTTCTCGGCTACTTTGATCTCTTTCATGTTGAATACCTCGGTTCCTTTTCAGATTTTTCAGAAGAGGGCAGTAATAGGCAATCGAGAAAGGGGGAAAACCGCCGCAGAGAGCAGCTTTCTTCTCCGCTCCCCGATCGCCTACTACTTATAAAAGTAATAGGGATCTTTGCAAATAAAATGTGCCCGAAAGCATTTTGCCTCCGGCACACCATAGGGCATAAGTTACCTGGAGCAGGGGGCCTGTTCAGGATACCATCTATGGACTAAACAGAAAGTCTTTTCTAGCTCTTTTTTATCTGACACACAGCAAAACTATATCAAATCAAGCATCCATCATGAATTACTCTCTTTCATATGTAACCGGGTACGCACCCGGCTGCAACATATCAATAGGTGATCGACTCACCGTCGTCATCCTGCCACGGCCTGCATGACAGACTGCTTGGGCTCTGCCTTTTTGCTGCGGTAGATGCCCTGCTGCATGTTCCACAGCTCATAGTACTTGCCTTCCTTGGCAAGCAGCTCATCGTGCGTGCCGCGTTCCACGATCTTGCCGTGATCCATCACAAGGATCAGGTCGCAGTCACGGACGGTGGAGAGGCGGTGGGCGACGATCAGCATCGAGCGGTCTGCAAGCTGATCGTAGATCATGTTGAAGATCAGATTTTCCGTAGCAAAGTCCAGATTACTGGTAGATTCGTCCAGAATGTAGAGGTTAGAGTCTTTCAGGAAAGCGCGAGCCAGTGCGATACGCTGCTTCTCACCGCCGGACAGGCCGTTGCCGGCTTCTTCCAGATAGGTGTTATACTGCAGGGGCAGCTTGCGGATGAAGTCGTGAGCATCTGCCTTCTTGGCAGCTTCCTTATACCTCGTCCAGCGTGGCGTCCATGCGGGAGACGCGGATGTTATCATAGATGGTCTTACTAAACAGCTCGATGTTCTGGGGCACATAGGCAATGGCGCGGCGGACCGAATCATTGGTGTATTCAGCCAGATTCACGCCGTTGAAGTCGATCTCGCCCTCTTCGGGGTCGTAGTACTTCAGCAGCAGCTTGGTAATCGTGGATTTGCCGCTGCCGCTGCTGCCCACCAGGGCGACTTTTTTACCGGCAGGGATGGTGAAGCTGATGTGATCCAGCGCCGGGGCGCGGTTGCCATAGCGGAAAGTGACGTCCTTGAACTCGATGTCGCCCTCCACCTTTTCCAGATCGGTGCGGCTCTTCGTCGCCGACCGTCTCGGAGGGATAATCCATGATCTCGCCCAGACGCTTCATAGAGATGCTGGCTTCCTGAATCTGCATCTGCAGGCCAATCAGGTTGCTCAGCGGGGAGGTAAAGTAGCTGGACAGTGTGCTGAAGGCCATAAAGCCGCCCAGCGTCATCTCACCCTTCAGAACCTGACTGATACCCATGCCCACATAGGTGGTCAGCATGCTGAAACCGGTGGAGATGAAGGTGGAGATCAGGCCCCTGCGTGGTACTGATGCGGCTGGACCGCAGGCTGATTTTCAGGCTCTTGATGTACTCGCGTTCCAGATTATCCAGCTCGGTCTGCTCGTTGGCATTGCACTTGATGGTCTCGAATGCCGCGCAGGCTCTCGATCATCTGGCTGTTGAGGGCAGCCGACTGGATCATGGTCTCTTCGTTGATCTTTTTGTAGGGGCTGCTTGTAGACCAGCACCAGCAGGATGCTGACCAGTGCCATGAACAGCGAGATGGAGAACAGCATGGCGTTCATCCGGAACAGGATGATGCCGGTGATGACATGGCCATGGAGATGTCCATCACAAGGCTCAGCGCGATGCTGGTAAAGATAGATTTGATGGTGTTTGCGTCCGAGTAACGGGTGGTGATATCACCAGTCTTGCGGGTGGCAAAGAACTTCATGGGCAGATGGAAGATATGCCCGAAGTAGCCCAGCATCAGCGGGAATATCGACCTTGATGGACAGATAGATGAGCACCCACTGCCGGACAAAGCCCACCAGCGTATTGGTGATGCTGACCATGCTGAACACAAGGATCAGCGTGACCAGCAGGCTGTTCAACCCGTAGGGCAGCACCTCGTCCATCAGGATCTTATTGAACATGGAGGACGCGATGCCCAGAATGGTGGTGATGATCGAACTGAGGATGGCGTAGAAGAACAGCTTTTTCTGGGGCAGCAGCAGGTTGACGTAACGCTTCATCATGCCGCCCTTTTCAATCTTGCCGCCCTTGAACTCCGAGGTGGGGTTCAAAAGCAGCAGAAACGCCGGTAAAGTTCTTGTAGAACTCGTCCAGACTGATCTTTTCAGCTCCGTGCCGGGGTCGCCGATGACGACGTAATCCTTGCACTTATGTTTTTTGCCGTTCTTCTCATCTTCCTTGGCGGCTTCGGCTTCCTTTCAGCATGTGCCGACGGCGCTCACCGTCATCCTTTATGGTGGTGTTTTTGAACACCACAACAAAAGTGAGCCAGACCCTGATCAGTGATGACCTGTGCAATACAGGGAAGCGAGAAATCGCTCAGGAAATTTTCGCGGTCCACGCGAACCGCTGCAGTGGTGAAACCCAACTCATTAGCGGCTTTTCTGCAAACCAACAAGGTTGGTGCCTTTCAGGTCGGTGCCATCATGTCGCGTAAGCGGGTGATGGTGATTTCCTTTTTGTAATGGAGGCACACCATTGCGAGACTGGCAGCTGCACAGTCGGTCGTGTCGTGCTGCCGCACATAGGTGTAACGCATAGATGCTTCCTTTGATCTATACAAATTTATTCAAACAGCGGCAGGCGTTTTGAAGAAGCGGCTTGCCCAGCACAACGTTTGCCGCACAAGACCACCAGCCGGTGCTTTGTTTGTCCTGCGGAGAACCATGACAAAACACCGGTCGGCTGCTATCAAAAGCCGAAGGGAGCGCCTACCCTTGATCTGTGTGCCGGACTTTGGAAAAACAGATACAAATTCCCAAAGCTTATAAACAGTATACCACAATCTGACAGCTTCTTCAAGTAGTCAAATTTTTAAGAAATCATTATCCTTGATGCTTTTTTTTCGCATGAATGCTGTGCTTTTGGGACAGAGAAGCCCAAAAACAGAGGAGAAACACGACTGCATGGCTGTACAAAAAAAGGGATGTAGTATGGGACAAACAAAAAAGGCAATGTTCTGTGGAACATTGCCTTTCTTCTGGCGCCTCTTGCCTGACTCGAACAGGCGACACCCTGATTAACAGTCAGGTGCTCTAACCGACTGAGCTAAAGAGGCAGATCACATTTGTGACTGCGAGAGATATTATACCGCATAAGAATGCCTTTTGCAAGCCTTTTTTAAAAAATGAATCATTTTTTAAAAATGAAAAAAGTCCTGCAGCGTTTTGAAACGCTGCAGGACGGTTCTGCGCTATTATAAAAGAAGGAAAATTTATTTCAGCTTGCTCTTGGCCTTCATGCGCTGCTCGTGGTTCAGGATCTGCTTGCGGATGCGCAGGTTCTCCGGGGTGACCTCCAGCAGCTCGTCAGGTGCCAGGAACTCCAGGCAGCCCTCCAGGCTCAGCTTGCTGATGGGGATCAGGCGCAGAGCGTCGTCGGAGCCGGATGAACGGGTATTGGTCAGGTGCTTGGTCTTGCAGACGTTCACGTCCACATCCTCGCCGGAAGCGGTGTAGCCAATGACCATGCCCTCGTACACCTTCTCACCGGGGCCCACCAGAAGGGTGCCGCGCTGCTGAGCATTGAACAGACCGTAGGTGACGGCCTCGCCGGTCTCAAAGCTGACCAGAGAACCGGTGGAGCGGTTGGCAATCATGCCAGCCCAGACATCGTAACCGTCAAAGATCTGGTTGATGATGCCCTCGCCGTGGGTATCGGTCAGGAACTGGTTGCGGTAGCCGAACAGGCCGCGGCTGGGCATCCGGAACTCCAGGCGCACACGGTCAGAGCCTAGGGACTCCATCTGCTGCAGGATGGCCTTGCGCTGGCCCAGACCGGTCATGACGGCACCCTGATACTGGGTGGGCACGTCGATGACAACGTGCTCCATAGGCTCGTAGGTCTTGCCGTCGATGACCTTGGTCAGAACGTGCGGGGAGAAACCTGCAGCTCATAACCCCTCGCGGCGCATGGTCTCGATGAGGATGGACAGATGCATCTCACCACGGCCCATGACACGGAAGGAATCAGTGGTGGCGGAGTCCTCCACCTTCAGAGCGACGTCCTTCAGCAGCTCCTTCTGCAGACGGTCGCGGATCTGGCGGCTGGTGACGAACTTGCCCTCGCGGCCGGCCAGCGGGCTGTCGTTGACCGAGAAGGTCATCTCCACGGTGGGGTCGTTGATCTTGACGAAGGGCAGCGGCTCCACCTTGGAGGGGCTGCACAGGGTATTGCCGATGGTCACGTCGGGCAGGCCGGAGAAGGCCACGATATCGCCGGCGGTAATGTTATCGCACGGCTGACGGCCGTTGGCCTGGAAGTCGTACAGCTTGGTCAGACGGCCGCGCATCTTCAGGTCGGGGTTGTGCCAGTCGCACACGACCACTTCCTCGCCCACCTTGGCAACACCGTTCTGGATGCGGCCGATGCCGATGCGGCCCACGAAGTCGTTGTAGTCCACAGAGGACACCAGCATCTGGAAGGGAGCCTCAGGGGTCGCCCTCAGGCGGCTTGATGGTGCTCAGCAGAGTATCGAACAGGGGATCAGGTCGGGTGCCCGGGCACATCCGGGTCCAGGCTGGCGGTGCCGTCACGGCCGCAGCAGAACAGGATGGGGCACTCCAGCTGCTCGTCGGTGGCACCCAGATCCATCAGCAGGTACAGCACCTCATCGATGACTTCCTTGATGCGGGCGTCGGGGCGGTCGATGTTGTTGATGGCGACCACAAGACTCAGGTTCTGCTGCAGAGCCTTCTGCAGCACAAAGCGGGTCTGGGGCATGCAGCCCTCGGCAGCGTCCACCAGCAGCAGTACGCCGTTGACCATCTTCAGAACGCGCTCGACCTCGCCGCCGAAGTCGGCGTGGCCCGGAGTATCGACGATGTTGATCTTGACACCCTTATAGGTGCAGGAGCAGTTCTTGGCCAGAATGGTAATGCCGCGCTCACGCTCGATATCACCGCTGTCCATGACACGCTCTGCCACGACCTGATTATCACGGAATGCGCCGCTCTGACGCAGCATGGCGTCCACCAGCGTGGTCTTGCCGTGGTCAACGTGAGCGATGATAGCGACATTGCGCAAATCGTTACGAACCATAAATAACAACCTCTCTATTTTAAAACTCATAAAATACGAACGAACGTCATACAATTTAAGTTTATAACAGGAAGAGGGTGGTTTGTCAAGATTGTATAAAAATTTTTTCTGCAATTTCAGCATTATGCCCGTGAAAAAAAAACTTCCCGCAATTTGTGCGGCGTGTACCTTAAAAATATGCTATACTAAGGGTACAGAAGAAATAAAAAGCCGGAGGTGTTTTTTATGAAGATCACATTTCTGGGCGCGAACCATGAGGACCGGCAGCTGCACTTTGATCGAAGCAGCAGGACAGCGTTACCTCATCGACTACGGCATGGAGCAGGGGAAGAATGTGTACGAGAACCAGCCCATCCCGGTGGCACCCGGCGAGATCGACTGGCGTGCTGGCCACCCATGCACACATCGACCATACCGGTATGCTGCCGCTGCTGGTGCGCAACGGCTTCCGCGGGCAAGATCTATGCCACGAACCCTACGGTGGAGCTGTGCGGCATCATGCTGCGGGACTCGGCCCATATTCAGGAATTTGAAGCGGAATGGAAAAACCGCAAGGGGCAAGCGCTCCGGCGCAGAGCCGGTGGAGCCCATGTACACCGTGCAGGATGCCGAGGCAGCCATGAAGCTGTTCCGGGGCATGGCTATGAGCAAAAAGATTCGAGCTGGCACCGGGCATTGAAGCCCGCTTTGTGGATGTGGGCCACCTGCTGGGCTCCGCCAGCATTGAGCTGTGGGTCACTGAGAGCGACACTACCACCAAGCTGGTGTTTTCCGGAGACATCGGCAACCTGCATCAGCCCATCATCAAAGGACCCTGACCTAACGATCCGGGACGCGGACTATGCCGTGATGGAATCCACCTACGGCGACCGGCTCCACGGCCCCCGCCCGGACTATGTGCGAGGGGGAGCTGACGCAAAATTTTGCAGCGCACCTTCGACCGCGGCGGCAATGTGGTCGTGCCCGAGTTTTGCAGTGGGCCGCACTCAGGAACTGCTGTATTTCATGCGTGAGATCAAGGAAAAGGGCCTTGGGGACACGGCAACTTCCCGGTGTACATTGACAGTCCCCTCGCCATCGAGGCGACCCGCATCTTCAAGGATACCGATCCGACTGCTTTGATGACGGACACCCGCGCTCTGCTGGAAAAAGGCATTGATCCGATCCACCTTCCCGGGGCTGCAGCGTCAGCGGTGACCAGCGATGAGTCCCGCATGATCAATGCAGACCGGGTGCCCAAGGTCATCATCTCGGCCAGCGGCATGTGCGAAGCCGGGCCGCATCCGGCACCACCTGAAGCACAACCTGTGGCGGCCGGAGTGCACCATCCTCTTCGTGGGCTATCAGGCCGTCGGCACGCTGGGCCGCACCCTGCTGGAAGGTGCCACGACGGTCAAGCTTTTCGGCGAGCCCATCGAGGTAAAGGCAGAGATCTGTGCCAGCTCACCGGCATGTCCGGGCCATGCGGACAGAGAAGGTCTGCTGCGGTGGGTGAACTCCTTTGAGCAGAAAGCCCAAAGCGTGTGTTCGTGATGCACGGCGAAGATGAGACCGAGACCACTTTTGGCCAGACCTTGACGGAACAGGGCTTCACTGCCTGCGCACCCTAGCAACGGCGCACAGTGGGCCATCGGAGCCGAAGGGGCCGTCTGCCTGCAGGAGGGCACGAGAGCCCGCATTGAGCACAACGGCGAATGAAGGCCAGAGCCCGTGCCGCCAGTGTGTTCCAGCGGCTGGTCAGCGCCGGCAAGCGGCTGCTCCGCGTCATCGAGCACAACGAGGGCGGGGCCAACAAGGATCTTGCCAAGTTTGCCGACCAGATCAACGCCCTGTGCGACAAGTGGGACAGATAAAGCAAAACAAAAGCACCGTGACCCAAAAGGCCACGGAGCTTTTTGCCTGGAGCGGGCAATGGGAATCGAACCCACCTCCTCAGCTTGGAAGGCTGATATACTAGCCGATGTACGATGCCCGCATTTACGAACGATATTATAGCATGTTCCGGCACAAATGTCCAGCCCACTTTTTGTGTGTTCCTTAAAGCACCGGAAAAAGAATTCCGGAACGGCCTTTGCTTTTCCATACGGCTCTGCTACAATAGAAAAGAACGGAGGTAGAGAGGATGGAGCCGGAAGCAGAGATCATTCGTGCGCAGCTGTTTGCCTTTGCAGGATGAAGCATACCGCACCTTTCACAGTGCGTTGATGCCCACCGTGCCGCCGGAAACGGTGATTGGCGTGCGCGTTCCGGCTCTGCGCAGGCTGGCAAAACAGCTCGTGGGCACAGCGCAGGCAGAGGTGTTTTTACAGGCCTGCCGCATGGATACTACGAAGAGAACAACCTCCACGCGTTTCTGATCGAACTTATCCGGGACTACGACAGGGCGCTGGCTGAAACGGAAGCGTTCCTGCCCTACATCAACAACTGGGCCACCCAGACTGCTTTTTGCCCCAAAGTGTTTGCAAAGCACAAGTAGGAGCTGCTGGTGCCCATTCGCCGCTGGCTGGATTCGGGTGATGCATACACCGTGCGCTATGGCATGGAGATGCTGATGCGCTATTATCTGGATGATGCATTCCGGCCGGAATATCTGGAATGGGTGGCCGATGTGCAGCACGGAATACTATATCAATATGATGCGGGCATGGTATTTTGCCACGGCACTGGCAAAACAGCCGGATGCCGCGCTGCCGTGGCTCACAGAAAAGCGGCTGGATCTGTGGACCCACAACAAAGCCATCCAGAAAGCGGTGGAAAGCCGCCGCATTCCGCCCGGAATGAAAGCAGCTGCTGCGCGGTCTGCGCAGCCGTTCATAAAAAGCTTCCGGATTTCCGCGCAGATTTCCTGTTTACTTTATGCGTGTTCTATTGTAAAATAAGCTATAGTAAAAATGCCAGGGTATGCCTATGCCCTGACGGAAGATAAAAACAGGTGGTGTTTGGATTATGGCATTGAAATATATCAGCGTATCCTTCTGAAGATCAGCGGCGAAGCACTGGGCGGCGAAAAGGGCATGGGTTTTGATGAACCCACCATGGACGCGATCTGCGGCGGCGTGAAGAAAGCACACGAGCTGGGTGTGCAGATCGGCATCGTGGTGGGCGGCGGCAACTTTTGGCGCGGCCGTTCCAGCGGCAAGATGGAGCGCACCCTGGCCGACAAGATCGGCATGCTGGCTACGGTGATGAACGCTCTGGCCGTCTCCGACAAGCTGGAGCAGCTGGGTGTGCCCACCGAGGTGTTCACCTCCATCACCATGCCGCAGGTGGCACAGCCTTTACCCGCAAAGACGCCCTGCGCGCCATGGACGAGGGAAAGATCGCCGTGTTTGGCGGCGGCACCGGCAACCCCTTCTTCTCCACCGACACGGCTACGGCCCTGCGTGCCGTGGAGGTGAGCGCCGATGTGATGTTCAAGGCCACCATGGTGGACGGCGTGTATGACAAGGGATCCCCACAAGCGTACCCCGATGCGCAAAGAAGTACGACACCCTTACCTTTACCAAGGTGCTGGAAGACCGTCAACTGGCTGTTATGGATGGCACTGCCGCCACTCTGTGCCGCGACAACAAGCTGCCCCCATCCTCGTGGTCGATCTGGCCGACCCGGACAACATTGCCCGTGCCGTGCAGGGGCGAGAATGTGGGCACACTGGTTTACGAGGGCTGAAACGCCTGCAGCCGACATACATTATAGGGCAGACGCATTGCAGCGCAGCCCTAAGATAAAAAGGAACAGGAGACTACAACAATGAGCAGCAACACCAAGGTTTACGAAGAAAAGATGAAGAGCTCGGTGGAGCACCTGGGCCGCGAGCTGGCCGCTGTGCGTGCAGGCCGTGCAAAATCCCGCCGTGCTGGATAAGGTGGTCGTGGACTACTACGGTGCTCCCACCCCCATCCAGCAGGTGGCATCCGTGGCTGTGGCCGAAGCAAGGCCCGCACCCTGACCATCACCCCCGTGGGACCCGCGTACTCTGCTGCGTGCCATCAGCAAGGCGATCATGGCCAGCGATGTGGGCATCAATCCCATCGACGACGGCCAGACCATCCGCCTGAACTTCCCGGCACCCACCGAGGAGCGCCGCAAGCAGCTGGCCAAGGAAGTCTCCAAGCTGGGTGAGGACGCCAAGGTGGCACGCAACATCCGCCGCGAGGCTATGGATAAGGCCAAGGCCATGAAGAAGGCCGGCGAGCTGACCGAGGACAGCCAGAAGAGCATGGAAGAGGATGTCCAGAAGCTGACCGATAAGTATATCAAGAACATCGATGCTGCGGTGGAAGAAAAGCAGAAGGAGATCATGTCTGTCTGATCTGCGCAGATGCAATAAACTGGAGGTGCCGTGCGCTGAAGAAGAGTGCGCGGCACTTTTTGTTGAAGGTGGCATTGCTGCCGGGAGGAAATAATGGCGCATCCCAAAGAATTCGCCGAGGGCCTTTCCATCGGCATCATCATGGACGGCAACGGCCGTTGGGCAAAGAACCGCGGCCTGCCCCGCACTACCGGGCACAAAAAGGCGCAGAGGTGTTCAGCGATATTGCAGATTACTGTGATGAACTTGGCGTTTCATCGGTGTATTTCTACGCGTTCTCCACCGAGAACTGGAAGCGTCCGCTGGAAGAGGTCAACGCCATCATGCGGCTGTTCGGCGAATATCTGCTGAAGGGCTTTGACTACAAGAACCGCAATATCCGCATCAAGTTCATGGGTGACCGCACCGTGCTGGACGAAAAGCTGCAGCAGCGGATGAACAAGCTGGAAGCTGAATCGTCGGTCAAGACCGGCATGACCCTGAACATTGCCATCAACTACGGCGGCCGCCCGGAGATCGTCCGCGCAGCGCAGCAGCTGGCTGCCAAAGGCGGCGGCAGGGCAGATAAAGCCCGGAAGAGATCACGGAACAGATGCTCAGCGATGCCATGTATACCGCTGGCCAGAAGGACCCGGACTTCTATCCTGCGTCCCCAGCGGCGAGAAAAGCGCCTGTCCAACTTCATGCTCTGGCAGGCAGCTTACTCGGAACTGGTAGAAATGGACGTTCTGTGGCCTGATTTTTACCCGTGCGACCTGGACGCCGCCATTGAGGAGTTCAATCATCGTTCCCGCCGGTTTGGCGGACTGTAAAATCAAGACCCCTGCACACGGCGCAGGGACCGGAAACCCGACCGTTTTGCTGCCGGGGCCAAACTGCAAAGATAGAAAGGTGCGGCCTTCCCGACCGGTGAAAAAGGAGATCCAATCTATGAAAACACGCATTATTACAGCCATCGTGGGCATCATTGTACTGATCGGCGTGATGTTCACCTTCAACACCCTGCTCTTTAATCTGGTCATCGCAGCTATTACCCTGATCGCCATTCACGAGATTTACAGCGCCCTCGGCTTTGAACAAAAAGGACTGGCTCATGTACGCGGTTCTGGTGCCGTATACACCTGCTGGTCATGACCTCCAACTACATGGTCATGCGGCGGCTGGTCATGCCGGTGTCCTTTCTGCTGGTCACCTTTATGCCATCTACCTGGTGGTGCGCAACGGTACCATCAGCTACCAGAAGGCCAGCGGTCTTTTGGTGTTTTCGGGCATCGTGATCTTCTGCTTCTACTCCTTCATCCTGCTCAAGGAACGTCTGCCGGTGGAAAAATTCGGCTATGATGCGGTTTTCTTCATCCTGCTCATCCTCTGCTTTGCATGGGGCGGCGATACCTGCGCCTACTTTGCAGGCAGAGCCTTTGGCAAGCACAAACTCTGCCCCGTGGTCAGCCCCAAAAAAAGACCGTGGAGGGAGCCATTGGCGGCGTGCTGGGCACCATGGTGTTCGGCATGGTGGCACCCTGATCTACTCGGTGGCCGCCGAAACCGCATGGAGGCCTTTACCCGCTCCAACATCGGCGTGTCGATGTACGTCATCATTGCCCTGCTGGGCTGTGTGGCGGCGGTGCTGGGCATTTATGGTGACCTCTGTTTGCCAGCGTCGTCAAGCGCCAGTGCGGCATCAAGGATTACGGCACCATCTTCTCCCGGGCCACGGCGGCATTCTGGATCGCTTCTGACAGCGTGATGTTCATTGCGCCGTTCGTGACCATGGTGATCACAGCGGTGTTCTACGCCTGATAAAAGGGAGGAAACTAATGTCTAAAAAAATTACGCTGTTGGGCTCCACCGGCTCTATCGGCACTCAGAGTCTGGATGTTATCCGGGCCCAGGGGTATGAGGTGTTCGGCCTGTCGGCCCACAGCCAGACGGATAAAGATTTTGCAGCAGATAGAAGAGTTCCACCCGAAATACGTCTGCATGACCGACCCGGACGCCGCCGCAAAGCTGGACGCTGCGCTGGCAGGCCGGGCAATGCGCCCAAGCTGCTCACCGGCCCGGAGGGGCTGAAGGAGCTGGCTGCCATGGACGGCCCGGACGTGGTGCTGAACAGTGTGGTGGGCATTGCCGGGCCTTGGTGCCAGCCTGTGCGCCATCGAGAAGCGGCCACGATCTGGCACTGGCCAACAAGGAAAGCCTTGTTACCGGCGGTCATCTGGTCACGCAGGCTGTGGAAAAGCACGGTGTGCAGCTGCTGCCCGTGGACAGTGAGCACTCGGCCATCTTCCAGTGCCTGCAGGATAAGGAAAGCGCTAAGAGCCTGACCAAAATTCTGCTGACGGCCTCCGGCGGCCCCGTTCTTCGGCATGACCACCGAGCAGCTGCGCGGCAAGACCCGTGCAGACGCCCTCAAGCACCCCAATTGGAATATGGGGGCGAAGGATGACCATTGACTCGGCCACCCTGATGAACAAGGGTCTGGAACTGATCGAAGCCGTCTGGCTGTTCGGTCTGCCCCCGGAGAAGATCCAGATCGTCGTCCAGCGCCAGAGCATCGTCCACTCTGCCGTCCAGTACAGCGATCAACTCCATCATTGCGCAGCTGGGCGTGCCCGATATGCGCATCCCCATCCAGTACGCGCTGACCTAGCCCGGCCCGTGTGCCGGGCGTCGTGCCGGAGCTGGATTTCACCACCCTCAAAATGCTGACCTTCGATGTGGCCCGACGAGGAGACTTTCCGCTGCCTCGCCGCCTGCAAGAAGGCCATCAAGAAGGGCGGTCTTGGCCCCTGCGCCGCCAACGGTGCCAACGAGGAAGCCGTGAAGCTGTTCCTCGAGGACAAGATCGGCTTTTTGGATATCGGCCGTCTGGTGGAAGCCGTTGTGGACAGCGACAGCTTTGGCGGCGACTACACCCTCAGCGATGTGTACGAGTGCGACCGCATGGCGCGCCATTCGTGCAGGAAACGCACCTGTAAAGCAATATACGCCTTGGCGCTGTTTTTAGAGTTTCCGGGGCGGTATATGGGAGAACTTTATTACCTCCGTTGCCGCGCTGCTCGTGTTCAGTGCGGTGATCGCCATCCACGAGTTCGGGCACTTTTACTGTGGCAAAGCTCTGCGGCATTCAGGTCAATGAGTTTTCCATCGGCAGATGGGGCCGGTGCTCTGGAAAAAGATCATAAAGGCACCCAGTACAGTCTGCGCGCCCTGCCTGTGGGTGGCTTTGTAGCGCTGGAAGGGGAGGAAAGCCCCGAAAGCCAGCAGGCCGAAGCCGCCCGTGACCGGCGGAGGAGCGGCGCCCGGGGACGGGGAGCGCCGGAAGGCAGCCACCGGCATCCCCTTGAACGAGGCGCCGGTTTGGCAGCGGGCACTGGTCATGGTAGCCGGTGCTGTCATGAACTTCGTGCTGGGCTTTGTGGTGCTGGTGGTTTTTGATCACCGCCCAGAATGAGCCCATCACCAGCAAGGTGCCATCTACGCCATTCCGGAGGACGGTGCCCTCTGCGGCCAGACCGGCCTGCAGGCGGGGGACGAGATTTGGCCGTGAACGGCCGCCGCTGCTTTTGTGGCCAACGATATCATCTTACGAGCTGGTGCGCACCGAGTCTTACCGTGCGGATTTCACCGTACTGCGGGACGGCCAGACCGTGGAGCTGCCGGATGTGCAGTTCGACACATGGCAGGACGAACAGGGCAGAGACCCACATGAGCATGGGCTTTTTCCGTCTACGGGCTGGAAAAAACGCCCGGCAACGTGCTGCGGGAGGCGGGCAACAGCGTGCTGTACTACGGGCGCATCATTTTTACCTCCCTTGATGGACCTTAGTGCGCGGGGCGGGAGAGCATCAACAACCTCTCCGGCCCGGTGGGCATCGTGACGGCCATCGGGCAGGCCGCCAGCTATGGCTGGCAGGATCTGCTGGAGCTGCTGGCGCTCATTACCGTCAACCTCGGCATCCTCAACCTGCTGCCCCTTTCCCGGCGCTGGACGGCGGCAAGGTGGTTTCCTGATCATTGAGGGCGTCACCGGCCATGCTGTGCCGGAAAAGCTGCAAAGCGTGCCTCACCCTTGCAACCTTCGGGCTGCTGTTCGGGCTGATGCTCTTTGCAACCTACAACGATATTCTCCGGCTCATCACCGGGAGCAGTATAAGAAAAGGGGAACCGTTATGCGGCAGAAAAAACGCGAAGTGAAGATCGGCAATGTGACCATCGGCGGCAGGAACCCCATTGCCGTGCAGACCATGCTCAACGTCCCGGTGGAGGACATCGAGGGCAATGTGGCGCAGGCCAAGCGCTGCGAGGCGGCGGGCTGTCAGATCTTGCGTGTCACCTGCCCCAGCGCAGCGGACGCCAAGTGCATCGAGGCTGTCAAGAACGCCGTGAATATCCCCATCGTGGCAGACATCCACTTCGACTATAAGGCTGCGCTGGCCTGCGCGGACGTAGGCGTGGATAAAATTCGCATCAACCCCGGCAACATCGGGGACGACAGCCGGGTGAAAGGCGGTGGTGGATGCCTGCCAGCAGAAGAATATCCCTATCCGCATCGGCGTCAACGGCGGCAGCCTGGAAAAGCACATCCTGGCACGCTACGGCTCCCCACCCCGGAGGCTCTGGTGGAAAGCGCTTTGTACCATGTCCAGCCTGCTGGAAAAGTTCGACTTCAACAACATCGTCATCTCCATCAAGAACTCCAACGTGCCCCGCATGATGGAGGCTTACCGCCAGCTGAGCGCCGTGACCGATTACCCCCTGCATGTGGGCGTGACCGAGGCCGGTACTTACCAGATGGGTCTGCTCAAGAGCGGCATGGGCATCGGCGCGCTGCTGCTGGATGGCATCGGCGACACGATCCGCGTTTCGCTGGCTGCCGAGCCGGAAAAGGAAGTGGAAGCAGGCTACAACATCCTGCGCGCCGTGGGCTTCCCGGTGGCCGGCCCGGAGGTCATCACCTGCCCCACCTGCGGCCGCACCAGTACCCCTGCACCGAGATCGCCAACGAGGTGGAAAAAGCGGCTGCAGGGCTACAAAAAATCCATCAAGGTGGCCGTCATGGGCTGCGTGGTCAACGGCCCCGGTGAGGCCCGCGAAGCTGACATCGGCATTGCCGGCGGCAAGGGCGAAAGCCGTGCTGTTCCTCCACGGCCAGCCGGTCAAAAAGCTCACGGGTGACAACATTCTGGACCAGTTCATGGATGAGATTTATAAACTGTAAACAATGTATTTTCTTTGCCGCCACGCCTGCGAACAGGCGCGGCAGTTTGTGCTGTATAAAAAGGAGTATCACCCGTGACACCACTTCGTATCCCAGCTATGGCCGCAGTTCATGGCGGACCCGGACTTTGCGTCCTGTTTCGGGCAGGTGGTCGTCGAACATGCCCACATGCTGCGGCAGGAGCGGCAGGTCATTTTTACCCCTGCGCAGTGCCGCCCCGCTGGACAAGGCCTCTGTGCGCCCGGCTGCTGGCCTCGCTGCAGCCCGATTATGAGGGCTTTGAACTGAAAAATCGAGAACCACTTTTCGGCTATGCCACGCTGGACGAAGCCGGTCTGCGGACCTGATGAGGAAATGAAGGCAGACGGCGTGCCCATCAACGGCTTTCTGGACCGGTGCAGCATCACCATCCCGGGGCAGAATATCACCGTCGGGGGTGCGCCACGGCACGAAGTTTTGCAGGAGATGGGCTTTGAAGCGCCTGCTGGCAGACGCATCGCCGCCACACCGGGGTGACGCCCAAAGTCAGCCTGAAAGCAGCGCTGGGCGAGGCCGAACAGCGCCAGATGGAAGAGAAATTGGAGCGGAAGATCGCACCCTGCCGGTGGTCAAGTTCGAGAAAAGAATACGGCTCTCCATCAAGGTGGAGGCTCGATCTGACCGACAAGCCCGGTGACCATCTTCCACGGCAAGATGTTCACCCAAAAAACCTCACCCCCAAAGGATTTGGGCGGCGAGGGCGGCAGCAACCATCTGGGGCGATGTGTTTACTGAGGTCAAGGGCAATTACCGCAAGATCTACACGGTGTCCATCACCGATTATACGGCTCAATCAACCTGAAGGTCCGCGCACAGGAAGGGGAGGACTGCTCCAAGTGGGAGCATCCCCAAGTGGGTACCACGGTCATCGCGGCGACCGCACTTACGACAAGTACGAGCATGACTACATCGTGTATCCCTACGATGTGCTGTTTGTGAGCGCAAAAGCGGGAGGACACCGCCCCCCGGTCAAGAGTGGGTGGACCACCTGCACACCAAACTGTCCAGTATGGACGGCTCTGGCGACCCGGGCGGCATCGTCAAGCTGGCCCACCGGATGGGCCACCCTGCCATTGCCATACGACCACGGTGTTCGTCAGGGGTACCCGGAAGCCATTGGCCGCTGATGACATCCACAAGAAAAGACCCGTGACTTCAAGCTCATCCGGCTGTGAGGCCTACTTTGTGGACGATATGATCCCCTGCGTGTACGGTGTCAAAGATGAGCCGCCGGAATTCTGCGTCTTCGATACCGGGAGCAGACGACGGCCTGGACCCCTGGGTGGAGTACCCGACCGAGATCGGCGGGCGTCATCGTCCGGAACGGGGAAGTGGTGGAGTGAGTTGACACCGCGCCCGGCAAGCCCATCACCCCCAAGATCACCGAGCTGACGGGCATCACCAACGAGATGGTGGACAACGCCCCCAGCGAGCCGAGGCGCTTTGAAAAGCCTGGAGTTTGCAGATGGCTCCACTTCGGTGGCCCACAACGCTCATTCTTTGATATGCTTTTTGCGTGCAGGGTGAGGAGGGGGTGGATTTTGAACGACCTATAGACACCTTGACCATGGCGCAGGCGTTGTTCCTGCTGGCCTGCATAACTGATGTTGGGTACCATCAACAAGCATCTGGAGAGTGCTGCTCTTGAGGCGCACCGAGCTTGGATGATGCCGTGGCGCTGGGGCCGCATCTTTTGTTATGCTCTAAGATTTGAAGAAAGCGGCATGCAGGCCGGGAGTCATCGAGACCGTATTGCTTGGCGTGGAAACAGTGAGAAAGAAGAAGTATTACCACCTGATCATTCTTGGTGCAAACCAGATGGGACTGAAAATCTGTATAGGATTGTCGGTGAGGCGCAGTCGTCCGTTTCTTCTAAAAAGCCTGTGTGCCCCGCAGCCTGCTGAACAAGTACCGTGAGGGCTCTGATTTGAAATCTGCGTGGAGGCAGGCGAGTCTACCGCGCCGTTGTGGAAGGCGCTCCATATGAACTGAAGAGAGATGTGTCCTATTATGACATCTTGAAGTGTGCAGCTTTGGCAATAATGAGTATATGGTCCGGGAGGGCAAGGTGGAGCAGCGTTGAAGTCATCAAGACCTCAACCGCACCGTTTCACGTCCAGCTGGGCGAAGACCTGCGCCGGTCGTCGCCACGGTGACGTTCACTTTACCGGGATGGAGGATGCCATCTACCGCTACGTGAAAGCGTGGTGGCAGGCAACGGCTTTAAAGGACGCTGACAACTGGGTGCTGCTGTTCTTACCGCACCACTGAGGACATGCTCGTTGAAGCAGTCCTAGCTGCCTCGCCCAAAGGAGAAAGGCCTACGAGATCGTGGTCACCAACCCTCCTGCAAAGATCGCGGCCACCATCGACAACACCGTCCGGCTACTCCGCGCGGGCACCCCATCGCCCGCCCAGCAATGCGGGCGCGGAGCAGCAGCTGCAAAGACGCACACCTTGGAAGCGCGCCAAGTGGATCACGCGACCCGCTGCCGAGATCGTGGAGACAGCGGCCTCCAGAAAAGTGAGCTGGACTCATCTGCGTAGTCAACGGCTACGCTGGTGCAGTAATGTCATCAAGTCGGTCAAAGCTGAGTGGCCTCACTCCAACGCGGGCGGCTATCAGGTGGGCAGCCGTGCCCCCAGGGCGCTCTGCCGCGTGGCCTCACTTCTCGGCATTTTGAGTGTCAACAGCCTGCCGCCCCACTACCTCTGCCCGCGCAAGCACAGCAGAGGTGGTTACCGACGGCGCGTGGACGACGGCTTTGACCTGCCGGATAAAGATGCCCTGACTGCGGCACCCGGATGCTGGTGGACGGCCACGATATCCCCTTGAGACCTTCCTTGGCTTCATTTATGATAAGGAGCCGGATATCGACCTGAACTTTCCGGCGAGTATCAGTCCAACGTCCACGCCAAGTACGGAGGGAGCTGTTCCTGGAAGGCCAATGTGAAACAAGGCGGGCAACGGTGTCCGGCTCAATCAGGATAAAGACCGCCTACGGCTACGCCGTCAAAAGTATCTGGAAGCGCGCGGCAAAAACCGTCAACCGCGCCGAGTGGAGAACCGCCTGACCTCGCTCGCACCGAGTCGCGCACCACAGGCCAGCACCCCGGCGGCATGGTGCTTGCGCCCGATCCACCTCACGAGATTTCACGCCGATTTCTGCCCCATCCAGCACCTGGCGTGACGACGTGGCGGGCGGCCTGCTGCACCACCCACTTTTGAGTTCAGTACCTCCATGACACGACTGCTCGCTGGACGAGCTGGGCTCAATGATGTGCGACCTTTCTGGCGTAAGTTCTTTGAAGAGTAGCCAACGGCGTCGTGGACAGCGTCCCCATGAACGACCCACGCGTGCACAGCGCCTGCTGACCACACCGGAGCAGCTGGGCGTTACCCCGAGCAAGATCGAGACAGCCAGACCGGCGCTTCTGGCATCCCGGAAATGGGCACCAACTGTGCGCGGCATGCTGCTGGATGCACAAAGCCGAAAAACTTCGGAGCCGATCCAGATCTCTGGCCTCGTCCCACGGCACGGATGTGTGACCGGCAACGCGACGAACTGATCGCTCCGGTACCTGCACCATTGCCGAGGTGATCGGGCTGCCGTGACAGCATCATGTTTCTACTTGTTGCGCAGGCTGGAACCCAAAAATGTCATTTTTTGACACATGGAGGCCGCAAAAGCAAGGTGGGCCGGCGGCTTCTTTTAAGCCCGGCTATTAGCTGAAGAAGCCATGAAGCGAGCATGATGTGCTTCTGGATTGGTACATCGAATCCCGCCGCAAGATCGCGTATATGTTCCCCGCGGCTCACCGCTGCTGCTCACCTGATGGCGGCCATCCGCCCGATGTGGTTCAAGGTGTACCACCCGGTATCTTCTATGCTGTGTACTTTTTACCGCGTTCGCGGCGCGGATAATATCGACTATGAAGCAGTTGCTGGCGGTGTGCGCGTGGTCAGGAGCACCTGCGGATAACGAAAAAGACCCCAAGGATGAGCGTACCGCTGGCGACGATGATGTCTTGTCGCCCGCAGCTGGTCAATGAAATGCAGCGCGGCCGCCGCTCCTCGCCCATTGAGCGCGCGTTTCAGCAAGTATGGTGGAGACGTTCACCGCCATCCGCGGCCTGGGCGAAGCGCTGCCGCTGCGTTGGAACAGGCTGCCACCATCCATGGGCAGGAATATATCTCGGTGGAAGAACTGCAGCAAGCCTCCGGCGTGGCGCAGTCGGTTTTCGACAACAACGAAGTCGGCGCTTTGGGAAATTCTGCCGGAAACCAGCCAGGTTGACCTGTTCAGCGAATGTAATGGCAATCCCCAAAAATCCCGGCCTGCCGCAGCGCGCAGGCAGATCGCCATTACGAATATATTATGATGTACCGGACCCGTATGCTGCGGGGACGGTACTTTTTGTTTTGTGGATTCGTTTTGATTCGTTGATTGAACCACAGCCAGGCAGGGGGAAAACACCCCCCCCCCGCCCGTACCATTCAGCAAAATTTTCCGGCAGGTGTAGAAATTGCGTATTTGACGATGGAAATTCGTGATTTATCATGGAGAACATGATAGACCATAGGATACATGTAGAATCTACAAGGAACTATACGATGCCCAGCAGTAATTAAAGAAGTCTATGATAAATTAAAAGCGATTGGAGAGGCAAATCGATCATGAAAAAGAAGAAAGCATGGTTTCCAGTTTATGACGATACTATATTTTTTTGATAGTATTTTTGTATGTGTGTCGCGTTTTAACGTGATTATGACACCATGGTGGTCAACTAACGGGTGGAAGAAATTAATCTACTGCCGTTCCATAGTATTAGAGAAACTCTTGAAATATGGTCGCAGCCCCAGCTTCATGGGATATGCTTATAATATGGTAATGTTTGTACCTTTTGGAGTACTTACTGCTATTATCAAAAGAATTTCCGCGTATATAAAGCAGTTGGAATGTCATGTTGACAACATTTTTCATAGAAAGCGCGCAGCTCGTTTTTTAAAACTGGTGTCGTAGATATAGATGACCTTATTGTAAAACAACACATTGGGAAAGTTTGACCCAGGAATTGTGGTGTATGTTATTCTGCAGCAGATATCCTTCAAAAATCAAAAGTTTGAGATTCACGAATTGATTGATATCAGTGCGACAATGCTTCCACCGATGTTTATTGCCTTCATTGCGGAAATGTTCCTGGGAGATGGTTCGCTAAAATTGCTGCCAGTTCACTGTGTAGTGTTACTGTGCTATGGAATTTTTTTGTCTATGTATTTTAATAAGGATTTTACTCCAAAGCAAAAAGTTTATTATCTGGCATGTTATGTGGGAGCCTTTTATCTGAGCCGTGTGCTACTGTAGAAATAATGGCATACTATAATTTTAACCAAATCACAAAACCGTAAATAGAAAAAAATGAACGCCTATAGTGAGAGAATATTCGTATTGTCGTTACTGTCTTGCGTCCTTTCAAGAACATTTTTTTTAAGTGGTGGAATAGGGAGCACCCATCTTTTCGGCATTTTCGAGAATACTGCCTAGGGTGTATCTGAAAAGTCGAAACGATCGTCTATTTCTACAAGCACAGCCGGATTGTGCGTTAAAAAATCCTGCTTGTGTTTGCGAAATATCCGTCATTTTCTTCGTTTTTCAGATACACCTTAAATACTTCCGCCTTTATGCCACACCCCCTGCCTAACTTTATGAGGACTCCAAACCCGGTGAGAGTTCTCGACACCAGAAAATTTTCTGAGCAAAATTTCTGGGGACAGGCATCTTGTACTTTGCCGTGCGTTGCGGTATACTTAAGTGTCAGATTCTAATTTTTTTGTGCTCTCCCAGGCGTTAGCTGGGACAAACTGCACCCGTCAGGGAGCAATATCTTGGAAAAAAAACTAACCTATACCCATAACGCGGATGCCGCCGCCGTCATCGCCCAGACTTATGATACCCCGCCCCTTGCCTATGTGCGCAGCTATGGCTGCCAGCAGAACGTGAACGATGGTGAGAAGATACGCGGCGTGCTGATGGACATCGGCTTCGGCGTCTGTGATTCCGTCGAGCAGGCAGATTTGATCCTATTCAATACCTGCGCTGTGCGCGAACATGCGGAACAGCGCGTGTTCGGCAATGTCGGCGCGCTGAAAAAGCTGAAGGAAAAGAACCCCCGCCTGATCATCGGGGTATGCGGCTGCATGGCGCAGCAAAAAGCATATTGTGGATAAGCTGCGCGCCAGCTACCCTTATGTGGATCTGGTGTTCGGCGTGGACGGCATTGACCGTCTGCCCGCCATGCTGGTGGAGCGCCTGCACCGCGGCAAGCGCTACCTGGAAACCCCGGTCGAGCGCAACGCCGTGGTGGAGGAGCTGCCCATCCGGCGTGATTCCGGCTTCCCGCGCCTGGCTGCCCATCATGGCGGGTGCGATAATTTTTGTTCCTACTGCATTGTGCCCTTCGTGCGCGGGCGCGAGCGCAGCCGCACCCCGGCGGATGTTCTGGCAGAGTTCAAAACCCCTGGTGGAGCAGGGCTATAAAGAAATCACCCTGCTGGGCCAGAACGTAAACAGCTATGGCAAAGGTCTGGAAGAAAAGACGGATTTTGCCGATCTGCTCAACCTGCTGTGCACCGTTCCGGGCGATTACCAGATCCGCTTTATGACCAGCCACCCCAAGGATGCCAGCCGTAAGCTGATCGATACCATTGCCGCGCAGGATCACCTGTGCAAGACATATCCATCTGCCGGTGCAGTCCGGCAGTGACCGTATCCTGAAAGAAATGAACCGCCACTATACGGTTGCCCAGTATATGGACCTGGTCAATTACGCTAAGGAGAAAATCCCCGGTGTAACTTTCTCCAGTGATATCATTGTCGGCTTCCCCGGCGAGACGGAGAAGAGGAGTTCAGGCAACGCTTGATTTGATCCAGCGGGTCAAAATACATGCAGCTGTTTACCTTTATCTATTCCAAGCGCACGGGTACCATCGCTGCCAAGCTGCCGGACCCGGCCACCCATGCCGAAAAGGCAGCCCGCATGGACCGCCTGCTGAAACTGCAGGATTCCATTGCTTTCCCGATGATCGCCGCTATGGCGCGGCAGACCGTGAAAGTGTTGGTGGAGGCTGCTGGCCGCACCCCCGGCACCCTGAACGGGCGGCTGGATAACAACCTGGTGGTCGAGTTCCCCGCCGAAGAAAGCCTGATCGGCCAGTACGCCAATGTGCGCCTGACCGGTTCCCGCGCCGCACTGCTGGTGGGGGAACTGGCAGAATAAAGCCGGTTCCAATAAAATATCGTAGCTAACATTTGCTGAATACAGCGTAATAATAAGGAGTAACCAAAATGGATTGCATTGATCTTTTCAAAAAAGCCGCCGCTGCCATGCAGACTGACCCCCCGTTACCTGGAACTGGATGCAGCCCGCCGCGAAAACGATAACGACCAGGAGCTGCAGGGCCTGATCGGCGAGTTCAACCTCAAGCGCCTGGACCTGAACAACGAAAGCGCCAAGCCGGAACCGGATACCGCCCATGTGGCCGAACTGAACCAGCAGGTGAATGACCTGTACACCCAGATCATGTCCAGTGAGGGCATGGTGCGCTACAACACCGCAAAAAAGAGTGCGAAGCTATGGTCACCCATATTGATGCCATCATCAACACGGCAATGAACGGCGGCGACCCCATGACCGTTCAGGCCCCCACCGGCGGCTGCACCGGCAGCTGCTCCACCTGTGGCGGCTGCCACTAAGGCAGCACAGCAGCCAATTTGTTCATGAACAGAATCAGGAGTGTGAAGAATGGCAGCAAACATTGTGCCCCAAAAAGTTGAGGATGTTGATACACAGGCGCTTTCGCCCATGATGCAGCAATATCTGGAAATCAAGCGCCAGCACCCCAACGAGATTCTGTTTTACCGCGTGGGTGACTTTTACGAGATGTTCTTTGACGATGCCCTGACGGCATCGCGGGAGCTGGAACTGACTCTGACCGGCAAAGCCTGCGGCCTGCCGGACCGTGCGCCGATGTGCGGCGTGCCGTTCCATTCGTATGAAATTTACGCCGCCCGCCTGATTGCCAAGGGCTACAAGGTCGCTATCTGTGAACAGATGGAAGACCCGGCGCTGGCCAAAGGGCTGGTCAAGCGGGATATCATCCGCGTAATTACGCCGGGTACTGTGATCGAAAGCAGCATGCTGGCGGACGATAAAAACAACTATATCTGCAGCGTTTATACCCGCAAGGTGCGCAGCCGCTGGAAAGCCGGCATCTGCTTTGCGGATATTTCCACCGGCGAGGCCTATGCCACCGAGCTGACCGCGGAAAAAATGGGCCCGGCCATCATCACCGAGCTCTGCCGCTATATGCCCAGTGAAATTCTGATCAACCCGGCACTGCTGGACTTAAAAGAAGTAACCAACTATGTCCGCCAGCATACCCATGCGCTGGTGGAACTGCGCGAGGATGCCTGCTACCAGCAGCGGGTGATGGAGGACGCCGTGACCGCTCAGTTTGGGGCGGATTGGCGCAATACCTGCGGCTTTGCGCAGGACGGTTTGGTGCCCTATGCCTTTGGGGCACTGCTTGGCTACCTGCATGAGACCCAGAAGCACGGCATCGACCGCATCAAGTCAGTGCAGAACTATGCCGATGCCCAGTACATGCGGCTTTCCCCGGTCACACGCGCTAACCTGGAACTGACCGAAACCATGCGCGGCCGCGAAAAGCGCGGTACGCTGCTGTGGGTGTTGGATAAAACCGAAACCTCGATGGGCAAACGCCAGCTGCGCGCCTGGATCGAGCAGCCGCTGGTGGACAGCAGCGTCATCAACCAGCGTCTGGATGCTGTGGAAGCACTGTACAATGCCAACGTGACCCGTGCAGACTTAAAAGAAGCGCTCTCCCATGTTTATGACATTGAGCGCCTGACTACCCGCATTCTGTATGGCTCCGCCACCCCCAAGGAGGTCAAAGCCCTGGGGGATACCTGTGTTTATCTGCCGCAGGTACGCCAGCTGGCCCGGCAGTGTACCACCCCACTGCTGCAGGAGCTTTCGGGCGCTGTGGACCCGCTGGAAGATCTGCTGGACCTCATCAACCGTGCCCTGGTGGAAGATCCCCCGGCAAACCTTAAGGACGGTGGTGCTATCCGCGCAGGGTTCAACGCCGAAGTGGACGAGCTGCGGGATATCATGCACGGCGGCAAGGGCTTCCTTTCCCAGTTGGAAGCCAAGCTGAAAGAGGAGACCGGTATCCCCAAGCTGAAAATAGGTTTCAATAAAGTGTTCGGCTACTATATTGAGGTCAGCCGCAGCTATGCGGCCAGCGTACCGGATACCTTTATCCGCAAGCAGACCCTGACAACAGGGGAGCGCTACATTACTCCCGAACTGAAAGAGCTGGAAAACAAGATCCTTGGCGCAAACGAGCGCCTGTTGGTATTGGAACACCAGCTGTTTGCCGACCTGCTGGAAGCCATCTCCGCCCAGCTGCTGCGCATCCAGCGCACGGCTTTTTGCGGTGGCCCAGCTGGATGTTCTGGCTTCCTTTGCGGAAGCGGCGGTGCAGAACAACTATGTAAAACCCACGGTGGATGACAGCGATGTGCTTTCTATTACCGAGGGCCGCCACCCGGTGATTGAGCAGATGCTGAAAGGCAGTCTGTTTGTGCCAAACGATACCACGCTGGACGAAACCGAAAACCGCATGCTCATCATCACCGGCCCCAACATGGCCGGCAAACCCACCTATATGCGCCAGACGGCGCTCATTGCGCTGATGGCGCAGATCGGCAGCTGTGTTCCGGCATCCAGCTGCCATGTCGGTGTGGTGGATGCTATCTTTACCCGCGTGGGCGCATCGGATGACCTTGCCGCCGGTCAGTCCACCTTTATGGTGGAAATGACCGAAGTGGCCGAAATTCTGCAGCGGGCAACCAAGAGCAGCCTGGTCATTCTGGATGAGATCGGCCGCGGCACATCCACCTTTGACGGCATGAGCATTGCCCGCGCCGTGGTGGAATATATCTGCGATAACATCGGCTGCAAAACCTTGTTCGCTACCCATTACCATGAGCTGACCAGCATGGACCAGGATGTGGACGGCATTAAAAACTATAACATCGCCGTCAAAAAGCGCGGGGAGGATATCACCTTCCTGCGGCGCATTGTGCAGGGCCCGGCGGATGACAGTTATGGCATTGAAGTCGCCAAACTGGCCGGTCTGCCGGAGGCCGTGATCAAGCGTGCCCACGCCGTGCTGCGCCAGCTGGAAGCCACAGCTCCCGGCGCCAACAAGGCCATGCAGCTGGATTTTGAAACAGTGGAAGCCTATAACAACCCCGCCGTGCCCAGCGAAGTTGTGGACAAGCTGAACAGCCTGGATATTGAGACCCTGACCCCCATCGAAGCGCTGAACTTCTTGTATGAACTGAAACAGGCGCTGAAGTAAATACATTGTTCAAACGCTAAGGCAATACCGCATAATTCTAAGTGCCGATACGGCGAGCGAGGTGCGGAAGCTGCTAAGCCAAAAGCGCAGATAATACTGGATGCTGCAAAGGTGAGCGCCGCCAGTGGCGGAAACAGCGAACCGAAGCAGGGGCAGCGGTCGCAGAGTGCGAGGGGGTTTTGCCCCCCGAAGCACGATGCGGGTACCGCAACCCGACATTATCGAGCATTTTGGCAACGCAGATGCCGTGCCGCAGCCGCCGGAGCGGTGCTTGAGCCGTTAGGCGGGGATTGTGCGGTATTGCCCCTAAACTTTTAAGCAGAAAAACACCCCCTGACCTAGAAAGAGGTACCCCATGGCAGAAATTCGCGTACTGGATAAGCATACCGCTGAACTGATCGCTGCAGGCGAGGTGGTGGAGCGGCCTGCTTCGGTTGCAAAGGAACTGCTGGAAAACGCCATCGACGCCGGTGCGCCGCAGATCACGCTCTCCATCGTGCGCGGCGGCATTCAACAGCTGCAAATTGCGGATAACGGCAGCGGCATTGAGGCAGAGTATATCGATAAAGCCTTTGTGCGCCACGCAACCAGCAAAATTGCCAGTGCCGAGGATCTGGGCCACATCCACACCCTTGGCTTCCGCGGCGAAGCGCTTGCTTCCATCGCCAGCGTGGCCAGGGTAGAGGTGCTGACCCGCACCGAAGCGGACGAATACGCCTGCTGCTATCGCATTGAGGGCGGCGAGCCCCAGGGCATGGAGCCCGGTGCCCGCCCGCGCGGCACCACCGTAACGGTGAACGATCTGTTCTATAATACGCCCGCCCGCATGAAGTTCCTGAAAAAGGACGTCAGTGAGGGAACTTTTGTGGCGGATATCGTTCTGCATGAAGCGTTGTCCCACCCGGAAATTGCATTCCGCTTTCTGCGGGACGGCAAGCAGCAGTTCATGACCCCCGGTGACGGCCAGCTGCGCAGCGCTGCCTATGCGGTGCTGGGGCGGGAGTTTGCCCGTGACCTGCTGCCGCTGGATGGCGATGGCGGCGTTTATAAAGTGACCGGCCTTGTCACCCCGCCGCGTGCCTGCCGGGCGTCTCGCAGTGCGCAGCATTTTTACGTCAATGGCCGCTATGTCAAAAACCGCACCATGATGGCTGCGCTGGAAAACGCTTACAAGGGGTACCCTGATGCAGGGCAAATACCCCGGCGCCATCCTGCGCGTTGATATGCCGGCGGACCTGGTGGACGTCAACGTACACCCCGCCAAAACCGAGATCCGTTTTGCGCGGGAAAGCGATGTGTTCGATGCGGTCTACCGCACGGTGCGCGCGGCCTTGGCTGCCCCCCGGCAGCGGAGAGTGCCGCTTTGATTTGGGGCCATGTGGCAAAAGAAAAATCCCCAGCCCGCCCCGCAGCAGACAACGCTGCCCGGCAGTGCTCCGGCACAGTAGTCCAACCCCCAGCGGCCTGCGGTTGCACCGGCCCAGCCGCCGCAGCCGCAAAAGCGTTTCAACACCCCTTTCCGCGGCAGAGTACCTCGCATTGAATAAGCTCACGGCCCCGGTGCCGGCCCGCACGCTGCCCGGTACCAGCGGAGTGATGGAGCTGAACTCGGTGCGGGCACCATTTAATACACCCAGCACCCCGCAGTTTGCCGCCCCCGCGCCGTACACGGCACAGGAGGACCTGCTGGACATTCTGCCCGACCTGCCGGAACAGCAGCCCAAGGCAGAACCCGCTGTAACCACAGCCCTCGCGCAGCAGCCTGCCCCGGCCCAGCTGGAAAATATTGAATCACCGGAACTGCCGGAAGAGGAAAAATCTGCCACCGGCCTGAGCGCACTGCCCATCACCCACAATGCCCCAACTGCCCAGGCGGACATCCCGCCGGAGCAGACGACCTTTGCCCCGGCACCCGCCAGCCTGCCGCTGCGCGTGGTGGGGGAGGTATTCAAAACCTACATCATCACCGAGCGCAACAATGAGCTTTGTCTGATTGATAAGCACGCCGCACATGAGCGCATCCTGTTTGAGCAGCTCGCCAAGGATTACGGCAGCGTGCCGTCTCAGATGCTGCTTGTCCCCGTGCAGGTCAACCTTTCCGCCGAGGAAAAAGCAGGCCCTGCAGGCCCACCAGGAACTTTTGCAGAACAGCGGTGTGGAAGTGGATGATTACGGCGGCTTTACCGTTGTGGTGCGTGCCGTTCCCGCGGATGTGCCGGTGGATGATGGGGGATATGGTGCTGGAACTGGCCAACCATTTGCTGAACGGCGGCCGCGATGCCCTGCGGGAGAAAAACCAGTGGGTACTGCATTCCATTGCCTGCCGCGCCGCCATTAAAGCGGGGACAGGACCACCACCGATGAAATGCTGGCCCTGGCCCAGAAAATTATGGACGGCAGTGTGCCGCCGTTTTGTGCCCCATGGCCGCCCCTGCGTGCTGAAGCTGACCCGGAAGGAGCTGGAAAAACAGTTTGGACGTCTTGCAGCATAATGCCGCCAAGCCCCGCGTGGTTGCCATTGGCGGACCGACGGCAATGGTAAAACCGCACTCTCGGTCGCCTTGGCCAAACGCTTTGGCGGCGAGATCATCAGTGCGGATTCCATGCAGATCTATCGAAGGCTGGATGTTGGCACTGCCAAAGTGACCCCGGAAGAAATGCAGGGGGTGCCGCACCATCTTGTCGGCTTCCTTGCGCCGGAACAGGCGTTCAGCGTAGCGGATTTTACCACCCTTTGCGGGGAAAAACCATCACCAGCTGACGGCTTTGGGGCAAGCTGCCGCTGGTTGGCGTGGGCGGCACAGGGCTGTACATTACCAGCCTGCTCAACGGCATTGGCTTTGCCGCCGGTGTGGATCCTGCCATCCGGCAGGAGCGGGCGTGGAAGGCTCCCCAGCGCCTTCTATGCAGAACTAGCAATGCGTAACTGTTCCGAAGTATTACTGG